>FWPV01009255.1_pt1 | contig 16746 bp, 19 predicted proteins | sample 2228371 | NCBI WGS metagenome assembly FWPV01 (sample SAMEA103939776, study PRJEB20133) | metagenome | reverse complement strand
GGGGGGCACGAGATCGATCTCGAAAAAGAGTCCGAGATTGGATCGATATCGCTCCTGTCCCCCGGCATCCCCAATGCGAGGATATCGCACGCAGGGTGGAGGCGCGGTGAAGTATCACCCCCGATCCACCCCCGGGGAAACCGTCGCAACAGCAGGGGCGGGGGCCGTTGGGGGGTGCTTTCCCCCTCCGGTGCGATGAGCCTGCAGGAGGGGCTTTTCGGACCGGTGTCGTACGCAAGATCCCCGACCTCGTGCAGGAACATCGAGAAGGAGCCGGCAACCCGGATCGAGACCTGTCCTGCTGCGGGGATGCATCCCTCTCCCGATCCCCCCGTAGTCGCGATAGCCCGAAGGGTCCTGCCCTCCCCGGGGAGCGATCTACCAGCACACCGGCGTCCATGGTCTGCCACCGTCCGAAGAGCCGACGGGAAGGGGGAGGGCAACTCTGCCGACCCGGTAAATGGCGGTATGACCGCGGCTCCCTGCAGAGATGTGCCGGATCGCGTTTGCGCATCCAGACCGCCCCCGCCGACGGGGAGAGCCCATCGGGCCCGTCTGTCGCAGACAGGTATTCTGCGTCCTGCCGCACCCGTTGAACAGGGAGTCCCGGATAATGAGCCGCTTCGCTCCGGACCGGCCGGATACGACGAGCCCCCACCATGCGCCCCTGGATCCCGCAAAAAAGTCCCCCGCATCCCCATACCGGTACAGACGGGTGAGATCGCCGGGCAATGCGATCCTTCAAGACTTCTGCCGTCCCATGCTCAGGGGAATGAAGATCCGCGGCATCACCCGGAGCCTCCTCGACCTCCTCCTCCGGCTCGGGGCCGAGAACCACCCCTGCGAGTTCGCCGCCGTGCTCCGCGAGGAGGGCGGGGTGATCCAGGAGCTCGACCTCCTCCCCGGCACCATCGGGCGGGAGGAGAGCGCCTCCGTGCTCCTCGACATGATGCCGCTCGACACCCACATGGCCGGGAGCGCCCACAGCCACCCGAACGGCGTGCTGACGCCGTCGGGCGCGGACCTGGCCTTCTTCCCGCGGACGGGCAGGTACCACGTCATCGTCGGATACCCTTACAGGAAGCACAGCTGGCGCTGCTACTCGGCCGGCGGGGATCCCGTGGAGATCGAGGTGATCGAGTGAGGCGGGTGGTCGCGACCGGGACCTTCGACATCCTGCACCCCGGGCACATCTACTACCTGGAGGAGTCGAGAAGACTCGGGGACGAACTCCACGTCATCGTCGCGCGGGACGTGAACGTGCGGCACAAACCGCAGCCCATCGTCCCCGAGGCGCAGCGGCTGCAGATGGTGAGCGCCCTGAAACCGGTCGACCACGCGTGCCTGGGGGACCTGGACGACATGTACCGCCCGATCCGGGAGATTCGCCCGGCGGTGATCACCCTCGGCTACAACCAGCACTTCAGCGAGGAGCGGCTGCGGCAGGAGCTGCGGGCCCGCGGGCTCGAGACCGAGGTGGTGCGGATCGGGCCCTACTGCGGCGCGCCGCTGGTGAGCTCCACGCAGATCGTTCAGCGCGCGATCGAGCTGCGATCCCCGAAACCCTAGACGCCGCCATCCACGACTATTAAGAGGTCGCACCGCCACCACTCTTTTACGATGCGCCATGCGTTCCGAACTTGCCGAAGAGATCGATAAACTTGCCGCCCTCGCGCGGGAGCGGGGGGCGGAGGTGCGCACGATCCGGGCGAAGGATGTCGTCGTCGCCGACTGGGTGCGGTTCAAGTGCCGCTACGGCTGCAAGGGGTACGCGAAGCACATGTCCTGCCCGCCGTACGCCCCGCCCGTTGCGGATACGAGGAGGATGGTCGCCGAGTACGACCACGGCATCCTGGTGCGGTTCGAGGGCATACCGGGCCACAGGGACCTCAAACCGGAGGAGATCCCCGAAGACTTCCACCCGTTCCTCCGCGACCTGATCCTCTGGGTGAACGGCACCATCCACTTCCTGGAGAAGACCGCCTTCTACGACGGGTTCTACAAGGCCTTCGGATTCGGCGCCTATCCCTGCATCTACTGCGAGCACGAGCACTGCGTCGCCGAGGAGCAGGCGGGCGTCGTCGACGAGAGCATACGGCGGATGTGCCGCCACATGGACCTCGTCCGCCCCACGATGGAGGGGGCGGGCATGGACGTCTTCGCCACGGCGAAGAACGCCGGCTGGGACCTGCGCGTCGTCCCCTGCAGGGACCTGGAGTACGGCATGATCGTCCACGGCAACATCACCTCGATCGGGCTTGTGCTCCTGGAGTGAAGGGGGACGCGCGCGGCGGGTGCACGGGGGACCGGTCTGCGGCGATGCGACGATGCCGCACGGCGGACCCGGGCGGACGAGAGGGCGGGCACCGCGCGGGCGCGGGGGGGAACCGCATAAAAAGTATATCATCCATGCCTGCGGACGATCCCGCATGGGAACGAAGACGACCGGCGCGGCGATGCCCGCGAACGCCGGAAGCCGTGGACGGGCGCCAGATCCGCGAGGTCCCGCAGAGTGCGCTTCGATGGATGCACCGCCACAGAGGAGGTTGTCAGCGATCGTCCGGGAGTTCGGACCCAACCCGGACCTCGCGGATGCGATCGAGAAGGCGTATCGGGAGATGAGGAACCTAAAACCGCGGGAGTCCGGTCCGCATGCCGACTCTTGACGCCTCCTTCATCGCCGCTCTCATCCGCCACGAGTCAGCGGCGCTGGCAACGCTGGCGGAACTCGAGGAGAGCGGCGCCCCCCTGGCGACGACGCCGATCGATCTGCTCGCACTGTTCCGGGGAGTCTATGCGACGGAGTCGATCGAGCAGAATCTCCGGGAGGCGAAGGCGATCCTCGAGCACCTGACCCTGCTGCCCATCGCCGAAGAGACCTGCGAGGTCTTCGGGAAGATCGCCGCATACCTCCGCGCGCAGGGGAGACCGATCGGGGATCTCGAGGGGGCGATCGCGGCAGCCGCTCTCTGCAGCGACGAACGCTTCTCGAGAGTGCCGGGTCTGACCGTGATGCCCTACTGACCGGCCACCTCCGGCTGTCGCACCGGGACCCGATGGCGGGGCCTGCACGACCCGTCCCGGCGGCAACCGCACAGCGGTGCGCAGGTGCGGGGCGGGCTGCCCTCTCCGATGGAGAGGTCAGATCAGGAAGAAGAGGTTGTTCACGATCACGGCGAGGTAGAAACCGGCCAGGGCCACGATCAGGTACGCACCGCTCGACGGGACGAGCCTCTCGCAGCACCGGGCGACGATAACGATCACCGCCAGGACAGCGGTCTTCACCGCGAGGTGGAGCAGGGGGCTTGCCACCACCTGCTCCATCAGGGGATTGTGCTCCAGCAGCCCCAACCGCATCGCCGCCTCGGTCGTGATCACGTCCGCCCACATGAGAAAGCCCAGAACGCACCCGAATATGGCAACCCGGCTCTGCTTGCCCTCTCCCGGGGTCATCGATGTATGCATGCGGATCATTCTATATGAACGTTGCCCCCTCACCGCCGGTGCCAAGCATTAAACACACCCTGAAGAGTACCTGAGATCGATGAGCAGAATCGTCGGTGTTGCCTACCCCATCCCCCGGCGCTACGTATCCCGCTTCTTCGGCGGCGGCCGGACCGTCTTTGTCAAGCCCGCCAGCACCTACCGGCACCTGAAAAGCGGCATGCGGTTCCTCTTCTACCGGAGCGGGGAGGACCCCGCCCTCGTGGGAGAGGCGCGTATCAAACGGATCTTCGTCTCGGAGAATCCCCTCCAGTTCCTGGACACCTACGGCGACCGCCTCTTCCTGGACCGGGACGAGCTCCTCGCCTACATGCAGTCCCGCGGGAGCGGGGACGGGCAGGCGGACGGCGCGCGCCTCTGGGTGGCGATCGAGCTCGAAAACATCCAGCCCCGCGAGCGGACGGAGGGAGAGGCTCTGTCCGTGCCCGCCGGCGGGCAGTACATCCGCGAGTGAAGAGTTCAGGATCCGCCGGAGGGGCGGCGTGAGCGGTTCTCCCACTCCCCCATCTCGCGGATCACGCGCCAGCAGCGGTTCCTCTGGAGGACGATCCAGTACTTCCTGAGGTCCCGGTCCGCCTGCCGCAGATCGGGGCAGTAGGTCTCCACTGTATGCCAGAAGCGGGGGGAGTGATCGGGGTGGATCAGGTGCGCCAGCTCGTGGACCACGACGTAATCCCTGAGCGGGTCCGGCAGCGCTGCCAGGGCGAGGTTGAAGGAGAGGTGCTTCCTCCCGGAGCAGCTGGCCCAGCGTGTCTTCTGCGTCCGCACCCCGATGCTCTCGTAGTCGACCCGCATCCGCTTCGCGGCGCGCTCCACCCGCCGGGCGAGGTCCGACTTGAGGTTCGCGATCAGGAACGTTCTGAGACCCTGCGGCGTGGAGTAGGTGAGCGCCCCATCGTCGGCGAACCCGCACCCGGTTCCCTGCCGCAGGAGGTAGTACCGCCCGTTCAGGAGCAGGAGATCCTCCGTGCCCAGCGTGTCTTCGGTGAGATCCGCCAGTTCTCTGCGCTTCTTCTCGATCCAGGCGGACTTGCGCCGGATGAACGGCTCCACGTCCACGCCCGGCGGGGCGGTGACCTGCAGCCGCCCGTCCGGCAGCACCCGAAGCCGCATCACGGTGACCGCTCTCCGCAGAACCTCCACATCGGTCTCGTCCGGTCCCGGCACCATGGATTGCAGGAAGGTTTCTTCTCCTCCCGCATAAACCCCCACAGTCCGTCTCGCCGGCCGAAGACCCACGCATCGACGCCGTTATGTAGGAGCATGCCGGAATACCGGGTATACCTGCGGCAGAAAGGGGATCTGACCTGTGCGAATCGACGGGATACGCGCCTCCAACTTCAAGACGTTCCGGGAACTGAACCTGGACCTCGGACCCTACGACGTGCTCATCGGCACGAACGCGGCGGGGAAGTCCAACTTCATCGACATCCTGAAGTTCGTGCGGGACATCGCCCTGCACGGGCTTGAAAACGCCGTCTCCCTCCAGGGAGGGGGGGAGTACATCCAGAACATCTGCGTGGAGTCCACGGAGCCGGTCGCGCTCGAGCTGCGGCTCCATCCGGTGCCCCGCCCGTTCGTCATGCGGTTCTGCGAGGACCGGGAGAAGCACATCGAGGCCGCCGTGTCGTCCTGCACCTACCGCCTCGTCCTCGCCTTCGGACCGGGGCGGTTCTCCGTTGCGGACGAGAGGATCGCCGCCCGCTGCCGCATCGGAGCGGGCGGCGCGGCCCCGATCGAGGGGGAGGTCGTCCTGGGGCGGGACGGGAACGGTGCGGGGACCTACGCCGTGCATCCGCGGGACATTCAGGCGCGGATCGATTTCGCCTCCGTGAACCCCCGGCGTCTCGCGCCGCAGGAGTCGCTCCTGGAGTCGCCCTTCAGCATCCCCCTCTTCGCACCGCTCCTCCACCGCCTCGCCGCCTTCTTCCGGGACATGGGCATCTACGACTTCGACCCGAAGATCTCCCGGAAGACCACGTCCCCCATGGGCATGGCGGAGCTCGAGCCCGACGGGAGCAACCTGGCGATCGTCCTGCGGCGCATCCTGGAGAATGCCGGGGAGCGGGAGATGCTGCTGCCGCTGATCAGCGAGATCCTGCCGTTCGTCGAGGACGTGAACGTGGAGAGGCTCGCGGGGGCGTCCCTGGTCGCGGGCTTAAAAGAGATCTACTGCGGGCGGAGGTTCACGCCGGCGAACCTGCTCTCGGAGGGCACCATCAACCTCGCCGCCCTCATCATCGCCCTCTACTTCGAGAGAAAGTCCCCGATCGTCCTGGAGGAGCCGGTGCGCAACGTCCATCCTCACCTGGCGTCCCGGATCGTCGAGATGATCCGCGACGTGTCCGAACGGATGGATAAGCAGGTGATCATCTCGACGCACAGCCCGGAGATCGTGAAGTATGCGGGCGCGGAGCGTCTGCTGCTGGTGAAGCGGGACCGGTTCGGGTTCTCCAGCATCATCCGCCCGCGGGAGAAGGAGGAGATCCGGGCCTTCCTGGTGAACATGGGCATCGAGGAGCTCTACGTCCAGAACCTGCTCTGACATGCCATCCATCCTCTTCTTCCTGGAAGGGAACGACGACGAACGGTTCTTTGCGCGGGTGATCGCCCCGCCCCTGGAGGACCGGAACTGCACCGTCCGCATCTGGAAGTACGCGCGGGAGAAGAGGAAGCGCACCATCCAGCTGCTCAAGTCGGTGCAGGGCGCCGGCATGGCGTACGTCTTTGTGCGGGACATCGACGATGCACCGTCCGTTCGCGCCAAGAAAGAGGAGATGGTGCGCTGCTTCGAGGTGCTGACGGGCGAAGACATCGCCGTGGTCGTCATGGAGATCGAGAGCTGGTACCTGGCCGGGGCGAACGCTGCGTTCCTGAGCAGGATCGGCGCCGATGGCATCTGGAACACCGACCATATCACCAAAGAGCAGTTCAACCAGCTGATCCCCCGCCCGATGTCCCGCATCGTCTTCATGCAGGAGATCCTCAAGCACTTCGATGTCGAGGTCGCGAAGAAGAGGAACGCATCGTTCCGCTACTTCATGCACCGCTGGATCGAGAAGGGGGACTGACCGTCCCTTCGCCCCTCTGGGCATCGCGGCAAGCATGAGAACGGCCATCAGAACGCGACTCCATCCTTCCAGCAAAGCTACTCGGACGCTGGACGATTTCGAGGAACCCGGGCCCTGAAAAAGGCTTAAACTATCCGAAAATACTGTTTTGAACCGGGTCGAGGGGCGGTTCCCTGTCACCTCCTCCGGGTGAAGAGGTGCCGCAGGGTGAGGACCGGCATGGCCATCCATCCCTGTCCCTTCTGCGGGAAGATGCCATCGCTCACCTGCTTCACGCTCTCGATCGTGTAGAAGGCCTGCGGGTTGCACCTCTCGATAGCGGCCGCAACCGCCCTCACATCGTGGCGATCCACCACCGTGAGGACGATCTGAACATCGCCATAGGCGCCCCGTCCGGGCATCCGGGTGAATCCGAGTCCTGCGCCTTTCAGATATTCCAGGAGCGGAGCGGCATCCTCCCGCAGCACGATGCGGATGATCACCCTGCCGATCGCCAGGCGCTCTTCGATGGTTATCCCCGCGCATATTCCAAGGGAGAAACCGAACCCGTAGGCGAGGAAGTAGAGATAATTATTCAGATTCTGCAGGATCTGGCCGATGGCCAGCAGCCAGATGAGCACCTGGAAAAAACCGATGGCAATGGAAGGATATTTGAGCCCCCGCGTGATGAAAATGACACGGACCGTGCTGAAGCACACTTCCGTCAGGATCGCAAGGAAGATGAGCGCGGGCATCACCACCCAGGGCAGAAACCAGGACTGCAGGGGCATCTCCACGGGACACCTCACGAATACAGGGGAAAATATCCACCCGAAAGGGGATAACCTGCACGAAACAGGTGCATATACGCGAGTACCTGTTCAGAGGGATATTTCGCGGGCATAATGCAGGTATTGGCCTGGCGGGGGATTGCAGGGGCCCCTACTTCCCCTTGGAGATCTGCCGGAACCAGGGGAGATGGCTTCTCAGGTAGCCCGGCTCTTTCACCGGGAAGACCCCCTCGTTCACGTGTCGCACGTCCTCGATGGAGTAGAAGGCGTGGGGGTTGAACTGCTGTATCTTCTCCACCACGCGCGGGATGTCCTGGCGGCCGATCACCGAGAAGATGATCTTCACCTTCCCGTAGGCGCCGTCCCCGTCGATGGTGGTCACCCCGTAGTGCTCTTTTTTCAGGAAGTCCACCAGCGGTTCGGCGCTGTTCTTCGTGATGATCCGCAGCACGACCGTGCCGATGGAGAGGCGGTCCTCGATCGTCATGCCGACGAAGTTGCCCATCGCGAATCCGCCCGCGTAGGCGATGTAGGAGAGGGGGTTGTCCAGGTTCCGCATGATCTGGCCGATCGCCATCAGCCAGATGGAGATCTCGAAGAACCCCAGGATGGGCGCCAGCGTGCGGAGGCCCCGGGAGACGAAGATGATCCGGATCGTCCCCATGCTCACGTCGACGATCCGCGCGCAGAAGATGAGGAGAGGCAGGATCACCCACGCGAACAGGTCAGAGTGTACAACGAACGAGTAATCCACCGGCGCTTTCCCCTCCGATCAGGATGGTTTGTATAGTATCTCACCCGAGGAATTAAAAAGGTATTATCGATCCGTTTCATGGTTAATAATGACCTGGAATCCCGTTCAGGGAACCGCTGCGGGAGAATCCGTATATCCAGGCACGGATTCAGGCTCTTCCCTTTGCAGTCAATCTCCGGTCCGCCGGGATCGCCGCTTCACCCGGGTCTCCTGCAATCCAGCCTTTTTTCCAGAAGCAGCCCTCGATGGATCTGCTGTTCCGGGATGCGAACGCGCCCACATCGGAGGTGACAGTGACCATCGCACCAATCGTTGCAGATGCGGGTGCCGATCCGTGGATGGCGGCGATGGCAATGGCGAACTCACCGCGTGCCAGGATGTTCAGCCCGATCTCCCTGCCTGCAAAGGGGGTATGGTGACGTCGAAATTCTCATCAAGAGCCCGTGCAGGGCTCCCGGGTGTTTCTCCGGGGAAGGGCCTCTCTCCTCCGGCCCCTTCGTGCGACAGAGAGCATCCTGCCCGGCATTCCCGCTCCGATGCGGGCCTGTCGCACGATTCCCCTCACCGAGGGGAGGGGTGAATGCGGATCATCGATGGATCATCCGCGGGATAGATGGAAAATCCGCCGGGGAGCTTTGCTGCAGAGCCCCGGAGATGTGTCCTGCCAGGGGCAATTGCCCTCTGCGGGATCCCGGGGTTCGCCGTCGAGAGGGCGGATCCGGGGATCAGGACAAGAGCCGCCTCCGGAATGCCAGGACAGGCCGAGACGGCGATCGCTCCCAGCACCGGGCCGAATGCCCGGAGAACGGGCACCTCAACGAACCTCTGCAGAGCGGCGATCATGCGGACCCGGACGACGCTGAGGAGGGCCAGCAGGGCGCCCATTTTGAGGAGGATGAAGAGAGGGGCCTGCAGCCCGGAAGAGACGACTCAGATCCTCGAAGATCAGCAGCCGGATCATCGTCTCGGACTCCGGGGAGGTCAGCCTGCAGTACTCGGTGAGCCCGGCGGCTGCCGGGGCAGGGCTGGTATCGAAGAACGCAGAACCGACGACGAACGCCTCGACAGGGTTGAAGCCCGGCGCCAGCGCTCCAGAGAATCCGACGGCCATGTTGACGTCGAGGTCGAGGAGTCCGCTGACAGGGAAGCCGGATCCCCGGGAGAGGAACCGCGGCAGCCTGAACTCCGGTCCGGAGCAGAGCAGCAGGAAGATCAGGCCCGGGTACGGGGGGAGGAGGCTCTCCTGGGAACAGGGAATGCCGGAGTTCCCGATATATGCCCCGGCCAGGATGGAGCGCGGCACGGGGGGACCGGCAGATGCTTCGAGAGGATCGCAAGAGCGGCGCTCTCCATCCAGGTCCCGAGTAGCTGGCTCTCAAAGTTCTTCAGCTGTTCGGGCTCCCCCGATGGCCGCGACGACCTCCCCTTCTGCAAAGGCGAACGACGCCGAGGGACCGATGACATTCTCGTTCTTGCGGGGGACCGCAACGATGGTGGCGCCCGTCTGTGTGCGGATCGGAGTTCTGCGATGGATGTTGCGGCGCGTTTGCGGGGGATGAGACAGGTCCGGAGATCGGCAAGAGCAGAGAAGGCGATCCCGGCTGCTTCTTTTTCAGCCTCGATGATGGCGCCGGTGAGGATGCTGCCCTGCCGCCGCGGGAGAGGAGCGCCCTTTCTCGATGAGGCGGATCTGGTTGCGCCCCGACTTTCAGAAAGACGATCGAACGCCATCGCCCGCTCCGTATCGGACTTCGTCCCGATGCCCGGAAGATCCACCGATCGGGCATCCATGCCAGAAGCGGATCCAGAAATGCTGTTCGAGCGTATTCGCGCTCCTTCTGGAACCGGACGCACCGGTGGGCCGGCGGGGCGTACGCCGCCAGCGCGCCTGCGTGCCCTGCCGCTGCAGCAGAGCAGGATGCCGGAAAGACCCACATCCGGCAGGGAATCTATCGTCAGCTATTAAATCAGAGGGAGATGACAGTACTCTTAAGAATGGACTGGATCGCCGCCATCCTGATCGTCGCGGGACTGGTGCTGTTCGAGACGATCAGCAGCATCGACAACGCCATCATCAACGCCGAAGTGCTCTCCACCATGCAGGAGCGCTACCGCAGGTGGTTCCTCATCTGGGGGATGCTCTTTGCCGTCTTCGTCGTCCGGGGCGTCCTCCCCTGGCTGATCGTCTGGATATCCACCCCCGGTCTGGGGCCGACGGGAGCGCTCCTGGCAACGTTCAGCAGCGACCCGGCGGTGATCGAGGCGATCGAGGAGTCCTCGCCCATGCTCCTCATGGGCGGCGGCACGTTCCTGATCTTCCTCTTCTTCCACTGGCTCTTCCAGGAGCCGAAGCACTACGGGCTGCGGGGGGAGAGGTACATCCACTCCAAGGGAGTCTGGTTCTACGCCATCGTCTCCATTCTCCTCGCCACACTGGTGTGGTTCTCCCTTCAGGAGAACGCGATGATGGCGTTCGGGGCCGTCGTCGGTTCTTCGGCCTTCTTCATCGTGCACGGGTTCCGCCAGAACGCCGAGCAGCAGGAGGCGAAGCTCTTCGACAGGAACCTCTCGGACGTGAGCAAGATCTTCTACCTGGAGGTGATCGACGCCACCTTCAGCATCGACGGCGTGCTGGGAGCCTTTGCCTTCACCCTCGCGGTGCCGCTGATCCTGCTCGGGAACGGGATCGGCGCCCTGGTGGTGCGCCAGGTGACGGTGAGCAACATCCAGCGGATCAAGCGGTACGTCTACCTGAAGAACGGCGCGATGTACTCCATCCTCTTCCTGGGATGCATCATGGTGATCGACAGCTTCGGGTTCCACATCCCTCCCTGGGTCTCGCCTGTCGTCACCTTCGGCGTGGTCGGCTACTTCCTCTTCAAGTCCCTCCAGTTTGCGCGGGTCCAGCAGTACAAGGAGCAGAACGGCGGCGTTTGAGCGGATGCGATCCTCCTTCATTTGCCCCGCCGCGGGACGCGGGGAGGCGGCCGCGCCTGCGCTAGCCGCCCAGGACGGGAGACGCATGCGGCAGGCGGATCATCTGCATGGCCTCCCGGGCGGCCTTCTGCACCTCGGCATCCTCCAGGTCGTTCAGCACCTCGAGGAGGTGATCGAAGGCCTCGCCGTCCCGCAGGAGCCCCAGGGATCGCACGGCAGCCAGCCGCACGTCCTTCTCCGGATCCTTCAGGGCGCCGACGAGCGCCGCCACCACCCTCCTCTCCCGAAACGCCCCGAGCGCCCGTGCGGCGTTCTTCCGCATGCGGCAGTCCCCGCTGCCCAGCGCTTCGACGAGGGGATCGATGGTGAGCGGATCGCATATCCAGCGGAGGGCGAGGGCCGCCTCGTAGCGCACGCACGGCTCCGCGTCCTGCAGCCGCTCCCGCAGGGCCCCCGTGGCGCGGGGGTCCCGCAGCTCCCCGAGCGCCCAGGCTGCTCCCCGGCGGACGTCCCTGTCTTCATCCTGCAGGCACATAACGAGCGGCTCCACCGCCGCCGGATCGTGCACCTCGCCGAGAGCCCAGGTCGCCACGACACGCACGAATACTTCCCTGTCTTCGAGGGCACGGATGAGAGGGCGGACCGCGCGGCGATCCTTCATCTCCCCCAGAGCCCAGACGGCCCCCAGGCGGATATCCCGGTCCGCATCGGAGAGGGCGCCGAGGAGCGGCTCGAGCGCCGTCTCCCCCATCGCGACCAGCGCCAGGGTGGCATGGAACCGCACGTGCCACTCCTCGTCCCGCAGGGCCTCGATCAGAGCGGGGATCGTCCTCCCGGATCGCAGCCCCCCGAGTGTCTCCGCCGCCGCACTCCGCAGGCGCCGATCTCCCTCGCGGAGCGCCTGAACGAGGGGATCCACCGCCGCATCCCCGAGGGCGATGAGGGCCTGCTGCACGCGGCGGAGGTCTTCCGACTCGTGGTTCCGCATCACCCGGATCAGGCCGTCAGCGTCGGCGGATGCCTGCATCTTCTCGATGTTCGGTGCGAACAGGCTGCGGTTGAGACTCATGAACGCAGAAAACCCCCGTATCCACGAGATCCACCCGCCAGAGGCGGGAACTAGAAGAAAGTAAAGGCCGTGATCCTTAATACGCTTCTCGATGTGGCATTCGGTTTTTTTGCACGTATCCCGCGCCGATCGGGAGTGTTGCCCCTCATACGATGAGCCTCTTCCGCATCAGGTTCACCGAGACGACGAACAGAACGCCGGATACGACCAGAATCCAGGCCAGGTTGAAGAGCAGGTCAGCGCTCAGGTTCGCCAGCGTGAGCGCCCGGATGATCGCGACCAGGTGGGTGAGGGGGAAGACAGCAAAGGCGATGCCCTGGACGGGCTCCGGCAGGAGCGTGATCGGGAAGAATGTCCCCGAGAAGAGGAACATCGGGGTGATGAAGAGGAACGTGGGCAGATTGAGCGTATCGATGTGCGGGGTGACGGACGTGAAGCACATCCCGATGACGGCGAAGAGAAACCCGCCCAGGAACGCGAAGGGCAGGATCAGCAGGGACGAGGGGAGAGCGACGACGCCGAAGAGGATCAGGATGGGCAGCATGATCGCCGCGTTGATCAGGCTCCGCGTCGCTCCCCAGAGGATCTCGCCTGTTATGACCTCCTCGATGGTGAGCGGCGTGGCGATGATGGCGTCGAAGGTCTTCTGGAAGTACATGCGGACGAACGAGCTGTAGGTCGTCTCGAAGAAGGCGGAGTACATGATGGAGACGGCGACGAGAGCCGGGGCGATGAAGCGGGCGTAGGAGACGCCGTCGATCTCGCTCACGAAGGTCCCCAGACCGAACCCGAGGGCCAGGAGGTAGAGGATCGGCTCCAGCACCGGCGGGAGGAAGTTCACCTTGAACGTCTTGAAAAAGACGTCACGGTTCCGCCTCCAGACCTTCCAGACGCCGCCGCCGATCTTCGGTACCTCGAGGTATCCCATGCCGCCTCACTCCCGCAGGGATCTGCCGGTGATCTTCAGAAAGACGTCCTCCAGCGTTGCCGGACGGGCGAAGATGCGCTCCGTCTTGCAGCTGTCCAGGAGGGCGGCGGTGATCTCCCGCGGGCGGTCGGTGTAGACCTGGACGCGGTTGTCCCAGACGTCGAACTTCGCCCCCCTCTCCCGCAGGCAGTCGAGCACGCGGGGCTGCGCCTCCGCCTCCACGATGCTGGTGCCGATGTACTGCCGCACCAGCGCGTCCGGGTTGCCCTCCACGAAGATTCTGCCGTTGTCCATGATCACCAGCCGATCGCAGAGCCGCTGCGCCTCTTCCATGTAGTGCGTGGTGAGGACGATGGTGTTCCCCCGCGCCTGCAGGCTGCGGAGCTTCTCCCAGATGAGGTGCCGGGCCTGCGGATCGAGACCGATGGTGGGCTCGTCCAGGATCAGGAGGGAGGGGTTGTTCACCAGCGCCCGCGCCAGGATCAGGCGCCGCTTCATCCCGCCGGAGAGCTTCTCGATGGAGGCGTCCCGCTTATCCTGCAGCTGCACGAACTCGAGCAGGTCTTCGGCCCGTGCCGAGGCTTCTTCGCGGGGGATGTCGAAGTAGCGCGCGTATACCAGCAGGTTCTCGTAGACGCTGAAGTCCGGGTCCAGGTTCGTCTCCTGGGGCACGACCCCGAGGCGGCGTTTGATCTCCCGCTGATGGGCTTCCACGTCCATCGAAAAGACCTCGAGCCTTCCGGAGGTCTTGGGGGATACGCACTGGATCATCTTCATGGTGGTGGTCTTTCCCGCGCCGTTGGGCCCCAGGAACCCGAAGACCTCCCCCTGCCGCACCTCGAACGTGACATGGTCCACGGCGGTAAAGCCGCCATACCGCTTCACCAGATCCTCTGCCACGATGACGGGAGGTATAGAGCACCACCACCTGTTCGCCCGGTCGCCGTTGAGCCGCGGGCTGCCGGGGTAACCGTTGTGCCTCCCCAGAGAAAAAGGTTCAGCTGCGGCGGGAGTGCTGCATCCCCGCTCTTTCCCGCACGAGCATCGGACGCTATCCCCATTGGTCCGAATTAATTCTTTTGAATTCTAATTAATCGACGCATATTGAAAATGGAAAAATAAAATGATTTAAATATACAATGCTCAAACTATCTGTAAATGTCTGCGACGCTGAACACCGTGCCCGATCCGGCGATCGAAGTGCGGGATCTGACGAAGCACTACGGAGAGGTGAGGGCGGTCGAGGGCGTCTCCCTCACCGTGGGCAGAGGGGAACTCTTCGGTCTGCTCGGACCGAACGGCTCCGGGAAGACGACCATCAACCGCCTGCTGACGGGCCAGATCCGCCCGACGAAGGGGAGCGCCCGGGTCCTCGGCGTGGACGTCCTCGACCGCCCCCTGGAGGTGCGGGAGCGGGTCGGCATCATCCCCGAGCAGGAGACACCCCCGAGTTTCCTCACGGCGGAGGAGTACCTGCACTTCGTGGGGCGGATCCGCGGGGTCGAGCGGATCGATGCGCAGGCGGACCGCTGGTTCCGCCTGCTCGACTTCGAGGAGAAACGGGAGGTCCTCTGCAAGGACCTCTCCCGCGGCACCCGCCAGAAGCTGATGTTCGCCCAGGCGTTCCTCCACGAGCCGACGCTCGCCTTCATCGACGAGCCCCTGATCAACCTGGACCCCATCATGCAGAGGCGGGTCAAGAACTTCCTGACGGAGTACGTCGCGGAGGGGAACACCATCTTCATCTCCACCCACATCCTGGGGATCGCCGAGGAGATCTGCTCCCGCATCGGCATCATCTACCGCGGGCGGATCGTCCACGACGCCCCCGTGCGGGACCTGAGGGAAGGGGGGACGCGGCTTGAGGATCTCTTCCTCGCCTGCACAGCGGCGTGACACCGCCGCTCTCCTCCTCCGAGCCATGATCGTCGAGGAGTGGCGGCTCCACTCCAGCGTCTTCGGCGGGCTGATGTTCGCCCTCCTCCCCGCCCTCGTCGCATTCTTCTCCGCCGCAGCAGCCCTCTCCCTGCCCGTCTTCTCGCGGATCGTCCCCATGGAGCAGGTGGTGCTCCTCGCCCACTACCTCTTCGCCTTCTTCGGTCTGAACGTGGGCGGCTTCGGGCTGATGGGACGGGAGTTCATGAACCGCCGCTTCGGGCAGGCGAGCCTGATCGCCTACTCCTCGCGGAGCCTGCCGGTATCGGAACGGCGGATCTTCTTCAGCTTCCTGGTAAAAGACGTCCTCTTCTACTTCGCCCTCTGGATCCTCCCCTGCGTCGCCGGTCTCGCGATCGTCTCCCCCTTCCTCGGGATCCCCCCCGTCGCCATCCTGCACCTGCTCCTCACGCTCTCCCTCGCCTTCCTGACCGGGCTCTCCGCCGTCTTCTTCCTCTCCACCCTCTACGCCCACTCGCAGAAGCTGCTGATCGGCACCGTTCTCGCTGCCGCTGCCGCTGCCCTCCTGACGGGCGCATGCCTGAACCTGAACGTTCTCTGGGCCCTGCCGCCGTACCGGCTCTTCCGCGACCTCTCGGCGGGAAACCTGCTCGCGTCCCTGGCGCTGGCGATCGTCCCTGCCGCACTCTCGCTCGCCTTCCTGAACGTGGACTACCCCGAGAAGAAGCGGACCTACCGCAACGCCCTGGACGGGCTGGCCCGCCGCATGCCCTGGGCGGCGTATGCCCCCTTCATGGCCAAGGACTGCCTCGACCTCTCGCGGAGCGAGGGGGGTCTCGGGAAGATCGTCTTCTCGTTCCTCCTCCCGATCGCGCTCATCGGGGTGCTGCTGTTCGCATTCCTGCCGTTCGTCCCCGCCCTGCAGCCGCTCCCCCTGTTCGCCCTCTTTCTCGGGATCATCACCTCGACCGTCTACAACTGGCTCACCGAGTACGACCTCTTCGCCAGCTATGCCTTCCTCCCCGTGCAGGTATCGACGGTGATCCGCAGCAAACTCGCGAGCTACGCCCTCTTTAACGCCATTCCCCTGCTCATCCTTGCGGCGCTGGCGATCGGGACGGGGGATCCCGCCCCGTTTCTCCCCGTCATCGCCACGTTCGTCTCCCTCTCCGCCTATGCGGTGGCGGTGATCGTCTACCTCACCGGCCTGCACCCGAACATCCTGCTCTACAACGCCCGGGTGTTCGGCCAGTACGTCGCCGCCCTCGCGCCCCTGCTGCTCGCCTTCATCTTCCTCTCCCTCCTCTCCCCCTATTACCTGACCGCAGGGCTGGCGCTCCTGCCGCTCTCCGCATGGATCCTGCAGAAGAGCTACCGCAAGTGGGACGCCGCGGAGTCGCTGCGCTTCTAGACCGCCGGAGGGACCCGCGCGGGTCCGCCGGGGCCTGTTCCCCCACCCTTTATCTGGATGCAGCGTGCAAGAAGGGGGCGATGCTCTTCGAGGCGTTGCTGGAGCGCCTGCCGGACCGGAGCCTCATCCTGGTCGAGGACGACATCGGATTCGTGAAGACGATCTTTGCGGAGAGGCTGGCGTCGAAGGCGGCGTCAGCCGGCTGGCAGGTGCGCTACATCACGGCGGGCTACAAAGAGGACGTCCAGGCGGAGATGGCCAGGAGCCGGAGGACAGACAGGCCAAAGACCCGGGACCAGCGGCCCCTTCGGAAGCTGGTGTCCGGCTCGGTCACCATGCGCTTCTCCTCCGGAAGGGAGCCGGGGGAGAGTTCGTCCATAGGGCACCACGCAAGGTTGATGTAGAT
>FWPV01009254.1_pt1 | contig 16752 bp, 18 predicted proteins | sample 2228371 | NCBI WGS metagenome assembly FWPV01 (sample SAMEA103939776, study PRJEB20133) | metagenome | reverse complement strand
CCCCACACCGGTGGTCCAACCTAGAAGCCTCTTGAGCGCGTTTTCACCTCCTGTGGAGACTCGGCAGGGCAGGCTTAGTCCGAAAGGAGGCTTAAGGGAGGGAAAACGACCAACACGCTGCAGACCTTAACCGCTTCCGCCTTCTTCTTGGCCCGGCCTCCCCCACCGGGCAACCCTAGGATATCACTTTTGGACCCCCTGAGTCAAGGGGCTTGTCTTGTAATCTTCGTTCATCCTCAAGCCCCAGAAAGGAGAACCCCATGAAGCTTAAGGCATTGTACGGTGGGGACCGGGAAGCGGCCCCATCGAGGGGGCGGGGATTAAGAAGACAAGCGCAGAGCACGAGCTGACCTTCAGACGCGCGCTCGGGCAAGAGCCTTCCGTCGGGATCGAGTCTTCTTCCATTCCCTTCCCCGACGCGGAGAGGTACAGTCTTTCGCTCGTGCGCCCGTGAGAGCTATCGATGTCCGACCTCATGTCCCAAGGTCGCCTTCCTTGGGGGGTGAGGTTCCCCCCACGTTGAAGGGAGAGACGCACGGTTGTTTCCCGTCACCCATCACGTTCCTGCCCCGCGTCACCTGCCCCGACCTTTCGACAAGCCCCGGCTATCATTCCCCCCAATGGAGGCTCGATGAACAAGGCCGAAGAGTTCTGGGCGGAACGGGAACGGCTCAACGCCTTGGCCCTCAGGCACGCCAACTTGGTGATGAAGCGGTTCATGGCCTTGGACCACGATGCCTATGAGGACGGCGCCCTGCCCCGCAAGGTGAAGGAACTGATGGGGCTTGTGGCCTCGTTGGTGCTGCGCTGTGAGGACTGCATCACCTACCACGTGCTCACGGCGTGGGAGGCCGGGGCCACCAAGGAGGAAATGGTCGAGGCGATGGCCATTGCCCTGGTGGTGGGCGGTTCCATCGTGATCCCCCACCTGCGCCGGGCAACGCGTTTGCTGGACGAGCTGGTCAGCACCGGTGAGCACAAAGGTCCAGAAACCTTGTGATGGGGATCCGAAACCGGCGAGCTAAGAGGCCGCAGCACCCCAGAAGGCGGCGATGCCCTCCACGAGGAGTTTGGCCGCGGTGATGGCGCTCACGCCCGCGGGGTCAAACGGCGGCGCCAGCTCCACAAGGTCCATCCCCAGCACGCGGAACTTCCTGAGCATGCGGAAAAGGTCCAGCACCTCGCGGTACGTAAGTCCGCCCGGCTCGGGGTTGGTCACGCCCGGGCACAACGCGGGGTCCAAGGCGTCCAAGTCGATCGTCAGCCACACCGGAAGCGTGGGATCGAGCCGCTTTTCCGCCTCGTGCAGCTCGGCAAAGAATGGCTCGTCCACTTCGCCACCGTAGAACGAGCGGGCCCCAACAATGACCAGGCGGGCGGTGACCTCGCTCACCCGGCGGAGCACCGTGGCATGGGCGATGCGCTTCCCTTCGTACGTGTCCCGCAGGTCGGTATGCGCGTCGAGGGCCAGGACCTGCACCGGCCCCTGGGCCGCCGCGGCCTGCACCAGCGGCAAGGTCACCGTGTGCTCGCCCCCCACCACCACGGGGGCCTTACCAGCCACCAAAATCCGCCGCACCTCTTCCCTGGCGGCGCACAGCATCTCCTCCATGGGAAGAAAAACGTCCACGTCCCCCAAATCGCAGATGCCCACCTGGGCCAGGTCGCAGCGGAACACGTGGGAATAGACCTCGATGGAATAGGAAGCGGTGCGGATGGCGGTAGGCGCTTGGGCGGGCCCCCCACGATAGGACACCGTGCGCTCCAGGGGCACGCCGAAGAACACCACCCGCGCCCGTTCCCACGGCGTGTCCAAACCGAGAAACTTGACGGGTCCGATCAACGAATCCCCGCTTGCTCGGCCAACTCGGCCACGAACTGGGGCAGCACAAAGGCCGCCGCGTGCAGACCGGGGTGATAGTACCGCGTTTTCAGCCCCCGCTCCTGGAACCGCCGCTTAAGGTCAGGGATGTGACGGAACTCCCCTTCGCCCGCCAACACATAGGCCCATAGCCCACCGGGATACAGGGGCACCACGCCCACGTAGGGAAACACCACCGGGAAGTGGGGACGAAGGGTGCATAGTACCCCTACGAGCTCGTCAGGGTAGTAAAATGGGCTTCCTGCCTGAAGGGCCAAAAGCCCGCCGGGGCGCAATGCCCGGCGGCAGCTTTGAAAAAACTCCGGAGAGAACAGGGCTGCTGCAGGGCCGATGGGGTCGGTGGAGTCCACCAAGATGACGTCAAAGTACGCCTCCTTCTGCGCCACGTATTCCTCGCCGGGGGCCACCACAACTTGCGCGCGGGGGTCGGTGAACGCCCCGCGGTGGATCCTGGGCAGATGCTCTTGGGCGACAGCCAGCACGTCCGGATCGATCTCCACAAGCACGGCGTGGCTCACGGTCGGATGGCTAAGCACTTCCCGCAAAGCGCCTCCATCCCCACCCCCGACGATGAGCACGCGCTCCGGCTGGGGGTGGGCCAGCAGGGCCGGGTGGACCAGCATTTCGTGGTAGAAGAACTCGTCGCGTTCGGAGAGCATGAACCGTCCGTCCAAAAGCAACACCCGCCCCAGGCCCGGTGTGTCCACCAGCTCCAGCTCTTGAAAGGCGGTGGTTTTCCGGGCCAGCCACGCCCGCACTTCTACGCACAGGCGAACCCCTGGAGCAAAGGTTTCACTGACCTCTAGGGCTCTTTTGTCCTCGCTCATGGCTGCACACCGCGCCGGATTTCCATCACCGTGACCTGCTCCGGAGCGAAAAGCTCGGTGAACACGTCCACAGCCGCCTCGGGCAAGGCCTTGGGGCCGCAGGTGAACACGTCGAGGGCGGCGTAGCCCTTCTCCGGCCACGTGTGCACGGCGATGTGGGACTCGGCGATGACGGCCACGCCCGACACCCCATGGGGGTTGAACGTGTGGACCTGGACGTCGAGCTTGGTCGCCCGCGCCCGCTCCACCGCGTGGTCCAACGCCCGCCGAATCGCCTGTGCATCGTTGAGGTTCTTCCGGCATCCCCATAGCTCGACCACCAGCTGCCTCCCAAGCGCCTGCATCGGTCACCTCCTTTCCCCCGGCGAAATCAAAGCCCCAGCCCGTCCGGTGTGGCCAAACGAGCCGGGACTCCGGAGTCACCAGCAGCCGAGCAGCACAATTTTAGACGAACCACGAAAAAAGGCCAAGCGAAAAAGCTTGGCCCTGTCCAGCAAACGAACGTCAGGCTAGCGGGTCGGGGCAGAAATCGCAGCGTCCAGCATCTCGTTCAAGCGCTTCTCCGCCCGCCCCACCCACGTCCGCCGGTGGTACACGTAGCTCACCAAAAAGGGGAAGGCCAGGGTGGCCTCGGCGAACACCATCTGCTCCAAACCCTGGGCCACTTTGCCCCACGAGCTCGCCTCCTTCAGCGTGGAGCCGGACAAGCCCCCATCCCGCACGTCCGCCACCGTAATTTGGATCGCGTACTTGTGCATGGGAGCGTCGTAGCCCAGCACGTCCGCGGCCACCACCACGTCTTGGGCGAAGTTCTTGGGCACACCGCCCCCCACCATCACCAACCCCGTCTCCTTGGCAGCGATCTTGATTTTGGTGAGTTCCAAAAAATCCTTGGCCGAATCGATGCTCACGTGGGCGTGGGGCCGCTGCCACTGGTGGAGCACCAGGCCGAAACCTGCGCTGCAGTCCGAGAAGGCGGGAACAAAGATGGGGATTGCCTTTTCGTAGGCGAGGCGGGTGATGGACCCTTGCCCCTTCCCTCGCTCCACGAGCCAGCGGCCCATCTCCCGCAAGAACTCCCGGGATGAATACGGCCGCGGCGGCAAGGAATTGGCGATCTCCGCCACGGTGTGGTCGCACACCCTCAGCTCGTCTTCGTCGATGAACGTGTCGTAGATGCGGTCGATGTGCAGCTCCCTAAGCTCGTTGTCGTCCACATCGGGCGAACCGATGTAATGGCGGAACCCCAGGGCTTCGAGGAAGTCTTGGTCCACGATGTTGGCGCCGGTGGCCACCACCACGTCCACCATGTTGTGCTCGAGGAGCACGGCGATGGCGCGGCCCAGCCCTGCGCTCACCAACGAGCCTGCCAAGCACAGGAAGATGGTGCACTCCTTGTCGGCCAGCATCTGGTCGTAGATGGCCGCCGCGCGGGCCAAATTGCGGGCCTGAAACGCCGTCTTGCCCATGGCCTCCAAAATGGGCACGGCGTTGAACGCCGTGGGGTCGATGGGCTCGACCGGTTCCCGCAGGTACGCTGCCTTGCGTGCGTCGCTCATGGGAATGCCCCTCACAAGATGAACACCGCGGCCGCCACCACCGTGGTGTACCCCTTGCCGTTCACCACCCCCGACTGGGTGATGCTCATCGTGCGCACGATCTTCCCCGAGATTTTCCAGATCTCCTTCTTGGCGTCCCAAACCAGCTCGTCATCGAACTGGATGCCGAGGGTGGAGGCCAGCATGGAGGCCGCGAGGTCCTCGGCCTTGTCCCCCGCCTGCTTTTCGTTTTCCCCGTAGGAGTGGTACTCGCTGAGGTAACCGTACGCGTTGCGGTCGGCGGGGATGGCGCAACCGACCGAGGCGGCGATGAGGCGGTGGGGCTCGTTGGACGAGCAGCGGGCGAACACGCCAAACGTGATTTGCCCCGGGGAGAGGAGCTTGAGCCCCTCCGAGCGGGGGATGACCTTGCAACCCGGGGGCAGAATGCTGGAGACGTGGACGAGGTTGAGCTTTTCGATGCCGGCATCGCGCAGGGCCAGCTCGAACGAGCGCAGCTCGTCCTTGTGGCGGCCAATCCCCCGGGTAAAAAACACCTTCTTGGGGATCAGCGGCCACGGAGGTAAAGCCTGTTCTGGTATAGATTTCTTCCTTTCCGACACCTTCGCCTGTGCCATTTCGAGGGAAATTATAGTGACAACGCCAGCCCGTGCTACTTGCCCCCGCCAAGGCCTCCCACGTGTCTAGGTCGTGGCGGCTTCCTCGTCCTCGAAAATGTCCCCCAAAAGCACTTCGTCGGGAAGCTCCCCAAGCTCCACAAGCTCGATGCGCATGAGTGCAGAGCGGTACCAAAACTCGTGCTTCCCCGGCACCCGCCGCGCGGGCATGAAACTCCACCCCCGCATGGCCTCTAGATACGGCCAGTTCTCGTACGTGTGGAAGTCCTGCACCAAGTCGGTGATCACAGCACCAAAGCGCAAGAGCTCCTCCTGAATGGCCCGCCACTTGCTCAACGACGCCTCCACCCGCGTCAGCCCCAGATAACCCGCGCAGCCTACACCGGCCAAGGCCGAAATCCCACGCCGGGCAAACGCCAAAAAGCCCCGCAGGCTTTCCGTGGGATCGCAGGCAAAGGTGTGGAACTTCTTGCGTAAGCCAGCGGGCAAAGGTTGGCGCAGGTCGTGCAAGTGGGCTTCCACATTGAGCCCTTCCTCATGGGCCGCCTTGGAGACGAACTCCACCAGGCGGGGGTCGATGTCCACCATGGCCACCCGGCGGGGCAGCCCCGTGAGCGCCGCGGCCAACGACACCAAATCGTCATCGCCCACGACCAACAGGTCCTTGCCCTCCAGGTCGCCCCGCCGCCACATCATCGCCACGCGGGCCAGCGCGCTCTCCTCCGTGATGTAGCCCTGATCGAATTCTTGCGATGCCGGGGGGCGGTCTTGCACCAGTTGGTGGAACCGAACCGCCACGGACCTCAGGGCTTCCAACTCCAACCCGCGGCCCCCGCAGCGGGGGCAACGCAGCTCCCGCACCGCGCGCACACCCAGCTCCTCCACCGCCTTCTCCCCGTGCGCAGTAAGCGCCACCCGACTTTCCTGGAAGCGAAGCCAGCCCAACTCGGCAAGGGCTTCCAACACCGCGCACAGCGCGATAAGCGGCACCTGAGCGAGCTCGATCACCCGCCAAATGTCTTCACAAGAGGCTACAGCGGCCAAGGTGCGTTCCACGTCCCGCCCCGTCAGCGCAAGCCCCTTCTCGCTTTGAATGCGCGCCGCCAGCGCGTTCAGATCGTAGCTCATAGCACGATCAGCTCATCCTTGGGGAAAGTGGACAGCACCTGGCCCCCCTCCGCAGTGACCACCACCACGTCCTCAATGCGGATTCCAAAACGGCCGGGGAAATACACGCCGGGTTCGATGGTGATCACGTGGCCGGGGGCCAGCACGTCCTCGGAAGCCGGGGCCACCCGCGGACCCTCATGCACTTCCAGTCCGAGCCCGTGCCCCAGTCCGTGGCCGAATCGGTCGCCCAAGCCCGCCGCCTCGATCACCGCCCGCGCCGCGCGGTCCACCTCTTGGCCGCTTTTGCCCGGCGCCACAGCCGCAAGGCCCACGCGGTTGGCCTGCAAAACAAGCTCGTAGGCCTCACGCACCTCGGGTGAAGCAGAGCCCAGGCCAACCACCCGGGTCAGGTCCGAACAGTACCCGTCCACGCGGACGCCGATGTCGAACAGCACCACGTCGCCCCGAGCCAACCTGCGCTCCCCAGCGCGGTAATGGGGCATGGAGGCCGCCGGGCCACTGGCCACAATGAGATCAAAGGCCACGTCGTCTGCCCCTTGCCGCCGGTACCAAAACTCCAACTCCAGGGCCACCTCGCGCTCGGTCAGGCCAGGCCGGAGGCGGTCCAACATCCAGGTAAGCCCCTCCTCCGTGAGCTCCAACGCCCGCCGGATGCGCAGAACTTCCTCTTGAGACTTGACGCGGCGCAGCTCCTCCACCAGGCCATCTTGCGGTACAAATTCCAGCCCCTGGCCCAACCGCACCAGTTCGTGGAACAGGTACAAGCTGGTGCGGTACGAGCCCACGCCCACCTTGCGCACGCCCAACGCGCGCAGCTTCTCCACCAAGGCCGCCACCCACCGGCCTTTGACCTCCTCCACGGGGAGGTCGGGCACTTGTCGCCCGGCCTGTTCGGTGTAGCGGGAGTCCGTCAGGAACAAAGTTTGTGGGCCGAGGACGAGGATCCCAAACGAGCCGGAAAATCCGGTGAGGTAGCGCAAGTTGGGAAGCTCGGATCCTTCGGCGTTGATCACCACAAAAGCATCAAGGCCCTTTTCGCGGGCCTTGGTCCACAGCGTTTCCCTGCGCTTGGAATGGTCCATCCCGCCTCCTTGGGCAAGCCATTCTAGTCCGCGGGCTTTTTTTGTCAAAGTCCAGCCCGTATAATCCGGCGCCGTGACGCTGGCAGAGCTTCGGGCCAAAGTCGAGGAATTGGAGCGGGCTTGGGAAAAGGCCCACCGGGGGGTGGGCGACCTGCCGAGGTTAGAAGAGCTGCGGGTCCGCTTCCTGGGCCGCAAGGGTGAATTGACCCTTTTGTTTGAGGAACTGCGCACGCTGCCTCAACAGGACCGCGCCGAGGCCGGAAAGCTCCTCAACCGCCTCAAAAACCAAATCAGCGCAGCCCTCGCCGCCCGTAAGGAAGAGCTGCAGGCCCAACAGCTCCAAGCCAAGCTCCGCGCCGAACGCTACGACTTCACCCTGCCCGGCAAGTGGCGGCCCTTGGGGCACCTCCATCCCCTGACCCAGGTGCGGCTGGAGATCGAGGAAATCCTGCAAAAGATGGGGTTTGACGTGGCCAGCGGGCCGGAAGTGGAGACGGATTACTACAACTTCGAAGCCCTGGCCATTGGGCCCGATCACCCCGCCCGCGACGATTGGGACTCGTTTTACATCAGCGAGGGGGTGCTCCTGCGCACCCACACCTCGCCGGTGCAAATCCGGGTGATGAAAAGCCGCAAGCCGCCTGTACGCATCATCTGCCCGGGGCGTTGCTTCCGCCGGGACAACCCCGATGCCACCCACTCCCCCGTGTTCCACCAGGTGGAGCTGTTGTGGGTGGAGAAGGGCCTCACCCTGGCCCACCTCAAGTGGCTGATCGCCGAGTTCGTACGGGCGTTTTTCGGCCCAGGCTACGAGATGCGGTTTGCTGCGGACTTTTTCCCGTTCACCGAACCCTCAGCCCAAGTGCACATCCGCAAACCTCCCGGACCGTGGCTGGAGATCATGGGCGCGGGGATGGTCGATCCCGCCGTGCTCAGCGAAGTGGGCTACGATCCCGAAGAAGTGACGGGGTTCGCCTTCGGATTGGGCATTGAGCGGATGGCCATGCTCCGCTGGGGGATCGAGGACATCCGCTTGTTTTTCCAAAACGACCTGCGGTTTTTGTCCCAGTTCTGAGGCGATCCGCTACACAATCGCCTTTTCCGTCTCCTTGTCGAACAGGTGCATGCGCTCCATGGCGGCGACGAAGGTGACTTCCTGACCAGGCTCCACACGCAGGTGGGGATCCAGCTTGGCCACGATTTCCTGGCCCGCGCAGTCCGCGTAAACAATCAGTTCATCGCCGAGCGGCTCGCGCACGCGGATCTTGGCGGGGAAAGTCCGCCCCGGATCGGGCTCGCGTACCGTATCCAGCGTGCGGATGTCCTCGGGCCGCAGGCCGAACACCACCTCCTTGCCCACGTAACTGCGCACCTCCGGGGTGGCTCGGTCGGGGGGCACGTGGAGTTTGAAACCTTGGCCCTGGATGTAGACCTGACCGCCTTCGTCCACCACGCGGGCGTTGAGGAAGTTCATGGGCGGGGAACCGATAAAGCCGGCCACAAACATGTTGGCCGGGCGATCGTAAATGACCTGGGGATCCTCGTACTGCAGCACATGGCCGTCCTTCATCACGGCCACGCGATGCCCCAGGGTCATGGCCTCCACCTGGTCATGGGTCACGTACACGGTGGTGGTCTTGAGCCGCAGGTGGAGCTCGGCCAACTCGGCGCGCATGCGCACGCGCAGCTTGGCGTCCAGGTTGGAGAGGGGCTCGTCGAACAGGAACACCTTGGGGTTGCGAACAATGGCCCGTCCCAAGGCCACGCGCTGGCGCTGACCTCCCGAAAGCTCGCGCGGCTTAGCCCGGAGCTTATCCGCAATGCCCAAAAGCTCCGCCGCCTCCCGCACCCGGCGGTCAATTTCCTTTTTGGGCACCTTGCGCAGTTTCAGCCCAAAGGCCATGTTGTTGTACACGTCCATGTGCGGGTACAGGGCGTAGTTCTGGAACACCATGGCAATGTCGCGGTCTTTGGGGGGCACATCGTTGACCTTGCGGTCGCCGATGTAGATTTCCCCTTCGGTCACGTCTTCCAAGCCGGCAATCATGCGCAGGGTCGTGGTCTTCCCACATCCGGAAGGGCCGACCAAGACCACAAACTCGCCGTCGTTGATGTTGAGGCTCACCTTGTTGACGGCCACAAAATTCCCGAACTTTTTGGTCACTTCCTTGAGCACAACTTCCGCCATGGCTCCTCCTCGGGTTCCACCACCGATCGCGTGGTTTTACCTTCTGGGGACGGACAATGCAAGTCAGCCCCCGCTGATGGGGGAAAAGAAGGTGAGGGTGTCCCCGTCCTGCAAGGGCGTGGCCAAGCCCTGAAGATGGGCCACATTGCGGCCGTTGAGGAACACACCGAGGTGGTCGTGGAGGAAGTCGCCCCTGAACAGGAGGGGTTGAAGCTGCGGATGCTGGGCAGCAAGGGCGCGGAGGGCCTCCAGGCATGTGGCCCCCGGAGGGAGGTCCACCTCCACCCGTTCGGCCTTGACCACTTCCCGAAACTCCCCGAAAAGCTTAACGATGACCTGCACAGCTCAAAGTATAAGGCAGCGAAGTATACCGTCGCCCCTAACCCCAACACCACACCTTGCTTGCCGGTCAAGGTGACTGCTGGGAGCCCAGTTCCCCGCGGATTTTGCGGCGCAGAAACTCCAACCGTTCGGCCATCCCCTTTTCCCAACCCTGATCGGTAGGGCGGAAGTAGACGCGGCCCCGGAGGCGCTCGGGGAGGCAGGGCATGGGGGCGACTTTGTCCGGCGTGTCGTGTGCGTACACGTAACCCTTTCCGTACCCCAGCTCCTTCATGACCTCCGTCACGGGGTTGCGCAGGTGGAGGGGCACAGGGTCGTCGACGGTGGTGGCTACGTCCCGCTTGGCCTCGCCGTAGCCCACGTACAGGGCGTTGGACTTGGGGGCGAGGGCCAGGTAGACCACGGCCTGCGCAAGGGCCAGCTCGCACTCGGGCATCCCGACCTGCTCCACGGCTTGGGCCGCGGCCACGGCCAAGGGCAGGGCCCAGGGATCGGCCAGGCCCACGTCCTCGCTGGCCATTCTCACCACCCGTCGGGCCACGTACCGCGGGTCTTCCCCGCTTTCCAGCATCCGCACCAACCAGTACAGGGCCGCGTCCACGTCGGAGTTGCGCACCGATTTGTGCAATGCGGAGATCAGGTTGTAGTGCTCCTCGCCGGCCCGGTCGTAGCGGAGGGCCTTGCGGCCGATAGCCCGGGCCACCTCCTCGGCCTGGAGCATACCTTCCCCGTGGAGTTCCACCGCCGTCTCCAAGGCCGTGAGCAGGCGCCGCGCGTCCCCATCGGCCCACCGGATCAAGAGGTCCTCGGCCTCCGGCGCGAGCTGCACCCGACCCCCCAACCCCCGGGGATCCCCTACAGCACGTCGGAGCAAGACCCGCAGGTCTTCCTCGGATAAGGGCTCGAACACGAACAGCTGGGCCCGGGAAAGGAGGGCGGAGCGGAGGGCGAAGGAGGGGTTTTCCGTGGTGGCGCCAATGAAAAGAATCGAGCCCTCCTCGAGGAAGGGGAGGAGCAGGTCCTGCTGGGCGCGGTTCCAGCGGTGGACCTCGTCCAGGAAGAGCAGGTCGCGTGTGCCGGTGCGTTTCCAAAGTTCCTGGGAGGCCTCCAACACCGCGCGCACCTCGTTTACGGTGGCCACGGCGGCGGACTTTTGCACGAAACGTGCTCCCCATTGGGCGGCGATGAGGCGGCCCACCGTGGTCTTGCCCGTGCCCGGCGGCCCCCAGAAGATGAGCGACACGCGGAGGTCGCCCTCGATGAGGGCTCGCAAGGGGCCGTGGGGCCCGAGGAGGTGCTGCTGACCCACCACTTCGTCCAAGGTGCGGGGCCGCAGCCGCTCCGCCAACGGGGGCTTGCCTTGCCAAAGACCTTCCATCGTGCGCATTGTAGCCCTTGACGGAGCGCGTGGGGGACCGGTAACATTCGCTGTGGGGGTCGTTAGCTCAATCGGTAGAGCAGCGGACTCTTAATCCGCGGGTTGGGGGTTCGAGTCCTCCACGACCCACCAGCAGGGTCGTTAGCTCAGTCGGCAGAGCACCGGCCTTTTAAGCCGGGTGTCGCAGGTTCGATTCCTGCACGACCCAGAATTCCTGTCCCCGTCGTCCAGTGGTCCAGGACCCCGGGCTTTCAATCCGGAAACGGGGGTTCGAATCCCCCCGGGGACACTTGCCGAAGATGGCGGATGGTGTAAGCTTCGGGCGAGTAGCTCAGCGGGAGAGCATCCGGCTTACATCCGGAAGGTCAGAGGTTCGATCCCTCTCTCGCCCAGAGCGGAAGTTGGGGACGTGGTCTAGGCCGGACTAAGACACCGGATTGTCACTCCGGAGAGCGCGGGTTCAAATCCCGTCGTCCCCGCCAGAGGCGAGGTAGCTCAGGTGGTAGAGCACACGGCTGAAAACCGTGGTGTCCCCAGTTCGACTCTGGGCCTCGCCACCATCTTATCGACAGGAAGCGGGTCATGGGGCAGCGGGAGGAACGAGTTTGGGAGAAGGCCAAGGCTCTTCTGGCACAGGAGATCCCCCCCGCCAATTTTGCCGCCTGGCTTGCCGACGCCCGCATCGCCGCCATCCACGACGAAACTGTAGTCCTCGCCGTTCCTTCCATCTTCGCCAAGGCCACCATTGAGCGCCGCTACCGAGCCACCGTGGAGAAGGCCCTCACCCAGGTTCTAGGTCAGTTGGTGGAGGTTCGACTCTTGGTGGAGGAACCCGAACCTCCCGCTCCCCCGCCGGAGGTGCAGTCCCGCCGCTATCTGGGTTCCCTGCCGCTCAACCCTGAATACACCTTTGACACCTTTGTCCCGGGGAAAAACTCGCAGCTGGCGTTTGCCGCAGCCCGGGCGGTGGCCGACTCGCCGGCTCGCGCCTACAACCCCTTGTTCATCCATGGCAAAGTGGGGTTGGGCAAAACCCACCTCCTTCACGCCATCGGCGCGCGGGTGTTGGAGAAGCCCGGGGATACCACCGTGGTGTACACCACGTCCGAACGGTTCGCCATCGAGCTCATTCAGTCCATCGGTTCCAACACCCAAGAGGAGTTCCGCGCCAAGTACCGCAACGTGGACGTCTTGCTGATCGACGACATCCACTTCCTCAAAAACAAGGAGGGCACGCAGGAGGAGCTGTTTCACACGTTCAACGAGCTGTACGGCAACAGCCGGCAAATCGTGCTCTCCTCCGACCGCCCCCCGGAGGAGCTCCACGGCCTGCAGGATCGCTTGGTGAGTCGTTTCCGTTGGGGATTGGTGGCCGATATCCAGCCCCCCGACTTCGAGACCCGCATGGCCATCTTGCGCGAGAAAGCCAAGCGGCGGCACATCGAGGTGGACGACGAGGTTTTGGAGGTCATCGCCTCCCGCATTACCACCAACGTGCGGGACTTGGAGGGGGCATTGATCCGCGTCCTGGCCCTCCAGGAGCTGGGCCAGGGCCCCTTGAGCCCAGCGGTATTGGAAGAAATCCTGCCCAAAGAAGACCGCGCCCGCGCCCTCACGGTGGAGGCCATCATCCAAGAAGTGGCCAATGCCTACAAAGTTTCGGTCGAGGAAATGGTGGGGCCCTCGCGCAAACAGGAAATTGTCTACGCCCGACAAATCGCCATCTACCTCGCTCGCGAGCTGACCGACCACTCCTTCCCCGCCCTCGGCCGGGCCTTCGGCAACCGCGATCACACCACCATCATGCACGCCTACCGCAAAGTGCAAGAGCTGTTGGCCCAAGCCCCCCTGCTCCGCGGGGAAGTGGACACGCTTCGCTCCTCGATCCAACAAAAGTACGCTGTTTAAGGGTCAGCTGTCCTTCTGTGGACAACCCTGTGGAAAACCTGTGGATGAGTTGTGGATAACCCCCCTGGCCTTGGGGAAAAAATCTGGGGATAAACGGGGAGCCGAACTTTCCACAGGAGTTTTCCACGGACATGTGTCTCAATCCCCAAGTTATCCCCAGAGTTTTCCACAGGCCTCAGCCTCGATCCCTTGCCCCTTGACCTGAGTTTTCCACAGTTCCTTGGACCTACTACAATAACAACAATAGATGGATAAGAATAAAGAAGAGTTGTTGATGTGGTTGGCGGAGCGGTGGCGTGCCCCCGAGCTCTTGGCTCAGCGCCCCGTCCTCGCTTGGCAGGAGGCAGGCCTTCCGGACGTGGCTCAGCCCCTCTACGTTCAGGCTGGCGTTCTTTATCTGGCTGTTCCCAACCATATTGTGGCGTCGGAGATCTACCTTCGCCGTCGAGAAATCCTCAGTCGCTTGGCCGAGGCAGTGAAGGAACCTGTGATCCGGGATATCCGCGTTCTTGTGCGTTCGAGGGCTGCGGGGGAGCCGGAAGTGCGCGTTCCTCCCCCCACCCTGGAGGAAGTGCGCGCCTGCGAAGCGAGGCTTGGGGATGTGGGCTCGGAAGCGCTGCGGCGGCGGTTGGCTGAGACCTGGGCGTGGATTGAGGCCCGCGACCGCGCCATCGTCGCCCAAGGAGGCCATCGATGTCCAGCCTGTGGGGTGGCCTACCTGGGCGACGACCCCCTCTGCCCTCTGTGCACGCTTGGTGGCAGGCGGGGTTCATGAGCTAAGCTTTGAGCGATGGCGGCCAGCACGATTTTGGCCATTCGTTCCGAGCAAGCACGGATGGCGCTGATGGCTTGCGACGGTCAGGCCACGATGGACAGCCGCGTTGTGAAGACAGGGGCGCGCAAGATCCACCGGTTGTACAACGGGCAGGTCCTCGCCGGTTTCACCGGGGCCACGGCGGACGGCATAGCCCTCCTTGAGCGCTTGGAAGACAAGCTGCGTCAAAAGCGTTCCCTGCGCGAGGCCGCCCTGGAGCTATCCAAGGAGTGGCGCACGGACCGGGTGCTGCGGCAGCTGGAGGCCGTGGTGGTTGCCCTTTCACCCGAGGCCCTCTTGGTGCTCACGGGGGAGGGGGATGTGGTGGAGCCCGACGACGGTTTGGTAGGCATTGGGTCCGGTGGGGGGTATGCCCTGAGCGCCGCGCGGGCCCTCCTTCGCCATACCAACTTGCCTCTCCCGGAAGTGGCCCGTGAGGCCCTCCGCATCGCGGCCGAAATTGACATCTACACCAACGAAGTCATTACGGTGGAAAGCCTGGTTTGGTAGCCTCCGTGGAGATCCTCACCCTTGGACATTCCTCCCTCGCCTGGGAAGCGTTCCTGCAGTTGCTGAAGGAGTTGCGGGTGGAGATCGTGGCCGACGTGCGGCGGTTTCCCACTTCCCGCAAACATCCCCGGTTTTCACGGGAGCAGTTGGAAGCGGCCCTGCAAGCCCAGGGCCTGCGCTATGTCTGGTTGGGGAAGGAGCTCGGCGGGTTCCGCACCGGCGGCTACTCGGCCTATATGCAGACCGCGGAATTTCGCCACGGAGTCCAGCGGCTGCTGGAGCTCGCTCAGCAGGGACGCACCGCGATCCTTTGTGCGGAAAGGGATCCCCGCGGTTGCCACCGGCGGTTCATCGCTTCCGAGCTGGTCCGTTGTGGCGTGCGCGTCCTTCACGTTTTGGGCCCTGAAAGGATGGAAGAACACCCATCTCCGCTGGAGGGCCTCTAAGGGCCCGGCTTGGAGCCACGGGGAAGTTGGACCGCTGCTCCCTGGGGCACGCGGTGGGCCGAATCAACGCCGTCAGGGGTGGGCGGTCGAGCACCGATGGAGGGCGCTTGGGGTTTGAGAGGGCCACGGGCGGCTCGGGGGGCCAGGCCACCGCTATAATCCATCCAAGGCAGGTGAGGAAAATGCGCATGGGCATTTGGGCGGTGGTCTTGCTGGCGGTCGCCTGCGCGGGCGCGGAACCCCTTCTCGACTGCCGCCTGTACTGCTCACAGTGGCAGGGAACTCCACCATATTCACAAGCGTTGTCCGCGTTTCCAACAGGGGGACACCAAGGAATAAGACCCGCCCTCTGAGGGTCCCTTGAGCCCAATTGCGGCCCGGCGTGGCCTAGGACCTGGCAGGACACTTTCCACGTTTCCCCCAGAGCGCTTGCGCCTGTGCGCTTCGCACAGGCGTTGGACGTGGGCCGGGGCAAGGCGATCGAGCCCCCGCAAGTAGCCCTGTGGGGGCAAGAACGGGGAAATGCCACGAGCAAGGTCGGAATCCCAAAGGGCGCGATCCATTACCGTAGCCCCAAGGAGGTATCCGCCCTCCTCCAGACATCGGGCTCAAAGGACCAAAACCATCTGCAGTTCACCATCAAGCTCGTCCTGATGGCGCAGGAGGTGGCGCTCGGCCTCAGCCAGCTTGCCTAAAGCCACCAGGAACTGCGCATCGTCTTGGGCGAGCCGTTTTGGCGCCACGACCTGCTTGACCTGTTCGCTGACGATTCGGTCCCGTTGGCCTTCCTCGAGCGCTGGGAGGACCAAGTTTAGATGTTCCGCACTCCGTCTCCGCTGGAGCAGTCGCCAAGCGGCCTCGGCCCTTGGCGACCCAACTTCCGATGAATTTTTACAGCTCTCACCGCTCCGCGCGCTCCTCGTGGGGAGCCAAGGCCGGTTCAATCACGTCCTGGCAGCCCATCGCCCGAGGAGGTGAATCAGGCGTTCAGTGCCCAACTGTACAAACTTCTCCCGCACTTCCTCGTTCATCCGCACGGGAGCATTCAAAGAATAAGGCACACTCCCCAGGAGGGCCGTTCAACCCCAAAGGCACGAACCTCGCTTTCCGCCACAGGCAAAGAGGGTTACACAGACGCCTTGAGGCAAGGATTAAAACGCTGGGATACATTGTGAAAAGGCGGCCTTGCGCTCAGTGAGGAGCCTCAGTGCCTGTACGTTACTCCAAAACGAGCTCCACCTGCTGGGGGGTGCACAGGGTTTTGCTCACCAGGCACTGGCTCACGAACGCTTTCGCCTTCTCCCGCTTGTCCGCCGGCAGCCCCGGGAACTTCATGTGCACCCGAAAACCCTCCAGGCTCATGGGAGGGTCGCCCAGCTCACCGGTGGCCGTGACCTCCACCCCGCTGGCGTCCAGCCCTTCGCGGAGGGCGAACATCTGAGCGTAAATCCCCGAACAGGCGGCCAATGCCCCGAGCAACAGTTCTGGTGGAGTCGGACCGAGGTCTTTTCCCCCCTTGTCCGGGGTGAGGTCGGCCATAAGCTTGTGCCCGCGCACTTGCACCTCAAACGACATGCCTCCTTTTGAAAGCGCCTTCGCTTGCAATTTCGGCATTGTCCTCTCCTTTCTCACCCAAGCTTAACCCGGCGGAGGAGGTTGGCGTTGGTCACCACCGATACCGAGGAGGTGGCCATGGCCAGCTCCGCCAACACGGGGTGCATCCAACCTATCACGGCCAGGGGGATCATGGCCACGTTGTACACAAACGCCCAAACCAAGTTCTGCACAATTTTGCGGAACGTGGCGCGGGACAGGCGCACCGCCTCAGGCAGCGTGCGCAAGTCGTTGCGCACAAGGACCACGTCCCCAGCTTCCACAGCGATGTCCGTGCCCGTGCCCAAGGCCAGGCCCACGTCGGCGCGGGCCAGGGCTGGGGCGTCGTTGATGCCATCGCCCACAAAGGCCACGGGGCCATAGTGGCGCAGGTCGTCGATCAGGGCCACTTTATCCTGCGGGAGAAGCTCGGCGTGGACTTCGTCAATGCCCGCTGCGGCGGCGATCGCCTGCG
>FWPV01009253.1_pt1 | contig 16755 bp, 13 predicted proteins | sample 2228371 | NCBI WGS metagenome assembly FWPV01 (sample SAMEA103939776, study PRJEB20133) | metagenome | reverse complement strand
GCTCGCCCCGAAAATATATCTTGACTGCTCCGCCTGTGATTTTGATTATATCCGGACCGAGATAACTTTTGTTAATTATGTCCGCGACCGCAAAGAGGCGGAGGTCTATATCCTCGTTACTACCCAAACTACAGGAAGCGGCGGCAAGGAGTTCACGCTCAATTTCATGGGTCAGCAGCAGTTTCAGGGAGTCGACCACGTGCAAAAGTATTTTTCTTCTCAGACAGATACTGCCGACGAAATCAGAGAAGGGCTAACTCAGGCAATCAAAATTGGGTTAATGACCTATCTGGCTCGAACACCATTGCGCCGGTATCTTCAATTTTCCTTTATCCCCGAGGCCAAACCGCAAGAGACTAAGGATAAATGGAATTATTGGGTTTTTAACATAAGAGGCTATGGCACTTTCCGCGGGGAATCGAACTATCAATACACCTCCCTTTCCACAACTCTCTCGGCCAGAAGAGTGACGGCGGCGAGTAAAATCAGCCTTTCTTTTAATCGAAGCCACACCAGGAATACTTTTCAATACGACAGCTTAAAAATCGTCAGCCAGACAGATAGTGGAAGTTTTACCGGACTTTATGTCAAGAGTCTGGGCGAGCATTGGTCCGCCGGATGTTTCGTTAACTGGTATACGTCAACGTATGAGAATATCAAATATTCCATTAATCCGGCGACGGCTATTGAATACAACTTTTTCCCTTATTCGATGTCATCTCGGCGGCAGCTCCGCTTCCTTTACCGGCTTAATTTTACTTCTTTCCGTTATCACGAAGAGACCATCTACGATAAGCTGAAGGAAAACCTCTGGAGTCAATCGCTTTCTATAACCCTTGAGGTGAAAGAGAAGTGGGGGACGATTTCCACTATGCTCAGCGGTTCACATTATTTCCACGATTTTCATAAGAATCGTCTCAATTTTTTCAGTGCCGTCGAGTTGTACCTCGTAAAGGGGCTTAGTTTATTCTTGTTTGGCGGAGGCTCACGGCTTCATGACCAGCTCTCCCTGGCCAAGAAGGGCGCTTCGCTGGAAGAGGTTCTGTTGCAGCGGCGTCAACTCGAGACAAGCTATAGCTACTGGCTTTCGATTGGGCTGAGCTATTCCTTTGGCTCACTTTTTACTAACGTCGTTAACCCCCGGTTTGGTTCCGAAGGAACTGGCGGGATAAGTATCGTGATTGAATGAGGGTGGAAGAGGAAAGACAAAGAAAATAAAAATGAAGATAAAAACAAAAATGAAAATAAAAACAAAAAAGTAAATAAAAATAAAATAAATTAAAACATGATAGCCAAACGAGTGTTAGCTAACCAGTAGATGGAAGGAAAAGGAAGATGAGCACGCCAATGGAGAGGAAGTTAGGAAGAAAATCAGCATGGTGACAAAAAAAGCTAAGGATTAACCTTGGTTTCTTCTTGATGTTCTCCGCCATTCTTTTGAGCTGGTTTGTTGTTTCTCTACCGGTCGTAGCCCAGGAAGCCAAAGCCTATTCGGCCGAGGGTTATCGCCTTAGCGGTCTGCCCGGGGTTTACTTTGAAGTGGAAAATATTCCGGCGGAGATTATTACCGCGGAAGGACTTAAACCCGAGCTGCCCTTTGTAGAAGTAGTTTCTTCACTCGATAAAGCTCAGGTTCATGTCGTTATGCGCGGCGAGAAGAAAGGGGATAAGATAAATTATTCTTTCCATTTTTTTGGTCAACGGGAGCTCGCCGGGCTGCAGGATGAATTGACCCTGGACCTACCTGAGGGGACGGCAGCGGCTGAGGTTCGGCAGGAACTGTTGAGCCTGCTTAAAACTGGGTTAATGCGTTTTGTTGGTCATTCGGCCGCCTCCCGTCGCCTCCAGGTCAAGTTTCAGGAAAAGGTTAAGCCTACCGCGGTTAATGACCCGTGGAATTTCTGGGTCTTCAGCCTCAGTGTGAACTCTTTTCTTAACGGTGAGAAATCTTACAGCTCTAAGGACCTTTATGGCTCATTCAGTGCTAATCGGGTTACTCCCGCGTGGAAGATCCGTCTTTCCCTCACTGGATCCTGGGATAAGAGTGAATACCGCTATGGCGACCAGATAATTAAGAGTACGTATGAGAGCGGGCAAATGCGAGCCCTTGTTGTTCGGAGCGTAAGCGACCATTGGTCGGTGGGGGCTTATTTTTCTGTCTCCAGTTCCACTTATAATAACGTTGAACTAAGTTTAGCCCCAGCTCCGGCCGTGGAATTCAACGTTTTTCCCTATGCGGAAGCGACGCGGCGACAGTTGCGTTTCCTTTATCGCTTGAACGTGGCGGCGGTGGATTATCGCGAAGAGACTATTTACTTGAAGACCAGAGAGACACTTTTCCGTCAATCACTCACGGCTGCTCTGGAGCTGAAGCGACGGTGGGGCACGGTCAGTCTCTCGCTCGAAGGGTCTAATTATTTACATGATTTCCGCCAAAATCGGGTTGAGCTTTCCACAGAAATCTCGCTTCGGCTTTTTAAAGGGCTTTCCTGCAGTTTTAATGGCCATTATTCCCGGATTCATGACCAGCTGTCCCTTCCCCGGCGAGGCGCCACCCTGGAGGAAGTTCTGCTTCGGCGGCGCCAGCTCGAAACCTCTTATAATTATTATTTGTCTTTTAGTCTAAACTATACCTTCGGTTCCATTCTGAGCAAGATAGTCAACCCTCGTTTTGGCGGCACGGGCGGCGTCTCTATATCCATCTCTATGTGATGTGACGGATAAAAATAATCAATAAAATTTTAACGAATTTCTCCGGGCTACACTTTTCCTGGCTATCCTCATGAGGGAACGGAATGGAAGCCAGGTGATGAACACGATGGTCTTTTTGAGGCATGAGCCAGCAAAACCGAAGCTCTTAATTGAGCGGCAATCAGGGATAACTTTATTTTTATGTATTCCAGCTAACTTCGGCCAGCAAAGCGAGTTCACCGTAATCGCTAGGAGCTAAAAGGGATCTTTCAGGCGAGGCCGCCGCCATCCACGACCAGCACTGCACCGGTGATGTAGCTGGCGGCTTCACTGGCCAGGAAAAGTACTGCCTTAGCGATCTCTTCAGGTTTACCATATCGGCCTAAAGGCCGGATAGAAGCTTCAGCCAGGAAATCGTCTTCTGGTTGGCCGAGCTGTTTAGCCTCATCCCGCAGCATGGGTGTATCTGTGTCGCCCGGACAGATGGCGTTAACACGAATGTTCTGCGGGCCATGGTCGATGGCCATAGCCCGCGTCAGGTTTACGACCGCTCCTTTGGAGGCGCAGTAGGAGACAGCTTTACGGCCACCTTTTAGTCCCCAGCCTGAGCTATTGTTGATGATAGCCCCGCCGCCGCGCTTTACCATATGCGGGATGGCATATTTGCTCATCAGGAAAACGGACTTGACGTTTACCTCCATCACGCGGTCCCACTCGTCTTCGGTGGTAGTGAGCACATCAGCCCGGCGGATGATGCCAGCGTTATTGAACAAAATGTCCAACCCGCCGAAGCTGGCTACGGCCGCTTCCAAGGCCCGCTGGCAGTCCTGGGCTTTGGTCACGTCGCAAATAACGAAGAGTGCGCGGCCGCCAGCGGCTTCTATTTCTTTGACCACGGCCTGGCCTCCTTCTTCATCTATGTCGGCAATCACGACCGCCGCCCCTTCCTGGGCAAAGAGGATGGCTGTGGCGCGGCCGATGCCCGAAGCGCCGCCAGTAATGAGGGCGACTTTGTTTTTGAGTATATCCATGCGATTCCCTTTCAGGGCTGGCTGGCCAGCCCGCCAGCAATTTCGCCGCCGTCGATGACGAAAGTTTGACCGGTGATGAAAGCTGCTTCTTCTGAGGCGAGGAAAGCAAACAGGGCAGCGACGTCCTCCGGCTTTCCCAGCCGCTTTAAGGGTACTTTAGATTCGAAGGCGCGGCGCATTTCGGGAGTGTATTCGGCTTCCTGCATGGGAGTCATGATAAAGCCCGGACAGATGGCGTTGACGCGCACTTTGGGGCCGAGTTCAAGCGCCATGGAGCGGGTCAGCTCGATGACGCCAGCTTTACTGGCGTTGTAATCAGCATAGTAGGGGTAGCCGGTCAGGCCATTGGTCGAGCCCATGTTGATAATGACGCCGCCTCTCCCCGCCATCATGCGTCGGGCAGCTTGCTGAGCCACGAAAAACACGCCGTTTAAGTTGACGTTAATCACCCGGCGCCACTCCTCAGCTGTGATGTCCAGAAAAGCATGGCGAATGCTGATCCCCGCGTTATTGATGAGCACATCCAGGCCGCCGAAGATCGCGTCCAGTTCATCAAAGGCCCGCGCCACCTCTGTCTCGTCAGATACATCTGCCAGCAAGACCCCGCTCAAGCCAGGCAGGGACTCTTGAGCGCGCTGGCAGGCTAAGAGGTCTCGGTCAAGAAGCACCACGCGGGCGCCTTCCTCCAGGAAACGGCGAGCTGTGGCGCATCCTATTCCGCCTGCCCCCCCAGTTATAAGGACACGCTTGTCTTTTAATCCTTGCATGTTTTCTCTCCCATTCTTGCCCGTTAGGGCAAGATCAAGGAAATCTTATGCTTTCTTCCCGGACTTGCGCAAATACGCCCGCCAGGTAACAGCCCACTCAGCCGGGTTGTCCAAGGGCTCGTGGTGGATGCGGTGGATGGTGCTGTTGTGGGGTGCAGTCTTGATGATTTGCGGGTTAGTGTAAGCCTCCTCGGCGATCTGCCGCAGGACGGCTACGTACTCATCCAGGTCGGCCTGAGAATAGGACTCAGTTGGCTCGAGCGTCATCGGCTGGGGAACGACAAAGGGATGGTGGCTTGTCCAGTAGTGCATGCCGAAGTCGACGATGCGCGTCTCGATTTCTTCCGATGTGACCCCCGTCTCGCGGGTTAGCTGTTCCCAGCTGTAGCGTACCTGCTCAATGCGGCGTTTACCCTTAGCATAAGGGGCACTCACCCCGCGGATTTCCAGCACTTTTTGCATCAGGTAGTTGTTGTTCAGCACGGCCACTTCCGCCACTTCGCGCAAGCCATCGGCACCCAGGCTCATGATCCAGGCATAGGCGCGTAAGATGCTCTGTGCCACGCCGTAGAAAGAGCGGACCTTGCCAATGCTCTGGGGACGGTTGAAATCTAAGTAGAATTTCTGGCCGTCAAACTCGACAGTAGGCACAGGCAGAAAAGGCGCCAGCCTGGCGTTCACGCAGCAGGCTGCCCCGCCCGGCCCGCCGCAGCCGTGGGGTGTGGAGAAGGTCTTGTGCAGGTTGAATTGACAGGCATCGAACCCGGCCTCGCGGGCGCGGGTAATCCCCAGAATACCATTGGCATTGGCCTGGTCGTAAATACATAACCCACCCGCCTGATGGACGATATCCACCATTTCCGCGATGCGCGGGTTGAAGATGCCCGTGTCCTCGGGATTGGTGATAATTAGCCCCGCGGTGTGCTCAGAGACAACGGCGCGGAGCGCCTCTGGTTGGACGTAACCGTCTTCGTCCGGATAGAGGGTGATGACCTCGTAGCCCGCCACTTTAGCTGCCGCCGCATTGGACGGATGAGAGAAAATGGTGGTCACTACTTGATGGCGTTTTCGTCCCTCACCGCGGCTTTCATGGTAAGCGCGCATCATACAAATGTTGGTAAAGATGGCTGCTGAACCAGCCTGGGGTTGGAATGTTACCCGCTCGAGGCCAGAGATTTCTTTGAAAATCTGCTCCATGCGGTAGATGATTTCCAGGATACCTTGGACGGTCGAAATGTCTTGCAGAGGGTGCAGTTCGGCCAGCTTAGGTGAGCGCGCCAGTTGGTCGTTGACTTTGGGACTATACTTCATCGTGCAGGTACCCTGACCGATGTCGATATTCAAATCCACGCCGAGGTTTTCTTGGGAAAGACGGGCATAATGGCGGAGAACATGGATCTGGGACATCTCGGGCAGGGCAGGGGGGATTGTCCGACGCAGCGATTCAGGCAGCGACTCGGCAGGATTGCCTACCTGCTGTTTTATTTCCTGTTCGACAGGCGGCAGCAGCACACCTCGCTGACCGGGCTGGCTTAACTCAAAGATAATCGGTTCATCCCAGCGCGCCTGGTGGAAACGGCGCGGGATTGGTTTGGGCGCAATCGGCTTCATCGCCGCACCTCCTTAAGGGCGTCCGCAAGCCGGTCGAGGTCAGCTTGGGTGTGAACTTCGCTGACGCAAATTAGCATGCTTTGCCCCAGAGTTGGGAATTCGGACGAGAGGTCTTTTCCGCCAAAAATATCCCACTCTAAAAGCGCCTGATTGACCTGGGCGGTCGTCCTGCCAGTGCCATCAAAATTGACCACAAACTCGGTAAAATGCGGCATTTCGATGAATGGCAGGCGAAGGCCGGGAATAGCCGCCAGTTTTTGCATCAGGTAGCGGCAGCGCTGCATCAATCCTTCCCCTATTTCGACCATTCCCTGGGGTCCCATAAGCGCCAGGTAAACACCTGCAGTGATGCCCCACAGAGCTGCGGCTGTGCCCACCCATTCTTTGCCTTTTTCCCGCAGCGCAAAGGAAGTGCGCTCATAGGCTACGTCCCCAAAACCATATTCGCCTTCTACGGCGGTTGGGGCAATACCGAACAACCGTGAGGGGAACTCCATCACGAATTTCGGGTCATCGTTAGTGGCTATGAACCCGCCGTGTCCGCCACCATAATACATATGGATCCCCAGCGGCTGGATGTCACCGCAGACGATATCAGCTCCATAATCGACTGGCGGCCGGATTACACCCAAAGAGATGGGGTTTACTCCGACGACGGCCAAGGCTCCCGCCGCATGAGCTGCAGCGCAAATCTTATCCGCTTGCGTTTCGAGCAACCCAAGGTAGGTGGGGTTTTCGAAATAAACCGCGGCTACCTTGTCACTGAGGTTAATTTGCAGCGCTTCGAGGTCGAGCTGACCAGTTTGCGGGTCAAAAGGTAGGCGTTGAATGGAGATATCAGGTCGCAGGTAAAGAGCTATATACGAAAATTTGTCTGCGCCCATATTTGTCGGGACCAAGACAAGGTTACGTCCGGTTATTCGGCACGCCATACGCAAGGCAGTAGCGGCTGCCTGGAAGCCGTCATAGGTTGGGACGTTGACTACGTCCATGTTGAGCAATTCGCCCATCATGCTCTCATACTCAAAGAGCGCCTGAAAGCGGCCGTGGTCCTCATAAGGGTCGCCAGCGTAGGCAGTCAGGAATTCGCCGCGTGAATTAATCTCGTCACAAACGGCCGGCACCTGGTGCTGGTAGCAGCCAGCACCGAGGAAGGAAAGCTTTTCGCGCGTCGAATGATTTTTATTCAGCAGGCTGTCCACGTGGCGAATGAGTTCGGCTTCGGAGAGAAGGGGGTCGGGCAGGTTCAAGCGGCCTTTGAGCCGCAAGCTTTCAGGGATGTCGGCGTATAACTCTTCTATACTCTGGGCGCCGATGGCTTTGAGCATCTCGGCCTTGACCTCGGGCACAGAGTTGGGGATATACGGGTAGACCAAAGGTTTTTTATGGGTCATATTGCCTATCACCCTTCCATAAAATTTATCGGGATATTGTTAAAATTATAATTATTAAATGTCAACCTGTATGCGCTTCCGAGTTTTCTTGATTAATAAGTTTTAGAGCTTTTTCTGTTTGATCCAATCAAGAATATTTAGCAGATAGTCGTATTCCGGTCGGTCGAGAGTGTTTTGGCTGATGTACTTAAAGCGCAGGATTCCCTGTTCGTCTATAAGGTATACGGCCGGGATATTCTGCTCCACCTCACTTCCGCCCCAGGAAGTGGTGAACAGACCTAAGCCAGATGACACCTGGTGGTCAGCATCTATCAGGATAGGAAAGGGAAGAGGGATATTGTCCTTGCTGAGCATAAAATCCCGCGGGAAGATCTGGCGGTAGCGTTCGACGGCCTGTTTCCCCTTTTCGTCTAATTGCTCAAGGTTTTCCGGGTATTTCCAGTTCTTGATTTTAAGCATCTGTTCGGGCAGGACTTCCAGCCAGAGCTTGACCGTGTTTCTGGGATAGGGCAGCACAATAAGAATTTCCAGGTTATATTTCTCTCTGATTTGGGTGGCCTTTTCGAGATCTACCAGCTCGACGTATTTATAATGACAAATGGTGCACCAGCGGTCAGGGCCAGCATACCCGCGGGGAAAAATAAGCATCACCTTTTTGCCCTTGAGGCTTGATAAACGAACCTCAGCGCCCTGGTAGGAAGGGAGGACAAAATCGGGCATGGGCTGTCCCAGGAGGGCAGGTCTCACTTGCTGTTCCTGGGCTGAAGATAGCGTGGTGACAGAAATCTTTAGGAGAATAAAAAAGAAGGCGAAAAAAATTAAGGCAGAGTTCATCTTTTTCACGGTAAGACTCCTTCTTCCGATTCCAGGTTATTATACGCAGTAGAGTAAAAAGATAAAATGGGTTTTTCTGTGGTTAATAAATTTGAATTTCTATTCCCATCGGAATAAGCGAGCCGAGAGAAACATGCCGGCGAGGAGAATGCTCCCGAGGACGGCTGCTTCGGTCAGATGCTTTTCCCAACCAGCGCCTGTCCAAAGTCCCCTCATCAAAGTTACCATATGGGTTAGAGGAATAAAGCGCGATATGTTTCGCACCGACTGAGGTAGCACTTCCCAAGGAATAGCCGAGCCACTGAGAAACATCATCGGAAAGGCAGCGACCATGCCGATGGCCTGGGCTACTCGCGCTGTAGGAGCGATGCCAGCGATAAGATAGCCAAGGGCAAAAAAGGCAAGACTCCCTAAGGTAAATCCCGCCCAGACAGAAAAGACATTCCCCTCGAATTTCATTCCATAAACGGTCTTACCCACCGCAATTAGAGCCATAACTCCGAGGAGCGTCATGAGATAGTAAGAGATGATATTCGAGATGACATAGGCTGCCGGCCGAAGCGGTGTGGTACGAAAACGGCGTAAGACTCCGGCTTCCCGATTAGCCGCAGTCGCTATCGGGATACCCATAAACCCGACTGAAATAATAATGAGGCCGATATACGAGGGGACCATGACGTCGACCATACCGCGGCCGCCGAAGAAAGGCGTGGGTTTATTCCCGTAGATCGTCCCGAAAAGCAGGAGAAGCATGGGCGCGAAAACGATGGTAAAGAACGTGGCCGCTGGCTCGCGCAGGAAAAGCTTGATTTCCACCAGAATGAGCTTCCCCAGGCCACGCATGGATTCTTCTCTCCTAATCACGTATTTCTTTCCCCGTCAGAGTCAGGAACACATCCTCGAGGCTCGGCTGTTCTGTGCGTAAATCACGGAAACGTATTTTTGAAGCAGCTAGGGTCATCACGACTCGTACCACAAGCTCCTCATCCCTGCCGAAGACCATGACCCGGCTACCTGTTTGCTCAACCCGCGCGACGCCAGGAATCGTCCGGAAAGAGTCGAGGTCGAGCGGTTCATCTACAGTGAAAACGACACGGTTCTCAGCGGCGAGCGAGGCGACGAGCTTTTGGGGTGAGTCGAGGGCGATGATTTTTCCATGGTCCATGATGGCCACGCGGTCGCATAATTGCTCTGCTTCCTCCATATAATGGGTTGTCAGAAACACCGTTTTACCCCGGTCACGAATGCGCTTGACGAGATCCCACATCGCCCGGCGGGCTTGTGGGTCAAGGCCGGTCGTGAGTTCATCTAAAAAAACGACCTCAGGGTCATTAACCAGAGCCAGAGCGATGGAAAGTCTTTGCCTTTGCCCTCCCGAGAGTTTACCAAAAGGGGAGTTGCTCTTTTCTCCGAGGCCGAGTTCGTCAAGGATGGGACGACAGTCCAATGCCCGCCGATAAAACGCGGCAAAGAGGTCCAGGGCTTCACGCACTCGGAGGCGGTCCGGAAGCGAACTCTGTTGGAGCTGGACCCCGATTCTCTCCTTTAGTTCATAGCCCTGACGCTGCGGGTCGAGGTTAAGGACGCTCACCCGGCCGTCACTGGGCTGCCGCAGTCCCTCCAGGCATTCGATCGTGGTTGTCTTGCCGGCTCCGTTCGGACCAACCAGCCCGAAGATTTCACCGCGGCGCACCTCGAACGACACGCCGTCAACGGCGCGAAGCTCGCCATAGCACTTGCGAAGATTATCTACGACAATGACATTCATGAAATCTGGCTTGGAAGAAATAAATCAGACAAGTTATCCCTTTCTATGTTTCGAAAAGTATATCAATTACCAACTCTCTTGGCAAGAAAACAAATTGCCTGGGAAACAGAAACTTTTAAGAGGGTATTTATCCCCGGAGGAGATATACGCTCCTGGAGATGTAAAGCTTATACTCTTCTGGGCCAAAAAAGTGATTTTCTTTTAGAGGGTCACTAAAATCGGCTGATTAGCGTCATGGCTGCACATCCCTCTCTGCTGGGGATGGGCGTTGATGAATCAACAGCTATCATCGTCAGGCCAGATGAAACTTTTGAAGTCATAGGCAATAAGAATGTAATAGTTTACGAGGCTAGTCGGGCTCAAGTTTCTACTCGCGAGGACAAAGCTCTGTCCATCCGAGGTATGATTATGCATGTTCTTCTGGCTGGACAAAAAATTTGAGGGGAAAAAGATGGAGTGATAAAGCTTTAAATATTAAAATATATCCCTGGTCTTTTTCCGGATAAGCATAAACATGACGGGTTATTTTAAACCCAGGATTCATGAGTCAAAAAAATTAAGAAAAGGAGGCCACCATGAAAGGCAGGCCAAAAACCCTGCATCTATGTTTGGTCTTTGCTTTTCTTGTTTCTTCTTCTCTGGCTGCGCCAGCCTTCTCTTGTACCGTGGCCGTAATCTCCGGTAAGGCAACTCCTGATGGTCGGCCCCTCCTCTGGAAAAACAGGGATGGGTCGGTGGTGGATAATAAAATCGTCTATCTTCAGGGCCCAAAATATGCTTTTCTCGGCCTGGTTAACGCTGCTGAGCCACAAGACCCTCGACGCCTAAGCGTGTGGGCCGGGGTTAATACAGAAGGGTTGGCCATCATGAACGCAGCCTCGATGGACCTGGCAGAGGAGGAGAAAGGCGGCGCAGAGAATGGCCGGTTTATGCGCCTGGCCTTGGGCGAATGTGCCACTGCCGCCGAGTTCGAGGCCCTGCTCCTCCGGACCAATGGGCAGCGGGAGGTGGCCGCTACTTTTGGTGTCATTGATGCTGAAGGAAACGCCTGCTTTTACGAGACAGGAAAGCAAGGATTCGTTAAGTTCGATGCTAACGACCTCAGGGTGGCTCCTTTTGGCTATATTGTTCGCACCAATTATGCCTTTACCTCGTCTGACAAACTCAAAGGAGGCGGCTTCATCCGCTTCGAACGAATATCCCATCTTTTTGAGAAGGCCCTGGCCGAGAACCGTCTTGACTTAAAATTTCTCCTTCAGGAAGCAGCGCGAGACCTGGTCAACGAAAAACTCCACTCTTATCCGCTTCTCCAGCCCCTTCCAGAAGACCCGGCCGAGCCTCTCTACATCAATACTAACGACACGATTAACCGCAACTCGACTGTCGCCGTGACTGTTTTCAGGGGCGCACCGAACCGGCGCCAAGCCCACTTAACGACTATGTGGGCTATACTCGGTCAACCTGTCTGTTCTATAGCTTTGCCTTTATGGGCTGGAACCTCCGAGATTCCAGCACCTCTCACCGGGCCTCAGACAGCTCCCCTCAACGAGGCAGCCAAAGCCATCGCGGCCTATCTTTATCCTGACCGGCGCGGCCACATGACGCAATATCTGCATGTCAACCGTCTTCGGACTTATGGTGGCGAAGGCGTTCTTCAGAAATTGCTCCGCCTCGAGAACGAGATTATGTTCAGGGCGGAAAACAAACTCATAGATTGGGAGAAGAAAAGCCCGAACAGCAAAGAGGTGGCGAGTTTCGAGGCAGAGCTCGCTTCCTGGGCCTTTGAATCTTTGAAGAGTGCTTTCCCGGATATCTTAGGGCGGAAATAGCCTTCAGGTCTTTACCTGGTAAACGCTCCTCTCCAAAGAAGGGAAGCAGGAAATATTGAGCATGGTCGTGCCTGGAAAAAACAGAGTCGGGGTTAAAAGCGTTTTTTTGACATCTTTTCGGGTCGTGACTTATACTGTATTAAAATGGTTGAATGTGTTAAACGCAAAAAAAGGCGCACTTGGCTGGCGCTGCTAATAAAGAAATTATTATTTTATTTTTTTATATTTCTATTATTTGTGCGGCGATATCGCCACGGGTACGTTGAGCCCATCGACGTCTTGATTGAGGCCAGGGTGGCTATTATGATGCAGGGCTTGTTATCAGGATGCCGACCTTTTTTAAAGGAAGTTTAATAGTTTCAACAGCAGCGATGAAATCATAGCCAAACTTAGTGCTCAGATAAAAAAGAAAGAGGAGAAGTAAAATGCAATTAAACGCAAAAACCAAGCTGGACGATTTATTAAAAAAATATCCTTTCCTTCTTGATTATCTGGCTTCGCTAACACCCAAATTTTCTAAGCTTAAAAGTCCCATCTTGCGAAAAACCGTGGCCAAAGTGGCCACTCTCCAGCAAGTGGCCAGTTTTGGTGACTTTCTTCTCGCTGACCTGATGGAGAAAATCAAAGCTGAAGTGAAGAGAGTTACGGGAGAAGAATTAACCATCGAAGCCGGCGAGGCTGAAGCCGAGCCGGTCTCGACGAGAGAAGCCAGGCTGGAGATTCTCAAGGATATCATTCGCGAGCTCCACGCGGGTGGCGACCTGGAAAAACTCAAAAAGAGGTTTGCTGACCTTGTCCGGGATATCAGCCCGAATGAAATTGCGGCGATGGAGCAGCGGCTGATCGAAGAGGGAATGCCCGAAGAAGAAGTCAAGCGGCTGTGCGATGTTCATGTTCAAGTCTTCAAAGAATCCTTGGAAGGCCAGCCTTTGCCCTCTTCGATCCCCGGGCATCCCCTTCATACCTTGATGGAGGAAAACCGGGCGCTGGAGAAGCTCCTTGGCCGATGGGATGAACTCCTCCGAATGGTTGAGGCTGGGGGAGGGGAAGGGTTGGAGAAAAATCGGGCTGCGCTGCGGGAAGTGCTCGAAAGTCTGGCGCAGGTCGAGAAGCATTACCTGAAAAAAGAAAACCAGCTTTTCCCTTTACTCGAAGCCAAAGGAATAAGCGGACCCTCCAAGGTGATGTGGGCTATCCACGATGACATCCGGGCTGCTCTCAGGAAATTACGCCAGCTTATTGAGGAGAATGGGGCTGGGGCGTTAGTTACTCAGGGCCGGCAGCTTGCTCAGATGATTTCGGATATGATTTATAAAGAAGAAAAAATCCTGTTTCCCATGAGCTTAGAGACTCTGGATGAAAAAGATTGGGCAAGAGTTAAGCGAGGAGAGGAAGAAATAGGTTATGCCTGGGTTGAGCCGGGAAAAGAATGGCAGCCAGCGGTCACTATCGAAGAGCTGCCAATTATTCCTGAATATAAGCGGCCGCTGGCCGAGGTTCCACTCGACACCGGCTCACTTGAACCGGAAATCATCAACATGATCCTGAAGAACTTGCCCGTCGACCTGACTTTTGTCGATGCTGAGGACACGGTGCGCTATTATTCTGCTTCAGCCGAAAGAATCTTCCCGCGAAGCCCTGGAGTTATCGGCCGCAAAGTGCAGAACTGTCATCCGCCGGCGAGTATTCATGTGGTTAACCGGATTCTCCAAGCCTTTAAAGAGGGTCGCCGGGATGTGGCCGAATTCTGGATTCAGACGAAGGGTAAATTCATTCATATTCGCTATTTTGCCCTTCGAGACGACAAGGGTGCCTACCGCGGCTGTTTAGAAGTCAGCCAGGATGTGAGCGCTATCCGGAGGCTGGAGGGAGAAAAGCGCCTCCTCGACTGGGAAGATTAGGCCATCCAAGAAATTGACTTCTTACCAAAAGAATGGTAAGCAATAGAGATAAATCATTAGGATATAAAAGGGAGGTTTTAAATGGTTCCCAAAGCCAAAGCGGCACCTAAAAAAGCTAAGGTTTCGATCAAAAAGAAGCCTCAAGCAAAAATGAAAAAGGGGGATACCTACGAATGCCAGGTCTGCGGTTACCGGGTTATCGTTGATGAGGCTTGTGGATGCGCCGAGGAGCACGTCTTCGTCTGCTGCGGAGAAAACATGACCAAGAAGCCCGCCGCAGCGGCCTGACCAGCTTTCCCCGTTGAATTTTTTCTTCCTTCCATCCGGCTCTAAAAAGAAACCTCTTAGATATGCTCAATTTTATTTGCGGCAAAATATCCCGCCAACCGGAAAAACCGACGGTTAGCTGGCGGGCTACATTATGAGAAACGATTATCACGGAAGCTCTGGGTCATGACTAAGGTCGAACAAAGGGATGGGATTAATCCCCCGTCGCGGCACTTTTTTTAGCGGAAGAAAGGAAGGTAGGTCGGGGTTGTTATGGGCAGAAGAGCATTTGTGGTGGAGTTGGAAAATCTGGATTAATCGTCTGATCCTTATAAAAATTAATAAAAATTATTTTATTATTCCTATAGGAATGCTTGTTTTCATCGTAAAAAGCAGTAAAATTTAATTGATTGAGGTTCGCGACGAAAGCAACCATGAGTGGTCGCATTAACTCAGACCTGACGGTGATGATTGCTGGAAAAGCTGGCGATGGCGTGCTTTTTACCGGAAATGTCCTGGCTAAATTACTCAAGCGGCATGGCTGGGAAGTTGCTACCTACCGTGATTTTCCTTCCAATATTCGAGGGGAGGCCACATCATACCTGATCCGCGCCTCGCTTGTGCCGCGCTCTGGATTAAGTGATAGAGTGAATATCTTGCTTGCTTTTGATTGCGAGGCTATCCTGGCTAACCTTAAACGACTCGACCCGAACGGAATTGTTTTTTGTGATGGCGATGCCGATGTTCCTCTTCCGCCGGAGGAAGCTAAGGGAAAGAGATTCCATAAATTTCCATTGCGGGCCATGGCTCGGGAAAAATTCGGACAGGAAATCTTCAAGAACATGATCGCCCTCGGTGCGTTGTGCTACCTTCTTGACCTCGATCACCAGGTCCTCCACCAACTAATTTCAGAAATGTTCCTCCAGAAAAAAGGAGAGAGCGTCGTCCAGAAAAACACCCTGGCGGCAGTCCATGGCTACAACAAGGCGAAGGAAATGGGGAAGGATTTAACGTTATTTGCGCTCACCCCAGGAAAAGATATTGGACGCCTCCTCATCTCCGGCGATGAGGCCATTGCTTTTGCTGCGCTTGCCTCTGGTTGCCGCTTTTTCGCTGCCTATCCCATTTGTCCGGCCTCGGAAATCTACCAATGGCTGGCGCATTATATGCCCCGCTTTGGCGGCGTCGTCGTTCAGACTGAAGATGAAATTTCTGCTCTCAACATGGCTTTAGGAGCTGCTTATGCCGGCGCTCGAACGATGACGGCCACTTCTGGTCCGGGTGCATCGTTAATGATGGAAGCTTTCAGCCTGGCTGGAATGGCCGAGATCCCGGTCGTCATTGCGCATGTCCAGAGACTTGGCCCGGCCACGGGCATTCCAACCAAGACCCAGCAGGGTGACATCCTCCAATGGATCTTTGGCTCCCATGGCGAATTTCCTCGGGTTGTTTTGGCCCCAGGGACAGTGGGCGAATGTTTTGACCTCACCGTGGCGGCTTTCAACCTGGCCGAAAAATACCAGTGTCCGGTAATTATCCTCACTGAGCTGGAGATGGGCCAGAATTATCGCACTACACCTGAATTTGACCTCAGCGGGGTCAAAATCGACCGGGGTTTGCTGCTCAGGGAAGAGGACGTGGCCAGGCATAAAGATTTTAAGAGGTATGAGTTCACTGCCGACGGAATATCACCGCGCGGTCTTCCTTCCTATCGAAATGGAATTCATCTTGTAGAAAGCCTGGAGCACGACGAAAAAGGTTACCGAAATGAGGAGGACGAGGTGAGGATCCGGATGATGGACAAGCGGATGCGGAAGCTGGCCGGAGCTCGAAAAGACCTTCCTTCCCCTTGCATTTTTGGAAGCTCTAACCCTGAAGTCGGTTTCCTCACGCTGGGCTCCACTCTCAGCCCTGTGCTGGAAGCTGCGGAAAGGCTTGAGGCCCAAGGGATTTCAACAGGCTGTTTGCAAGTAAGGACGGTCTGGCCTTTTCCGGTCGAGGAAGTGAAAAAATTCATGGCTGGATGCGGCCAAGTATTTGTCGTCGAAAATAACTATTCCGGCGAACTGAGCACTCTTCTTGCCAGTCAGGTCTGCCCTCATCAGGAGACGCAGCAGATTGTTCGCTACGGAACCAGAAATTTTACAGCGGGCGAGATTTTGGCTCAGGTCATAAGTTTTTTCCGATGAAGAACACAAAGAGCAAGGAAACCTACCATCGGGCGCAACCGACTTGGTGTCCGGGGTGTGGTCTCTACGGGATTTTTGAAGCCCTGAAAAGGGCGGCAGCAAAAGCGGAGCTTCCGCCGGAAGAGATGGTTCTTGTTACTGGCATCGGCTGCCATGGTCGGGTGAACAACTATTTTAGAGCCTACGGTTTTCATGCTCTCCACGGCCGGGTTCTGCCCGTGGCCACCGGGATTAAGCTGGCCAACCCCCGTCTCCAGGTCATTGGGGTAAGCGGCGACGGTGACGCTTATTCTATTGGGCTGGGACATTTACTGCATACGCTGCGCAAGAACGTCACCATTCTCTATCTTGTCGTCAATAACCGAATCTACGCCTTAACGCAGGGGCAAGTGTCGCCCACCACCGATTTCGGGACCGTGACGATCTCCACTCCTTTTGGTTCAAAAGATTATCCTATTGATGGTCTCAAAGTG
>FWPV01009252.1_pt1 | contig 16757 bp, 28 predicted proteins | sample 2228371 | NCBI WGS metagenome assembly FWPV01 (sample SAMEA103939776, study PRJEB20133) | metagenome | reverse complement strand
CTGAGAGTGGCGGGGAGGCATAAGTGAAGACGACTGAGATCCGCGAGTTCAATGACGCTGAGCTCGCCGAGAAACTGAAGGCGGCTCGCGCCGAGCTGTTCAACCTGAGGTTCCAGCTCGCGACCGGCCAGCTGGACAACACCGCCCGCATCTCTGCGGTCAAGAAGGACATCGCCCGGCTGCACACCGAGATCCGCGCCCGCGAGCTTGCTGCTGCGCGTGACGCGGCGGTCTGATAAGGGCGAGTGGAGGAGATTCCGATGACAACCGAACGCAACCGCCGCAAGGTCCGCCAGGGCGTGGTCGTCTCGACCGCCGGCGACAAGACCTGCGTCGTCCAGATCGAGGAACGCAAGAAGCATCCGCTGTACGGCAAGATGATCACCCAGACCAAGAAGTTGCACGCTCACGACGAGGAGAACACCTGTGGCGTGGGTGACACCGTCGTGATCATGGAGACCCGTCCGCTCTCCAAGATGAAGCGCTGGCGGCTCGTCGAGATCGTCGAGCGGGCAAAGTAACCACGCCGCACCGTGCACGTGCGTCACGCCGAGTCCGGCCGACGCACCTCTGGCGGTACCGGACGACACGGAGGATAGCGAAGAGATGATCCAAGCAGAGACTCGACTCAAAGTCGCCGACAACTCGGGTGCGCGCAAGGTGGCGTGCATCAAGGTCCTCGGTGGCTCGAAGCGCCGGTATGCGCACGTGGGCGATGTCATCGTCTGCAGTGTGAAGGAGGCGATGCCGAACGGCGCCGTGAAGAAAGGCGAGGTCGTTCGCGCGGTCGTCGTCCGTACCAAGAAGGAGGTTCGCCGGCCGGATGGAAGCTACATCCGGTTCGACGACAACGCGGCTGTCATCATCGATCCGCAGGGCAACCCGCGCGGTACGCGCATCTTCGGTCCGGTCGCTCGTGAGCTGCGTGACCGGCGCTACATGAAGATCGTCTCGCTCGCGCCTGAAGTGCTGTAAGGGACGGTTGAAGGAACATGGCGAAGCTGAGCATTCGAACCGGCGACAAAGTGAAGGTCATCGCCGGCAAGGACAAGGGCAAGGAGGCCAAGGTCCTCGCGACCCTGCCTCACAAGGAGCGCGTGCTCGTCGAGCGCATCAACATGGTCAAGAAGGCCACGCGCCCGACGCAGCGCAACCCCAAGGGAGGCATCCTCGAGATCGAGGCGCCGATCCACGTGAGCAACGTGATGCTCGTCTGTCCGAGCTGCTCGCAGCCGACGCGTATCGGCCGCAGGCGCGAGGACGGCACCCGTATCCGTGTATGCAAGAAGTGCGGAAACGACATCGACAAGTAGTCGAGTCGAGACACCGGCTCCTCGCCGCGTTCGGCGTGGAGGTGCAGGGTCGGAAATCCTGCACGGAAGAACCCCAATGGAGGACGAACCGCTCATGGCACCAAGGCTCAAAGAGAAGTACGTGAAGGAAGTCGCGCCGGCGCTGCGGGACCAGCTCGGCTACCGCAACGTCAACCAGGTTCCGCGCCTCGAGAAGATCGTCGTGAACATGGGCGTGGGCGCGGCGGTGGCTGACATCAAGCAGCTCGATGCCGCGGTCGAGGACCTGCGCACGATAACCGGCCAGCAACCCACGATCACCCGGGCGAAGAAGTCCATCGCGGGCTTCAAGATCCGTCAAGGCATGCCGATCGGGGCCAAAGTCACGTTGCGCGGCGACCGCATGTGGGAGTTCTTCGATCGGCTCGTGGCGGCCGCGATCCCGCGCATCCGTGACTTCCGCGGCCTTTCGCCGAAGAGTTTCGACGGTCGCGGCAACTACTCGATGGGCGTGACCGAGCAGCTGATCTTCCCTGAGGTCGACTACGACAAGGTCGACCGCATCCGTGGCATGGACATCACGTTCGTCACCACAGCGAATACCGATGAGGAGGCCAAGGCGTTGCTCGACGCCTTCGGTTTTCCGTTCAAGCGCTAGGTCGAGTCGAATGAATCAGGGCCCCTCGGCGGTAACGAGCATTCCGCCGCGAAACGGAGGAACAGGAACGTGGCTAAGAAATCGATGATCGCCAAGGCGAAGCGTGCGCCGAAATTCAGCGTCCGCCAGCACAATCGCTGCAGTCGCTGCGGGAGACCGCGCGGGTTCTACCGCCACTTCGGTCTGTGCCGCGTGTGCCTGCGCGAGATGGCCAGCCGTGGCGAGCTCCCCGGCGTGCGCAAGGCGAGCTGGTAAGCCGCACCTACGACGCACGTCCGCTGGAGACCCTGCCGGACCGGCGCGACGGCCACGGGCCGCCGCGAACCGCGGTCAGGGGCATCCCGGACCATAGGAGGAATCAAGCATGAGCATGACCGACCCCATCGCAGACATGTTGACGCGGATCCGCAACGCGAACTCGGCATACAAGTCCACGACTTCGATGCCCGCCAGCAACAAGCTGATCCAGATCGCGCGCGTCATGAAGGAAGAGGGCTACATCGCCGACTATCGGGTGATCGAGGGTGAACCGCAGAACACACTCGAGATCACGCTCAAGTACGGCGCCCGCAAGGAGCGTACGATCACGGGTCTGCGCCGCATCAGCAAGCCCGGTCTGCGTGTGTACGCCAAGAAGGACGAGCTACCACGCGTTCTTGGAGGGCTCGGTATCGCTGTCATTTCGACCTCGGCTGGCGTGATGACCGACCGCGACGCGCGCAAGGCTGGCGTCGGCGGCGAAGTCGTCGCGTACATCTGGTGATCCCACCGAACCAGGAAAGGAGCGCAGAAGCCGTGTCACGTATCGGCAAGCAGCCCATCCCGGTTCCGGCCGGGGTAGACGTCAAGATCGACGGTTCGACCGTCACAGTCAAAGGTCCGAAGGGCGAACTCACCCGGACCTTCTCCGACATCATCACCATCAAGCAGGAGGACGGCGTCATCATCGTAGAGCGTCCAGACGACAGCCGCGAGGCGCGTTCGCTCCATGGCCTCACGCGCACGCTGATCGCCAACATGGTCACGGGCGTCTCTGAGGGCTACGTCAAGAACCTCGAGATCGTCGGCGTGGGTTACCGTGCCGCGCTGAAAGGCAAGGACCTCGAACTCGCGTTGGGATTCTCGCATCCGGTCATCGTGAGCCCCGAGCCCGGCATCACCTTCGAGGTGCCTGCGCCGAACAAGATCACGGTGAGCGGCATCGACAAGCAGCGTGTCGGGCAGGTCGCGGCCGACATCCGTAAGTGGCGCAAGCCGGAGCCCTACAAGGGCAAGGGTATCCGCTATGAGGGCGAGTATGTCCGCCGCAAGCTCGGCAAGGCTGCGAAGTAACGAAGTGACGAGTCGGCTCGGCCGAGGCGCCGGGCCACATGAAGCGAGGAGAACGACGTCATGGACAAACTCAAGGCGAAGCAAGAGGCGCTCGCTCGCCGTCACCGTCGTGTTCGCGGGAAGGTGAGTGGCACGGCGGCGCGCCCGCGTCTGTGTGTCAACCGTACGAACGCGCACATCTACGCTCAGGTCATCGATGATGTGAGTGGCCGAACGATCGTCGCGGCGTCGAGCATCGACACCGAGCTTAGGGGCGCGGTCACGTCAGGTTCCAACCGCGACGCGGCGAAGGCCGTCGGAGAACTGGTCGGCAAGCGAGCGGTCGATGCGGGTATCAGCGAGGTCGTCTTCGACCGTGGCGGCCGCCTGTACCACGGTCGCGTCAAGGCTCTGGCAGACGGTGCACGCAGCGCCGGACTGAAGTTCTAAGGGAGGAAAGCTCACATGGCGCGCAGAGAAGCCCCGGTGTCGGAGCTGCAGGAGAAGGTCGTATACATCAACCGTGTCGCGAAGGTCGTCAAGGGTGGACGCCGCTTCGCGCTCACTGCGTTGGTGGTCGTCGGTGACGGTGACGGCAACGTCGGCGTCGGGATGGGCAAGTCGCAGGAGGTGCCTCTCGCGATCAAGAAGGGCATCGAGGACGCCAAGAAGAACATGTTCAAAGTGCCCGTGGTCAACGGCACCATCCCGCACGAGGTGTACGGTGTCTTCGGCGCCGGTCGTGTGTTGCTCAAGCCAGCCGCTCCCGGTACGGGGATCATCGCTGGCGGGCCGGTCCGCGCGCTGCTGGAGCTTGCGGGCATCACCGACGTGCTGAGCAAGTCGCTGGGCACGGACAACGCACTGAACATCGTGAAAGCCGCCGCTGAGGGCTTGAAGGCGCTCAACAGCGCCGAAGAAGTCGCACGGCGTCGTGGCAAGTCGGTCTCTGAGATATACGGCTGGGAGGAGTAGCCATGCCGGCGAAGAAGGCTGCGCCGAAGAAGGCGCTGAAGGTGACTCAGGTGCGAAGCGTCATCGGCGCTCCCGCCGACCAGAAGGCGACCGTACGGGCGTTGGGGCTGAGGCGACTGAACCAATCAGTCGAGCAGGCGGACACACCGGCCGTCCGGGGCATGATCTTCAAGGTCAAGCACCTCGTCGAAGTCGAGGAGCTCTAGACGTACGGTCCCACCGGCCCGGCGGCTCAAGGCGCTGCGGGCCTTCGCCGTCCACAGCGCGGCGTCGTCCTAGAAGTCAGCCGGCGGCGAGCGACCGGCGAACGGCGGTTTGACCGTCGTGTAGCGAACACGAGAGGACTTGAACAGCGATGCAGATCCACGATCTCTTCCCGGCTCCGGGGTCCCGCAAGGCGCGCAAACGTGTCGGTCGAGGCAATGGCAGCGGTCACGGGAGCACCGCCGGCCGTGGCGACAAGGGCCAGAACTCCCGCGCTGGCGGAGGCAAGGGCCCCGGTTTCGAGGGCGGCCAGAACCCTATGCACATGCGTCTTCCGAAACTGCCCGGCTTCAAGAACCGCAACCGGGTCGAGTACGCTGTCGTCAACGTGTCCCGTCTCGAAGCCGTCTTCGCTGACGGCGATGTCGTGACCGGTGAGACCCTCGTGGAGAAGGGCGTCATCAAGTCTTCTTCTGAGCCTGTCACGCTCAAGGTCGACAAGATCTCGGGCCCCGCGCGGGAGAAGGTCGAGGCAGCAGGAGGGACGGTCGAGACGCTGTGCTAACCGCGATAGCCAACGCGTTCCGAGTACCTGAGCTTCGCCGTAAGATACTCTTCACGCTGACGATCATCGGCATCTACCGGGTCGGTTCGTTCATACCGGTGCCCGGTGTGAACCTCGACATCATCAAGAGTCAGGTCGAGGGCCAAGCTACGCTCGGGCTCCTGAACCTGTTCTCTGGTGGAGCGCTCGAGCAGTTCGCCGTCTTCTCGCTCGGCATCATGCCCTACATCACCTCTTCGATCATCATGCAGCTGCTCCAAGGGGTTATCCCGCAGATCGAGCGGTGGCAGAAGGAGGGCGAGAGCGGGCAGCGCCGCATCACGCAGATCACGCGCTACATGACGCTCGGTATCGCGCTGCTGCAGTCGTTCGGTCTTCTGACCGTCTTCCGTCAAGCTCTCGCTTCGAGCGCGGCACCCGGCTCGCTGCCCACGTGGTTCACCAATACGGTGATCGTCGTGACCCTTATCGCCGGCACGGCCCTCATCATGTGGCTCGGCGAACTCATCACCCAGCGCGGCATCGGTAACGGTATGTCGCTGCTCATCTTCACGAGCATCGTGTCGCGCTTCCCGATCGCGATCGTCCAGTCGATCCAGTTCGGCAGCGGGCTGTTCACGCTCCTGCTCATCGTGATCACGCTGTTCATCATCGCTGCGATCGTCACGATGGAGCGCGCGCAGCGGCGCATCCCGGTCCAGTATGCCAAGCGTGTCGTGGGCCGTAAGGTGTACGGCGGTTCCGGTACGTACATCCCGCTCAAGATCAACGGCGCGAACGTAGTGCCGATCATCTTCGCCTCGGCGCTGCTGTTCTTCCCGAGCCAACTCATCTACTTCTTCCCAGGCGTGGACTGGCTCCAAAGCGTGGCGACCGCGCTTGCGCGGGGACCGGTGAACTGGTCGCTCGAGTTCGTGCTTATCGTGTTCTTCACGTACTTCTACACGGCGCTCGTGTTCAACCCGATCGACCTGTCGGACAACCTGCGCAAGAGCGGCGGCTTCATCCCGGGCGTCCGTCCGGGTTCGGCGACGGTACGCTATATCGAGAATGTGCTGAACCGCATCACGCTTCCCGGTGCACTGTTCCTCGGCACCATCGCAGTCGTGCCATCGATGGTCTTCACTGCCACGAACAACGCACTCGTGCAGCAGTTCGGCGGCACGTCGATCCTCATCATGGTGGGCGTCGCGCTCGAGACCATGACCCAGATCGAAAGCCAGCTCAAGATGCGTCACTACGAGGGCTTCTTCAAGTAGGAACAGGGGGTCGAGCATGAACATCGTCCTGCTCGGGGCGCCGGGCGCCGGCAAGGGCACTCAAGCGGCGAAGATCATCGAGGCGTACGGTGTGGCCCACATCTCGACGGGTGACATCTTGCGCGCAGCGGTGGCGGCCGGCACGCCACTCGGGCTTGAGGCGAAGCGCTACATGGATGCGGGCGAGTTGGTGCCGGACTCCGTCGTGATCGGGCTGGTGAAGTCGCGTCTGCTTGAGGACGATACGGCGAACGGGTTCATCCTGGACGGGTTCCCACGCACGACTGCGCAGGCTGAGGCGCTTGATGAAGAGCTCGATGCGCTCGGCAAGCGCATCGAGGCCGCGGTGGCCATCATCGTGGATCCAGAAGTGATAGTGGGCCGTCTCACGTCCAGGCGCACGTGCCGTGCGTGTGGCCGGATCACGAGCGTGTCCGAGGGCGTCACTTGCTCCGCGTGCGGCGGAGAGCTGTACCAGCGCGACGACGACAACGAGACGACGACCGCGCCGCTGATCGACTACTATCGCGGTCGCGGTATCCTGCGCGAGATCGACGGGGACCGCCCTGTAGACGAGGTCTGGGCAGACGTCCGGTCAGCACTGGAGGCGTAGCTGCACCAGTGATCGTCCGGAAGTCGGCGTCTGAGATAGAGACGATGCGAGAGGCCGGGCGCATCAGCGCCCGGGCTCTTCGTCTGGTGGGAGAGGCCGTTCGCCCCGGCGTTTCGACGCTTGAGCTCGATGAGATCGCGGAAGACGCGATCCGCTCCGAGGGCGCCACTCCTGCGTTCAAGGGATACCATGGTTTCCCGAGGACGTTGTGCACCTCGCTCAACAACGAGGTCGTGCACGGCATCCCGTCGTCGGCGCGCGTGTTGAGCCCCGGTGACATCGTGTCTGTGGACGTCGGCGCCGTCTTCGAGGGGTACTACGGAGACAACGCGGCCACGTTCGCGGTCGGGGATGTTTCGGCGCAGGCTCGCCGTCTGCTCGAGGTGACAGAGCGGTCCCTGCGTGCCGGGATAGAGAAGTGTGTGCCTGGAGGCAGGCTTCACGACATCGGCGCAGCGGTACAAGCGGTGGCAGAGGGCGCCGGATTCAGCGTCGTCCGGGAGTACGTGGGGCACGGTATCGGTAGCAGCATGCACGAAGACCCCAACGTCCCGAACTACGGGGTCGCAGGAACGGGTCCGGTGCTCGCACCCGGTATGGTCTTCGCGATAGAGCCGATGATCAATGCCGGCGGATGGGCGGTCGAGGCGCTTCCCGATGGCTGGACCGTGGTCACGAAGGACGGCGCGTTGTCCGCGCACTTCGAACACACGGTGGCCGTGACCGAAGACGGCCCACTGGTCCTGACGCTCGAGTGAAGGAGGGTGCGGGGAGCAAGGGCGGTCAAAGGGGGCGTTCTTCCATCTGGACGGGTCAGAACGGTCTGGGTTATCATAATCACTTGCGGGTTGATGGCTTCTGTAAGGAGATGCCGCCTGGTGGCGAAGAAGGATGACGCGATCGAGCTCGAGGGGACCGTGGTCGAGCCCTTGCCCAATGCGATGTTCCGCGTTGAGTTGGAGAATGGCCACCGTGTCCTCGCGCACATCTCCGGCAAGATGCGTATGCACTACATCCGCATCCTCCCCGGAGACAAGGTCGTCGTCGAGCTCTCGCCGTACGACCTGTCGCGCGGGCGGATCACCTACCGGTACAAGTGATCGACGGGTAATGGATACTCCCGGAAGCGTGTGAGTGCTTGGGCGTCCGGGCGGACCGGTCCGGACGAGTGAACGCGAAAACCTGCGCCTGCGGCTGGGCGTGTAGATAGATCGGCACCACCGAAAGGAACTGGGACCATGAAGGTACGTCCTTCAGTCAAGAAGATGTGTGACAAGTGCAAGATCATCCGGCGCCATGGCCGTGTCCTCGTGATCTGCGAGAACCCGCGCCATAAGCAGCGCCAGGGCTAGGAGGGAGCACGCGTGGCCCGTATCGCAGGTGTCGACCTCCCGCGTGAGAAGCGCGTCGAGATCGGCCTGACCTACATCTTCGGCATCGGTCTTACGACCAGCCAGCTCATCGTGCGTGAGACGGGGATCAACCCGGACACACGTGTTCGTGACCTCACCGAGGAGGAGATCGTCCGCCTCCGTGAGTACATCGACAAGAACCTCAAGGTGGAGGGTGACCTTCGCCGCGAGGTCGCGCAGAACATCAAGCGCCTCATGGAGATCGGTTGCTACCGCGGCCTGCGTCACCGCAAGGGTCTGCCGGTCCGCGGGCAGCGCACTCACACGAACGCTCGCACCCGCAAGGGTCCGCGCCGCCAGATCGGCGCCAAGAAGAAGGGCAAGTAGACGCATGGCCGCCAAGAAGAAGAACGTGCGCACCCGCCTCAAGCGCAGCGAGCGCAAGAACATCGCGGTGGGTCAGGCGCACATCAAGAGCACGTTCAACAACACGATCGTGAGCATCACCGACCCCTCCGGGAACGTCATCTCGTGGCAGTCGGCGGGTACCGTGGGCTTCAAGGGCTCCCGCAAGTCGACGCCGTTCGCCGCCCAGCTCGCCGCCGAGGCGGCAGCGAAGATGGCCCAGGAGCACGGTCTGAGGAAGGTCTCGGTCTTCGTGAAGGGCCCCGGTTCGGGCCGCGAGACCGCGATCCGCTCACTGCAGGCAGCGGGGCTCGAGATCGCGAGCATCCAGGACTGCACCCCTGTTCCGCACAACGGCTGCCGGCCGCGCAAGCGCCGCCGTGTGTAGCCGATACCTGAAGGGACCGTAAGAGATGGCACGTTACACCGGGGCGGACTGCCGTCTGTGCCGCCGCGAAGGAGTCAAGTTGTTCCTCAAGGGTGATCGCTGCTATGGCGACAAGTGCGCCATCGAGCGACGCCCGTTCCCGCCGGGCCAGGCGGGCAAGAAGCGGCCGCGCGACAGTGAGTACCGCATTCAGCTTCGCGAGAAGCAGCGCGCCAAGCGCATGTACGGTCTGCTCGAGAAGCAGTTCCGTGCCTACTACGAGATGGCGAGCCGTCAGGCTGGCATCACGGGCGAGAACCTGCTGCGCCTGCTTGAGAGCCGTCTCGACAACGTCGTATACCGGCTCGGCTTCGCGAAATCGCGCGATGAGGCGAGGCAGGTCGTTCGTCACGGGCACATCACGGTCAACGGACGCCGCGTCAACATCCCCTCGTACCGTGTGCGTCCGGGAGACCTCGTCGCTGTCGGGCCGAAGGCCAAGGACCTGCTCGTGATCAAGACCGCTCTCATCGCTTCGGAGAAGATCTCGGTCCCGGGTTGGCTCGAGGTCGACATCGAGAAGCTGCAGGGCAAGGTCCTTTCGCTGCCGACGCGCGACATGATCGATGCGCCGGTCCGCGAACAGCTGATCGTCGAGCTCTACTCCAAGTAGTGACGTCACCGTTAGCCAGGGAGGCTGCTTGATGACTGAGTTCATGAGGCCCCAGGTCACGGTCGACCAGGTCGATGGCCGGGTCGCTCGCTACATCGTGGAGCCGCTCGAGCGGGGCTTCGGCTACACGCTCGGCAACTGCATGCGCCGCGTGCTGCTCTCCTCGTTGCAGGGCGCAGCCGCGACTTCGATCCGCGTCGAAGGCGTCCAGCACGAGTTCACGTCCATCAAAGGCGTGCGTGAGGACGTGACGGACATCGTCTTGAACATCAAGGGGCTTGTGTTCCGAGACAACGGCCTGGGCGCCACCGAGGCGGTTGCGACGCTCAACGTGTCGGGCCCGGCGGTCGTGACTGGCGCGGACCTGAAGGTGCCGGCGGAGTTCGACCTCGTGAATCCGGACCACGTGATAGCCAATCTCGATGACAACGGAAAGCTCGAGATGAGCATCCGTATCGGCGTGGGGCGCGGGTACGTGTCGGCGGATCGCAACAAGCGCGCCGAGGATCCGATCGGTGTCATCAATGTCGACTCGCTGTTCTCTCCGGTCGTGCGCTGCACGTACGTCGTGGAGAACACCCGGGTAGGCCAGCGGACTGATTACGACCGTCTCACGCTCGAGGTCGAGACGAACGGCGCGATCGAGCCGGGTGACGCTGTGGCCCGGGCGGGGCAGATCATCGAAGAGCACACGATGCTCTTCGTCGATCAGGCCGTCAGCGCTCTGCCGGAGGACGGTATCTTCTCCGCTGCGACGGACGAGGACGAAGGGATGCTCGACACTCCGATCGAGGAGCTGGATCTTTCGGTCCGTTCGTACAACTGTTTGAAGCGCCAAGGTGTGAACACGATCGGTCAGCTCACCGAGTGCTCGGAGCAGGACCTGCTCAACATCCGCAACTTCGGCGCGAAGTCGATCGAAGAGGTCAAGGACAAGCTTCAGGGCATGGGCCTGAGCTTGAAGCCGTAGGAGATACGCCAAGATGAGACACCTCAAGAAGGGCCGCAAGCTGGGCACCGATGCATCGCACACCAAGGCGATGCTCCGGAGCCTCGCGATCGCTGTGCTCGCCCACGACCGCATCAAGACCACCGAGACTCGCGCGAAAGAGGTCCGGCCTCTCGTCGAGAAGACGATCACCTGGGCGAAGAAGGGCGACGTGCATTCGCGCCGCTTGGCCTTGGCTGCGCTTGGCGACAAGAAGGTCGTCACGAAGATCTTCGCCGAGAAAGACCGCTTCGAGGGTCGAGACGGCGGGTACACCCGGATCCTGAAGCTGGGTCCGCGCAAGGGCGACGCCGCTCCGATGGTCATCATGGAGCTCGTCGACTAGCCGGCCACGGGACGAACAGTGCGCGTTACCATGTGAGGGCCTCCAAAGGGCCCTCATTCACTTCACGGGACGACCGTCGTTCGAGTGACGGCCAGTGTCGAGAGGCGGCCGGCGTGATCCAGTTCGACTCCGTCACATTCGTGTACGGCGCCCAGCCGACTGGGCGCCGTGCGGTCGACCGCGTCACGTTCACTCTCGCTCCAGGCGAGATGTTGGCCGTCCTGGGAGCCAACGGGTCCGGCAAGTCGACGTTGGCTCGCCTCGCCAACGGGCTGTTGTCGCCGACCTCGGGCCGAGTCACGGTCGATGGGGTCGACACGCTCGATGTGCAGCGGGTGCGAGACGTGCGCACGGCCGTCGGCGTGGTGTTCCAGCGGCCGGATGACCAGATCGTCGCCACATCCGTCGAAGACGACGTCGCTTTCGGTCCCGAGAACCTCGGTCTGCCGCGTCACGAGATACGCCGCCGTGTCGACGAGGCGCTCGCAGCCGTGGGCCTTGCCGGGTTGGAGCGTCGAGAGCCTCACCTGCTGTCGGGTGGTCAGAAACAGCGTTTGGCGTTGGCGGGCGTGCTCGCGTTGTCGCCGCGATACCTGGTGCTCGACGAACCCACGTCGATGCTCGACCCGCAGGGCCGCGACGAGCTCATGCGTGTGGTGGGCGAGTTGCGTTCCGCAGGGCACGGGATCATCTGCATCACGCACGACATCGCGGAGGCGCTCCAGGCCGACCGCATCCTTGTGATGAAGGAAGGGCGCGTCATCCACGAGGGTGTCCCGGACGTTCTGCTGAGCGGGGTCGACCTGGCGGATGCCGGGCTCGAGCTGCCGCCGATCGCGGTTCTCGGCCGAGAGCTTCGTGGCCTCGGCCTGCAGGTCGGCGGCATGAGCGAGGCGGAGATCGTGGAGGCCGTATGCCGCTGAGACTCACAGACGTCTCCTACACCTACACGCGGGTTCCGCCACCCGTTCGTGCGTTGCGATCGGTCAGCTTCGAAGTCGAGCGAGGAGAGCTTGTACTCGTCCTCGGGACGACAGGCGCAGGCAAGTCCACATTGCTCCGGGTCGCATCGGGGCTTGTCGAGCCTGACAGTGGCGAGGCGTCTCTCGACGGTGAACCCCTGGGCCGGCAACACGTCGGCTCTGCGGTCGGTCTCATCTTCCAGGACGCCGAATCACAGCTCTTTGCGGACACGCTGATCGAAGATGTGGCGTTCGGTCCGTCGAACCTCGGCATGGACCCTGGATCGGCGGACATGCGTGCGCGTGAGTCACTTCGCCAGGTCGGGCTGCCTCCCGAAGAGTTCGGCAGTCGCTCGCCGTTCGCGCTGTCGGGCGGAGAGGCGCGCCGCGCGGCGATCGCCGGTGTCCTCGCCATGCGTCCGTCGTACCTGCTCGCCGACGAGCCGACTGCTGGGTTGGACGCGCCTGGGCGGTCCGCAGTCCGTGATGCGCTCCTCACCGCCCGCGACGCGGCAGGCGTCGTCGTGGTGAGCCATGCGGTCGAAGAGTTCCTGCCGCACGCCGACAAGGTGCTCGTCCTCTCGGATGGCTCGACGTCGTGGTGGGGGCGGGCCGCCGACATCGTCGCAGATCCGTCGCCGTTCGCCGAGGCGGGCCTGGCGCCTCCACCGGTTCTGGGCGTGCAGGCACGGCTCAGGAGCGACACCGGCCACTCTGAGCCGTTCACTCTCGACCCGGTCGAGGCGGCTCGCAGGATCGCCCGCGGAAGAGGGCTCATCTGATGGGTGCGCCCGTTCCGTTCGGACAGTACGTGCCGGGAGCTTCGCCCGTCCATCGCGTCGAGGCCAGGGTCAAGATCGGCGTTACTGCGGCGTTCACTGTGGCCCTTTTCGCAGTCGAGACGTGGCAGGGGCTCGCGCTCGCCATCGCCGTCGTGGGTTCGCTTGTCGTTCTCTCTGGTGTGCCGCTGCGTCTCGTCGCGCGCGGACTTCGCCCGATAGCGTGGCTCATGGCCTTCACGGTGCTCGCGAACGGCCTCGCGTTGAGCTCGGACGGCGCGGAGTGGGCCTTGGGGCCGGTCGGTGTCGACGGAGCCGGGCTTGCACGAGGAGTCTTCTTCGCAGTCCGCGTGCTCGTGCTCGTCGCAGGCACGTCGCTGGTCACGCTCACGACGTCTCCCGTCGAGCTCACCGACGCGCTTTCCCGGCTCATGCGGCCGTTCGGCAAGTGGCGCTTCCCGGCTGACGACGTGGCGATGATGCTGACGATAGCGCTACGCTTCATCCCGACGACCGCTGACGAAGCCGAGCGCATCATCGTCGCGCAGGTCGCCCGCGGCGCACGCTTCGACCAAGGGGGTCCGCTGCGTCGTGCGCGCGCATGGGTCCCGGTGCTGGTGCCGCTCTTCGTGCGCCTGTTCCGGCGCGCGGACGAGCTCGCGATCGCGATGGAGTCGCGCTGTTACACGGGTAGCGGTCGCACGCACCTTCGAGAGTCGGAGCTGTGCGCCTTCGACTGGCTGGTGTTGTGGGGCGGTGTCGTGGCGATGACCGGGCTGGGGGTGTTCCTATGAGGCATGCGCTGGCTCTCGAGGTCGGGTACGACGGTGCGCTGTTCCACGGGTTCGCCCGTCAGCCGGGACTCGACACGGTGCAAGGACGCCTCGAGGCGGCCCTCGCCATCGCGCTCCGGCGTGAGGTGGTCACGACCGGGGCCGGCCGCACCGACGCAGGGGTGCATGCGCTCGGACAGGTCGTGAGCTTCGACGCGAACGGCGAAGAACCGGCCCCCGGAGTGCTCGTGCGGTCGCTCCAGGCGCTCGCGGGTGATGGCATCGTGGTTCGCGGGATCCGCGCGGCCCGCCCCGGGTTCTCGGCCCGGTTCGATGCGCTCAGCCGTGAGTACCGCTACCGGCTCGTGACAGGTGCCACGCCTCCGCTGTTCCTCGCTCGGTTCGCCTGGCATGTGCCGGCGGCGATCGATGCAAGCGTGATGGCCGAGGCGGCGCGTGTGCTCGTCGGCGAACATGACTTCCGGTCCTTCGCGGTGCCCGCGTCCGCCGAGGGCAGGGTCACCGTTCGCCGGATCGACGCGCTGGAGGTGTTCGCTGAGGAGCATCTGGGCGAGCAGTGTCTGTGCGTGCGTGTCGTCGGCAACGCGTTCCTGCACTCGATGGTGCGGGTCATCGTGGGGTCACTCGTCGAGGTGGGCATCGGCCGCAGGGATGTGTCGTGGCTCGCCGGCGCGCTCGATGCGTGCGACCGGACAGCTGCGGGGCCGACCGCTCCGGCCCGCGGCCTCACTCTGCACGAGGTGACCTACCCGCACGACGTGTGGCTGTGAGCCGCGGGGGTGAGGGCGTGCTCGTGGCGACATGGGTGGACACGCCCGGGCGCGTGTGAGTTTGACGCCGCTGTATGGCGCGGATAGAATGGCAGGGTTCGTTTCCGCCAGCCCCGTGACACGGACACTGTATTCCACGCGCAGTTGGAGGACCACGTTGAAGACGTACCATGCCAAGCCTGGCGAGGTCGAGCGCGAGTGGCTGCTCGTCGACGCCACGGACCTGGTGCTCGGCCGGCTCGCCAGTGAGGTCGCGCAGATCCTCAAGGGCAAGCGCAAGCCGGTCTACACCCCTCATGTCGACACTGGTGACTTCGTGATCGTCGTCAATGCCGAGAAGGTCCGTCTCACCGGCAACAAGGCGTACACGAAGGCCTACTACTCCCATTCCGGCTATCCCGGCGGCCTCAAGGAGATCTCGTTCCAGCGCATGCTGGCCAAGCACCCTGAGCGCATCATCGAGAAGGCCGTCAGGGGGATGCTCCCGAAGAACTCGCTCGGCCGCGCGATGGGCAAGAAACTCAAGGTCTACGCTGGGCCCGAGCATCCGCACCACGCCCAGAAACCACGTCAGATCACGCTGGAGGCATAGCGCATGGCGGAGAACAAGGCAGTCTATCTCGGCACCGGCCGCCGCAAGAACGCGGTGGCCCGTGTGCGCCTGATGCCGGGCACCGGCGTCATCATGTGTAACAAGAAGCCCGCCGTGGAGTACTTCGGCCGTGAGGCTCTCGTGAACTTCGCCTCCGCGCCGTTCCGCGTGACCGACACGCTCGGCCGCTTCGATGTCGTGGCGACGTTGCATGGCGGCGGCGTCTCAGGGCAGGCAGGCGCGTTGCGTCACGGTATCGCCCGTGCGCTGCTCGAGGCCGGCGACGAATACCGCGCTGAACTCAAGAAAGCCGGCCTGCTGCGCCGCGACCCGCGGATGGTGGAGCGCAAGAAGTACGGCCTCAAGAAGGCGCGCAAGCGCCCGCAGTTCTCCAAGCGCTAAGCACGCGCCGCACGACCGCAGGACCGGAACAGGGGCTCGCCGAGGATGCGGCGGGCCCCTGTCGTATCGCCGGGACGAGGGAGCCACCATGAGCACACGCCTGTTCGGCACCGATGGCGTACGAGGGATCGCGAACGCCGAGCTCTCGCCGGAGCTCGCCTTCCGTCTCGGCGAGGCGGCAGGCCATTTCCTGGGCGACCACGGCGCCGGTCGCATCGTGGTGGGTCGCGACACCCGCAGGAGCGGCGAGATGCTCGAAGCCGCGCTGGTAGCCGGCATCACGGCCGGCGGCGGAATCGCTCTGCTGGCAGGCATCGTCCCCACGCCCGCCGTGGCGTTGCTCGTCCGTGAACTCGGCGCTGACGGCGGGGTCGTCATCTCGGCGAGCCACAACCCGCCTGAGTACAACGGGATCAAGCTGTTCAGCCGGGAGGGCTTCAAGCTTCCTGATGAGCTCGAAGACGAGATCGAGGCGTTCTGTGCGTCCGCTCGTGATTGGGCGCGCCCGACAGGCGCGGGAGTCGGCAGGGCGCTGTCCGTGCCGGATGCGGTCGAGCGCTACGTCGCGCACGCGGTCGCAACGGTAGGAGGGGACTTCGCAGGGATGCGGATCGCTCTGGACTGCGGCCATGGCGCGGCGTCCGTCGCGACGCGGGCGGCTTTCGAACGCCTGGGGGCCACGGTCTCGGAGATCAACGCCGACTTCGACGGCATGGACATCAATGTGGGCTGCGGTTCCACCCACCTTGAGCCACTCATCGAGATGGTCGTCAGCGGCGGTTTCGACCTTGGGGTCGCGCACGACGGTGACGCCGACCGCATGCTCGCCGTCGATGAGCGGGGGCGCGAGGTCGACGGGGACCAGGTCATGGCTGTGACGGCGGTGCGCATGAAGGCCGAGGGCAGGCTCGCGGGCGATACGGTCGTCTCGACGGTCATGTGCAACCTCGGTTTCGAGGTGGCTATGCGGGAGCACGGGATCACGGTGGTCAAGACGAAGGTCGGAGACCGCTACGTCCTCGAGCAGATGCAGGCGATGGGTGCGAACCTCGGTGGCGAGCAGTCCGGGCACATCATCTTCCTCGATCACAACACGACAGGTGATGGGCTCATCACCGCCTTGCAGCTGGCAGCTGCGGTCAGAGACGGCGGGCGCCCGCTCTCGGAGTTGACGACGGTGATGACGCGCTACCCGCAGGTGCTCGTCAACGTGCACGTGGCCGACAAATCCCGACTGGCCGCGAGCGCCGCCGTGAGCTCAGCCGTTCACGCGGCTGAAGCCCGGCTGGGCGATGCGGGCCGCGTGCTCGTCCGGGCCTCAGGGACGGAGCCGGTCGTGCGCGTGATGGCCGAAGCTGCCGACGAAACGGTCGCCCGGCCGGTGGTCGGGCGCGGGTGCGTAGAGCGGACCGGCGCAGGCGGCGAGCAGCAGGAGCAGACAGGCGGAGAG
>FWPV01003874.1_pt1 | contig 16760 bp, 14 predicted proteins | sample 2228371 | NCBI WGS metagenome assembly FWPV01 (sample SAMEA103939776, study PRJEB20133) | metagenome | reverse complement strand
TATATATGAAGGATCAATGACCACTTGTTGAACCCCTTGATGATCAATATATCTCCATTCACCAAGGTCTTCTGCCACAATTGAATAGCCTCGATGTTCATAAAACTGGCGCGCCAAATCGTTCGATTTAGATACCTTCAAAATTGTCCAAACAAACCCCTTTTCTGCTAAATCCTTTTCAACATACCCTAGTAATTTTGTACCCCATCCTTGACCTTGATATTTTGGCTTGACTCGAAAAGAAAACAGATAAGCTATCTGCCTACCATCTGCAAAACGCTTATTCTGACTGTCTAGTTGAACAAATAGCTGCCCTATAATCCCCGCCAAAGGCAATTCAATGACCCATGGCAAGGTCCGCCCCACCTGGTATTGTTCATAGACTTCCCGATAAACGCGGCGGAAACGGATATATTCTCCGTCCCACTCCAATGCAGGCAGATCCGTAAAACGAATTAAGCGAATACAACCATTTCGATTCATACATTCAAACAACTGATTTGATCATTTCATCCAGTAACCTTAATTCCTCATCAGCAGAGCTGACCCGCCCTTCAATCCACGCTAACTTCAATTCATTGAGAATTCTTCGATATTGCGGGCCAGGCGTTAAACCCATCTGCTTAAGCATTTGTCCATCGGTACGACACTTTGTCTTAACCCATTTTTGGAAATAAAACTTAAGCTCATCGATGAGCTTACCATCGATGTCCATTAGGGCTAAAGCATAAGCTGCACACGGTGAAATCCCATCCAACTGCTCTATCACAGATAACTTATCCAAATGAGAAAATCGATCCCTGATAGACCAAACTCGATTGGCATCCTTGACTTTCTTACGTAGAGAGGATGGGAGACGCAACCGATTGGCTACCGTTAGCAAGCTATTCTGATCGATACGAGATAATAAAAACATATAGAACAATTCTTTTTGCACATCAGGAGAAATGGTTTCGAGGTCGATTCCGAAATCTTTCGGTTTGAATACCCACAAACGTCGACTGCGTTCTTTTATCCATTCATCCCATTTTAGCTCAGGATGGATAAACTCAAAAATGTTCAACTCCTGAAGCCGATCCAACATGGCAAGAACTTGATCTTCAATAAATATCAAATCAAGCTCATGACGCAGTCGATCGCCAGACACTCTTGGTAAAAGGGTTCGAGCTTCCAGAATCAATTGAAGTGTTCGCTCTTCGATACGGAAATGGAACCGTTGTTCAAACCGAACCGCCCGTAAGATTCGAGTCGGATCATCCACAAAGGACAGCGAATGTAATACACGAACGACACCCCGCCGCAGATCACTCAATCCACCCCAGTAATCATGCAGATCCCCATAGTGCCCGCCATCCAGTCGAATCGCCAAAGTATTGATCGTAAAATCGCGGCGGTGTAAATCTAGCTTAATACTACTCGGTTCAACGGTCGGCAGAGCGGTGGGATGCATATAAAACTCCGTTCTGGCAGTCACGAAATCCAAAGTCGAGGGAATTTGTTCAAGCGAAGCGTTTGATTCTCCTGCCTTAAATTGATACTGCTCCATCAGCTTTGGATTATTTCGATCGATAAACCACTTTGCCGTGCGGAAGCGGTCATGACTCGTTACCCTTCCTCCAAATCGAGAGCGTAGGGCTTTGGCAAGAGCAATCGCATCGCCCTCAACAACCAAATCGAAATCGACACTTGGCTTTTCAAGCAACAAATCTCGTACAAATCCTCCGACAATATAGAGCGCCAATCGATTTTCCTGTGCAATTTGGGAGACCATCTTAATTAGGATGACTTGTGCCGCTGGTAAGACCTTTTCTAAGCGGGCGGCAAGATTGACCTTTGCGGGGAAGCGACTCCCAATCGGCAGGGTCTTAATTACATCCGTGCGAGTTACAATGCCAATGATTTCCCCACCTTTATCAACCACTGGAATTTGCCCCCACCCACTGGTGGTCATCAACATTTGCACCGTCTCCAAAGAGTCGTCGGGCGAGACAGTAACCTGACCAGCTTCCATAATCTGGCGAGCACTTAAGTTCAATTTATGTGAAACGGCTCGGTCTACCGCCCGACGAGTTACCAAACCAATGATCTGACCTTTCTCTACCACCGGGTAGCCTTCATGTCCATATCGTTGCATTAAGGCTGCAATCTCGCTTACCGCCATATCTGGCGGTATGAGCTGAGGGTCTCTGGAATAGATTTGCGCCACTACAACTGCCGGCTTGACGATTTCCTTAAGGATTTCGATAATCTCATCTTCGAGAAAAGACATTGAACGATCTTTCACTAAACAAGCCGCAGCACGCTCATGTCCGCCACCTCCAAATTTTTGAGCAATCTTTGAAACATCAATATCATCATTCGTCGATCGGGCAATGAGCTGAATTCCCCCTTTTATCTGAACAAGGACAAATAAAGCATCTGGTTCTAACACATCCCGCAATTTATGGGCGATGGTGGAAAGTTCTTCATCCAAATTACCAATTTCAGCCTTGGCGATCACGATTCGATGACCATGAACATCAATTAAGCGATAGTTCGATTGCAATTGATGAAAGATCTTCATTTGCTCATCAGAAAGAGGATGATATAGATAATCGGCAAGCACTGCCAAACTGGCGCCCTGTTCAAGCAAGAATGCAGCCGCTTGTAAATCACGTGAGGTGGTACGAGTATACGTCAAAGCGCCTGTATCTTCGTAAATACCCAGTAACAACAAGGTAGCATGAATAGGAGGAAATGCAACCTCACGATCGCGAATTAATTCGATTAACAATGTGGTATTTGCGCCTGTTGCCGACAAAGTGATATTCCAATCTGCTGGAACGTCTTCACGAAGCGGATGATGATCAATAACTCGCACTTGTGTTTCAGCAGTTACTCCTTTGATTGAAGCCATCGTTTGGGTATCAACCAAGGTAATCAATTCAATTGGTTCAGAAGGTAAATCCCTTAGCTCCACAAATGGCAATTGTGCTCCGTATATGGTCAAAAAACCGCGCACATTACGGTTTATTTTTCTTGGCAAGATGGGGTAGCTATCCGAATCCAAATAATACGCCCCCAGTAATGAGGCAATTGCATCAAAATCAGCTACTTCGTGGGTAAGAATGATGCGCATGATGTTAGAGTATATCACGCCTCGTCAACCCAATTGCTGATCCTTAATCTGAGCAAAAAGAAGCTCCTTTGCAATCAAAATCACCAAGGCAGCATTGCTTTCCATGGAATTGACGGCAACATTCTTCATACATATAATGGGCTGTATGGATATAAGAGAACTAACCTATCGAATGCATGAGTTTGTTCAAGCCAAGGGATGGTATCAACAAGACAGCCCTCGCCCCCAAACGCTGAAGAACCTTGCTATCTCTCTAGTTCTAGAAGCTGGCGAAGTGCTGGAACAATTTCAATGGCAAAATACCCCCAAGAATCAAAATCAGCTCGCTGAAGAACTGGCAGATGTCTTTCTCTATCTCCTACAAATTGCCTCGATTGCCGAGATCGATCTTGAAAAAGTGACTTTGGAAAAACTAGACAAGAATTATCAAAGGGAGTGGAAATAAAAAAGAATATGCCGGTCATCGATCCTGCCCGCCTCCAGAAACAAATTCAACAATGTTTTGTTAGACAATCCAATGCAAAACATTTCGTAAACGCTATTCTGGAATTGTTGGAAATTTATTCCGACCACGCCTACCGCCCTGGCGAGTTGGCCGCCCTGCCTTCAGCTTTGAAAAGCTTTCATGTTCCTCAACCTCTGATTCGAACTCTAAAAAGAGAACTTGTTTCTATCTGTCAAAATCAACCGCATCAAGCCCTTTCGATTGCCATTGAACTCTGGAACCAACCCTTCCAAGAATGCAAAGATTTGGCAATCTCCATTTTGAAAAACGTCCCCTTAGATTCCGAACATGAAATATTCCAAATCACCGAAAACTGGGCATCTACCTGTACTCATATCGAATTAATTGCTTCCATCGCCGAACAAGCTCTGAGTCCCGATCGATTTCAACATCCCGCTTCATTGATCCATCAAGCTCAAAAATGGACTTTGGATGAGCGGATGAATATTCGCAAACTTGGTTTTCTCGTCTTAGAACAAATTAGTGTCTCGATTTCATTTGGTGATCTACCGCTGCTCTTCAAAGTCATCTCCCCTTATCTCAACCGTTGTCCTCCGCAAAGCTTTGAAGCCGTTGTTTCGATATGCAACCACCTAATTAAAAAATCGCCAAAGGAAATGGCATATCTGATGCGTACAGCAATTCTGGACAACCCAATTGCTGATGCCAAAAAACTGATCAAAGCGTGTTTACGATCATTTCCCACCGAACTTCAATCCGATTTGCAAACCATCGATAAGCGTTAGATTAATTCCAATTTAGATAGGGTTACCCCACAAATCTCATAATCAAAGGATTTTATGATATAATTTTGCGCGAAGTGACTAGGCCATTCCAAGGCAACTTATGCTATGGAATTGGAGACCTGCACAGATTAAATCATTTAGGAGAGCAGATGTCATGACCTTAGATAAGGAGTCAAAACAAAAGTTGATGCAGGAGTTTTCCCGCCACGAAACAGACACGGGATCTCCAGAAGTACAGATTGCGATCTTGACAACACGAATTAACCAACTTACGGAGCATCTGAAAGCTCACAAGCATGATGAATCATCACGCCGCGGACTGCTAAAACTGGTCGGCAGACGACGTCGCTTGTTAGCTTATCTTCGTCGTAACGACTACAACCGTTATACAGCATTAACCGATCGTCTCAACATCCGTCGTAAATAGAACCAAATGAGTAGATGGGTTATTTCCCGTCTACTCATTTTATTCTGCGAACGTATGGGACGGGGATACTAAAATAACTTCAAAAAAACAGGAATAAATATGAAACCAGAAAGCGTAATTGTTGAAACCACTATTGGAAATAAACGATTTCAAATTGAAACCGGGAAAATCGCTGGTCAAGCAGGCGGTGCGGTCACCATTCGAGTCGGAGACACAATGGTCTTCGCTGCCGCAACCATGAGCAGCGAACCAAAAGAGAACACGGATTTCTTTCCCCTAACGGTTGATTACGAGGAAAGGATGTACGCCGGAGGGCGCATCCCGGGCTCATTTTTCCGCCGTGAAGGGCGACCATCGGATGAAGCAATCCTAACCGCTCGCCTCACCGATCGACCATTACGACCGCTCTTCCCCAAAGACCTTCGCAATGAAGTTCAAGTCATTGCCTATTCTCTCTCATCAGATGGCGAAAACCCGATCGATATCCTTGCAGTCAACGCTGCTTCTGCAGCCCTCGCGATCTCAGATATTCCATGGGGTGGCCCTATAGGAGCTGTGCGTATTGGCCGTATTGATGGTGAATACATTATCGACCCCACCTTTACCGAGATAGAATATTCCGATCTCGATCTCCGCATGGCAGGAACTCGCGAGGCAATCTTGATGGTCGAGTGTGGGGCAAATGAGGTTTCTGAAGAAGATATGATCGAAGCACTTGCTTTTGGACATCAAGCTCTTCAACCCATTATCGACTTACAAGAGGAACTTGTCGCCAAAGTCGGTAAACCAAAAGCAAATTATCCGATATTTCCTGAGAACGAAGCCTTATTTTCCGCCATTAACCAAGAAGCAACCCCTGTAATTCTGCAAGTCCTTGAAAGACCTTATAACAAGAGCGAAAGAAATGCCGCCTTTAAACAGTTGGAGCTATCACTCATCGAAAAATTCAGCTCAACTTTCCCCGCCAGCGAAACAGAAATACGGGCAGCATTGGAGAATAGTTATAAGAATATCATTAGACAACGCATATTGAATGAAGGGATTCGTGCTGACGGACGCCGGCTGGATGAGATTCGACCAATTTGGTGCGAAGTCGATGTCAGCCCCCGAGCTCATGGTTCAGGTCTCTTCACAAGAGGCGAAACTCAGGTGCTCACCCTTGCCACGCTTGGTACCCCTCGTGAAGCCCAAGAAATCGACAGCTTATCACCTGCCGAGAGCAAACGCTACATGCACCACTATAATTTCCCCCCATTCTCAACTGGCGAAGTGAAAGCCTTAAGGGGAGCTTCACGACGGGAGATTGGACATGGGGCATTAGCCGAGAGAGCATTGGTTCCGGTGATCCCCCCAGAGAGCAAATTCCCCTACACCCTTCGCTTAGTTTCCGAGGTGCTCTCTTCCAATGGTTCGTCGTCTATGGCTTCAGTATGCGGCTCCACACTCGCTCTTATGGACACTGGGGTGCCAATCTCCGCTCCTGTAGCTGGCGTGGCGATGGGGTTGGTTAAGGAAGGTGAGCGATATGCTATCCTAACAGATATTCTTGGCTTAGAAGATCATTTCGGCGATATGGATTTCAAAGTTGCCGGTACATCCAAAGGGATTACTGCTCTACAGATGGACATCAAGATCAAAGGGATTACCTCTGAACTAATGTTAGAAGCTTTGAATCAAGCCAAAGTTGCTCGCTCTTTTATCTTAGAAAAAATGCTGGAGGTCATCCCTGAGCCTCGTCCGAACCTGAAACCCCATGCACCTCGCATAACCGTGATGCAAATCCCGATCGACAAAATTGGCGCAGTAATCGGTCCCGGAGGGAAGACCATTCGCAGCATCCAAGAAGAGACCAATACCAAGATCGACATCGGCGAAGATGGCAGCGTATTTATTGCCGCCACCGATGGCGAATCTGCACGAATTGCTGTCGAGAGAGTAGAAAACTTAACCGAAGCTCCCGTCATTGGACGAATCTACACTGGCAAGGTCGTCCGCGTGGCTGACTTCGGCGCCTTTGTCGAAATCCTTCCAAATGTCGACGGTCTGGTTCACATCTCGCAACTTGACTCGGCTCGCGTCAATAAAGTGGAGGATATCGTCAGAGTAGGTGATGAGATTACCGTCATGGTTACGGATATCGATAGCCAAGGAAAGATTCGCCTTTCACGAGCCGCGGTTTTAGAGGGATGGACAGCCGAAGAGGCTCAATCCCGAGACCAACGGGGAGGTGCCCCCCGCCAAGGGAGTGGTTTCCGCCCTCAACAAAGCAGCAAAAAGGATGATAAGCGCTCTGGCGGTCACTTTCGCCGCTAACTAGGCAAAAAAGGCATCGCCGGCCCTGGGATACCAAGTTGTTCAGCAATTGCACTACGTAGAGCAAGGCGGTCATCCCAGGGGTATTCTACTTCTCCAAAACACATCGATTGCTCGTGCCCCTTGCCGAGTACGAGAACGACGTCATTCGGTTTCGCCATGCGCACTGCCTGGCGAATCGCTTCCCGCCGATCTCCGATTCGCAAATAATTTTTCCCCTCGATGCCTCCCCCTTTATCGGCACCCAATTTCATTTGAGATAATATATCCTCAATTGTTTCAGTACGAGGATCCTCGGCGGTAAAGATACATAGATCGGCAAGTTTTACGCCTATTTCTGCCATTTGCCATCTTTTTTCCCGATCTCGTAAACCTGCCGATCCAAAGACAGCGATAATTTTTCCCTTTGTCAAGCTCCTTGCACTGGTTAAGGCGTTTCTCAAGGCATTGGGCGTATGAGCGAAATCGACAATCGCCAAATACTGTTGGCCGAGTTGAATCCTTTCCATTCGCCCAGGAATAGCGTCGACTCGACTCAAACCAAAACTCGCTACTTCTGGCGAAACCCCCAAGCCTTCAACCGTAGCACACCATGCCGCCAGCGCATTGTAGAGGTTATATTCACCCAGCAGGCGAAGCCGCACCATCTGCTTCTTACCACCGCTCAGTACTACGAATTGTGGTTGATGGTCGATAATTTCGACCTTCTCCGCCCGCACATAAGCTTCAGCGCTTTTCCCGTAGGGTATTACCTTCACCGTTGGATATCTTCGTGCATAGTCATTAAGGTATTCATAAGCTGAATCATCCCGATTGAGAACCGCAAGTCGGATATTTCCCTGAGGCTTTTCCACTGTCTTTTGAAGTTCATCGATCAGCCGCGCCTTTGCAGCGCGATAATTTTCGTAATTCCCATGAAAATCCAGGTGTTCGTGAGTGATATTGGTAAAGATACCAATATCGAACTCACAAGCTGATACTCGCCTTTGTGCCAATCCATGGGAGGTCGCCTCGAGAACAACGTGAGTGATTGGAAACGGCTTTTGCGCCACCATCTTGGATAACAAATGCTGAACTTGAGGGGCATCTGGGGTGGTTACATGAAAACCCGTATCAATCACTTCATTACCGATCATTGCACTAACCGTTGAGATCATCCCTACAGAATAGCCGGCTGTTTTGAGGATTTGATAGATAAAATTACACGTGGTCGTTTTGCCGTCCGTACCCGTCACACCGATGACCGTCATCTTTCTGGCAGGAAAATCATTTAGAGCTGCGCTAAGAAAAGCTAGTGCCTCCCGTGAATTAACAACCTGAAAATACGGAACATCAAGTTCTAAATCACTTCGCTCCCCCACAATCCCTATTGCACCTCTTTGAATTGCTTGAGCGATAAAATCATGACCATCCACCATTAGCCCGGAAATGGCAACAAAAAGCATCCCTGGTTCAACTTGCCTAGAGTCCGAGACAATCTCTTTTACCTCACTTTCACTGATTGATCCGTGTTGACAAATAAGCATGCCCGATTTCGATAATTGATCAACGAGATCTCTCAAGTTCATAAGATGTTTTTCCTTAGTTATCAGGTGAATCCGTTATGTTTGCTTTTCATTATAAATAAAAGTAGGTCGAAAGGGATTTCGACCTACATCATTCTTCATCACTTTTGTTTAAGATAAAAACTCTTCCCTCTCTCCAGTTTGCCTAATCAGGAGACACCCATTAGGTGTAAGTTCGATTATTGTAGGGATTGTTTCAAGCTTTCAAGCTGTCCCACAACCGAACCATCTAACACCTTATCACCGACTTTTACGATTAAACCCCCCATAATGGAAGGATCGACGCGGAAGGATACCGTCGCTTGTTCGCCGATTTTAGACAAGATATCCCTTTTGACCGCTTCCTGCTCATGGGGATGCAGTGGCAAAGCGCTGATGACCTCCGCTGAGCTACCACTTAGTTCACTGCCTTCAAGAACAACGACTTTGCCGGACTTAACTCCGGAGAAGAACTCCTCAATGAGGGTATGTTGACGTTTCTCATCGAGCGCTTCACCGATTAATTTTTGAGCAGCCGCAATCGCCAACGAAGCAATTTGCCCACGCAGTTCTAAAAGAACCCGATCCCTTTCTTGGGCAGCTTCTAGCCGTGCTTCTTCAAGAATTTTATTGGCTTGAGCTTCGGCTTGAACAATGATGTCCTTGGCAGCAGATTCAGCTCGCTCGGTTGCTTCACGCACTTTTTGAGCCGCATTTGCTTGCGCTTCAGCTAGTATGGCTTTAGCTTCTTTTTCAGCATTTGCCCTCGCTTCTGCAGCAACCCGTGCATCTTCTAATCCTTGGGCAATTTTATTCTTTCGGTTTTCCAACATTCGTACGATGGGCTTATATGCCAGTGCGTACATCAACAGAGCAACAATCGTAAAGTTGAAAACCTGAAAGAGAAAGAAACCTAAATTGATGCCTAATTTCTCCATTCTTCGCTCCCGTAAGACAATCTTATGCGGCGAAGATGATGATCAGTGCCACAGCAAGAGCGTAAATCGCGATCGCTTCAGCAAATGCCATACCCAAAATCATGTTCACCTGGATAATCGGAGCAGCATCGGGATTCCGACCCATCGCTTGAACACCACCAAAGGCTGCTAGACCAACCCCAAAACCTGCACCGATGGCACTGACCATTGCCAAACCAGCACCTAGCAATTTCAATCCATTTACGAATGCTACAGGATCATTCATCGTCGTTCAACTCCTTTTCAATAATGTTAATGTTATCAATGTGCTTCTTCAGCATGATGGCTAACGGTAGCACTACTAATAAAAATGGTTGATAGTAAATAAAACACATAAGCCTGAAGAATACCGAAAAATATTTCAAAAATGTAAAGACCCACTGGTATGAGAACGGCTGTCAAAGAGCCAACAATCGACAGTAACAGGGTTCCCGCAAAGATAACTCCAAACAAACGGAAGCCAAAAGAGAGAATCTTTGCGAACTCCAAGATCAATTCCAAAATACCCACGATAAAATTAATCACCCCCATAGCCCCACCTTTGATTAGCTGGCGAATAGGGATGAACTTTTCAAAATACCCAATTCCCAATGCCCATACCCCATAAACTTGAGTCATTAGCACGGCAATAAAAGCCAAGGCAAAAGGAAAATTCATGTCTGTTGCGGAACCACGCAGGAAGGGAACCACCTCACACGCTTCACACAGCTCATCGCTTTGGTACCCAGCAGCCTTTCCGTGGCTTTCGCCATGCGTTTCCTCTTTGGCAATATGTTCGCGCTTTTGCCCTTTATCTATGGTGTATATGCTAAGGTTTCCTACTTTACCAAGCAACACAGGCGCATAACCATACCCATGGTGAACTTCTTTGATTCGCCCAATGCTTTCAAAGCCGGGTACCAGTTTGATCAAATTTGCCACAAAAATCAGCAAAAAAATTGTTGCCGGGATTGGAAAGATGCGGTATGCCCACTTACCAGCCGTCCCCTCAACTGTATTCCACAAGAACTCGACCAATGCTTCAAATGCATTATAAATTCCGCTTGGCACTAAATCGCCACTACGGACAAATTTCTGCACAACAAAAATCCCAATCAAGATCAGTATCAGGTCAGTAATGATGGTAGCAACAATCGTATTCGTGATCTCAAAACCTGCAATGGACAAACCAGTCGATTCGGGGGGTAAAACGACAACCGGGCTGATAGGTTTTAAGATAGATGGGCCGATAAAGGCAGCGTAAATGCCCGCAAGAATACAAAAATAAATGATCCATTTTGATAAATTGAAACGCTTCTTCGGTTTTTCTTCGCTCACCTCTAAGAATCTCCTCTCAATTCGTCAGAATTTTCGCCCTTTGAAATGTCTTTCTCTGCTCGTCTTGTCGCTCGAATTGCAATCAGATAAGTCAAAAATAAAGAGAGAGGTGCCGACCCCAATACCAAGAGGATCAAAATAATCGGTCTTGTGCCAAATAGCCGGTCGAGATATAAACCCAAAAACACAGCAATCAGAACACTTAGCAAGGTAACACAACCCACTTGACCAGCAACAGCAACCATGGTCATCCCACTGGCTGGCTGAAAGACGCTTTTCTTTTGCAGATCCTCATCTTGGGTCATGGCTTGCGGATTTTATCACAACCTCCGTCAAGTCGTCAATAATAGAAACTAGACCTATTTTGTAAATTACCATAATGACCTGGCACCCAACGTAGCAATATCGAATCCGGGAGCAGCAATGATGCCCACAACAATGACACCGATACATAAAACCGTTAAGGCGAGCAAACTTGCCTGTGGGATGGGCACTCGAATCTGCTCCTCTTCAGACCGATAGAGATAGACAACTTTCAAAACCGTGAGATAGTAGTACAAACCGATAATCGAATTCAAAACGCCAATGACTGCTAAGCCAATCAAGCCACGGTCAACTGCTGCTGCGAAAACAGCAAACTTGATTACAAACCCTCCAAAGGGGGGCATGCCTGCAAGAGATAGAAATGCAACCAGCATCATCATCGCCAACCACGGAGAGCGACGGCTCAAACCTGCAAAGGAAGCAATTTCGCTTGAGCCGCTGGTCTTCTCAAATACCGATACTGTCCCAAAGGCAGCCAAATTTGTCAGCAAATAGACAATCAGATAGAAGATTACGCTGGTCACCCCTAATTCGGAAACTGCCACAAAGCCAATGAGAGCATATCCAGCATGAGCGATCGACGAATAAGCCAACAATCTCTTGATGTCTTTTTGTGCCAAAGCCAGCAAATTTCCAATCGTCATCGTGGCGATGGACACGCCGGTGAGGACATATACCCAATAGAGTTCAATCCCTGCAAAACCGACCCACAAAACCCTGACAAGCACAGCGAAGCCAGCGGCTTTTGAAGCAGTGGACAAGAAACCCGTAATTGGCGTGGGCGCTCCTGCGTAAACATCTGGAGCCCAAAAGTGAAACGGAAAAGCAGAGATTTTGAAAGCGAAACCGACCAAAATAAACGCCAGAACAGCATAAAGCAGGAATGGAGAGAGCTGATTTTGCTCTACTCTATTGACCAGCTCATATAGATTCGTTGTGCCGGCAAATCCGAAAAGATAACTAAAACCAAACAGCATGATGGCGGAAGTCATCGCTCCAAAGAGTAAATACTTGAATCCTGCTTCGGTAGACTTGTCATCGTCTTTATAAAACCCAGCCAGCACATAAAGCGGTATCGAGGTTGTCTCAATCGCCAAGTAGAGCATGATGACATCCGCAGAAGAAGCCATCAAGCACATACCAAGTGTGGAGACCAACATCAAGACGTAAAAATCACCCCGCTGACCTAGTTTCTCCAAATTACTGCTGAATAAAGCTGTAATCGCAGCCCCAAACATGAAAAGAATACTGAAGACAAATCCAAGTTGGTCAAAGCGGATTAAATCACCCCAAACAAATTGGGTTTCAGTTGGAGGAACGCCCACGATTAAGCTCACTCCAATCCCAATCAAGAGTCCAAATGCCGTGACCCATCCTAAAACTCGATGTTGCTCTTTTGGCAGAATCAAGTCGAGTGCAAGCACCAAGGATGCCAAGACGAATATCCACAACTCGGGCAGAATTGCCAAGAACATCGTCACATTAAAGTGCGATCCATTCACTTAGGCACCTCCCAACAGGCGTAAAATCGTGTCCACCCCACTTTCAACGAGTGGAACCATCCACCCTGGAAAAACCCCCAAAGCGATTAGGATAAACGACAAGAAGACCAGCGCAATTTTATCTAAAATCGTCACATCGCGAATATGTCCTTCAAATTCAGCCGGCATATTCCCGTAAAACACACGACCGACAACCCGAATAATATACGATGCAGTGATCACAATCGAAATTGCTGCGATGATCGCAATCAGCGGATAGCTCTTCCAAACGCCCATAAAAATCGGGAACTCGGCAATAAACCCTGAAAAGCCCGGCATTCCCATTGAGACCAAACCCCCGATGATAAACGCATTCCCATTGAGACCAAACCCCCGATGATAAACGCAATCGCCACCATTGGCATGACTTTACGGAAACCACCTAATTTCGGGATTTCCCGCGTATGAGCTTGGTCATATACCATCCCAACAACAGCAAAAAAGAGGGCAGTCATCACACCATGCGAAAACATCTGAATGCCAGAGCCAATAAATCCTTCTTTTGTGAGGGTAGCAAACCCCATCAAGACCAATCCCATGTGCGAGACGGAGGAGAAACCGATAACATACTTGAAGTCTGTTTGGACACTAGCGATAAAGGCTCCGTACACAACATTGACCAAGGTCAAAAGAATGATCCAACCCATGTGCACTTTTGCCCCTTCAGGCAAGAGCATCAACCCGACTCGCAAAGCAGCAAAAGCTCCCAATTTCATCAACACCCCCGCATGGAACATCGAAACAGCCGTTGGCGCAGCGACGTGGCCATCTGGACTCCAGTTGTGAAAGGGGAAAATACCACCCAACACTCCAAAACCAATAAAAATAAAAGGAAACCACAAAATCTGAAACTCTCGAGAGAAGCCAGCCTTTTCGAGTTCCAGCATATCAAAGGTTCCCAGCCCTGCGGTAAAGTACATGGCTAGGGCACCGACCAGAGCAATTACCGACCCAACAAACAAATATAGGGTCAGCTTCATCGCAGCATATTCTCGGGTCTCTTTCCATCCCCAGATCGCAATCAACAAATACATTGGAAAGACCGCAATTTCATAAAAGAAGAACAACATGAATAGGTCGAGTGAAACAAAAACCCCAAAAACGCCAGTCGCTAAGATGAACAGAAAAGTAAAGAATTCACGTGGGCGATCATCAATTCCCCATGAAATCAAGACCCCGGTGAACATCACCACCCCAGTTAACAAAACCAGAGGGGCATTCATGCCATCTAAACCTACTTTGTAGGAGATACCCAAGGCCGGGATCCAACTGACCTGCTCAACGAACTGATAACCCCCTACGCCCACATTATAAGCAAAGTATGCCCAAATGGATAAAATGAGGGCAAACGCCGAAGCTGCCAAAGCAGCGACCCTAACTTCCGTCTTTCGATCCTCGGGGATCAAAAAGATGATTAAAGCCGCGACAATTGGCGTAAAGACGATAAAGGATAAAATCGGAAATTGCATTCTTCACCTCTAGAACTGTTGCGGTTTTTTCATCCCTTTTACGACAAGAGAGCGATGACCGCTCGATTGATTACATCCAATATCCATGCAGGCCACACACCAATCCAGAGCATCAGCACCATTAAGGGTGCAATGACAAAGATTTCCCTTGAATTGATCTCGGTGAGATGACCAACCCATTTTTCATTTAGCGGTCCGTGCAAGACTTGTTTGATCCCTTTGAGAATGTATGCGCCAGTGAACAATAGACCTAACATTCCCAGAGCTGTGTATAGGGTAAAGATCGGCCAGCTTCCTCGTACCACCAAGAATTCAGAGATAAAGCCATTTAATCCCGGCAACCCCAGCGATGCCATCGATGTAAAGATCAAAATTCCACCATACACAGGAATTAGAGGGAACAAGCCTCCATACTCACCCAAATCGCGCGTATGCGTGCGCTCATAGATCACACCCACCAAAAAGAACATCCCGGCTGCCGATAAACCATGATTGAACATCTGTAAGACAGCGCCATTTAATGCGATCGTTGCATTTTCTCCCCCCATAGCGTAAGCTGCTGCGGCGATACCAAGCACCACAAACCCCATGTGGTTGACCGAGGAGTATGCCACCAACCGTTTGAAATCGCTTTGCCCAAAGGAAGCAAACGCTCCAAAGATGATCGCCATGACAGCAAGAAATGCTAGCGCAGGCGCATATCGTTGTGCCTCGAGGGGATAAAGCGGTAACACAAGGCGTAAAAAGCCAAACGCGCCTAACTTCAATAATACACCTGCTAGGATCATTGAGCCTGCTGTCGGGGCTTCTGTATGGGCATCTGGTAACCAGGTATGGAACGGCCACACAGGCACCTTGATAGCAAACGCTATCGTAAACGCCCAAAATGCAATTGCCTTCACGACGGAAATATCTAGCCCAAATAGACTCTTATCTAGGCTTGTCCACCGCTCGAACAAGATGGGAATATCAAATGTCCCGGCTACGACTCCAATCATCTGAATCGCCAACAATAAACCCAACGAGCCGGCCATGGTATAAATCATGAATTTGAAAGAAGCATAATCGCGTGCCTTCACCTTGATGCCACGCCAAATTTCGCGTTCCCCTTTTTCGCTACCCCATTGATTGATGAGGAAATACATCGGCACAAGTCCGAATTCCCAGAAGACAAAGAAAATCAACAAGTCTAAGGCAAGAAATACCCCTAACATCCCCAGTTCTAGCAAGAAGAACAAGATCATGTATGACTTGATGTTATGGTGAATGCTAAAAGAAGCCAAAATTGCCAGTGGGGTCAACAAGGTAGTAAGCAATACCATCGTTAGGGCAATGCCATCCACTCCCACATGGTAGGAGGAGTTAATCGCCGAATACCAGATAAACTGCTCAACAAATTGAAAATCCGAGACAGTTCTATCGAACATAAACCACAAAGCTAATGAGAAGCCAAAGGGGATGAGACTTAAGACAAAAGACACCCACTTAATGAGCTTTTCTTGCCTTTCGGGTAACAAAAGTAAAAACGCTGCTGCCACTAAGGGAGAAAAGAGAATGATTGTCAAAATATGATCGGCAAAAAAGTTCATTTTTCTCTCCTACTTCGTCCTGCTATTGCACACCCATCCGTTGGATGACAATATAGAAGATTCCGCTCAAGGCAATAAAACCAAACAATGCCATGATTAGGTATTGCTGAATTTGTCCGGTTTGGATCACCCTCATCGAGCGCCCGGTCGATTTCGTCACATCAGCCACCAAATCACCTGATCCATTGACAACCGGCTTATCAATATAGTTGCGCAGGAACGCTCCTATTCTAATTGTGACATCCGAGACGAAGTGCAAAATTCCATCAATCAGCTTTCGGTCAATCCAGAGATAGGTAAACACTTCTGAAATCCAGATTGATGGGCGGATGAAAACCAATTCATAAAGCTCGTCAAAATAATATTTATTCTTTAAGATCGGGTAAATTGCCCCTAAGCCCCTCTCCAATGGATCGACCTCTCCAGCTTTATGATTGCGATAAACTAACCACCCCACATAAATACCTCCTAACGCAACCACGAGAGACGTGAGCAATGGAATGGCATTGAATTCAACCCCTTTGGGTTTTTCCAATAATGTTTGCCCAATAAATTCATGGAACCAATTCGGAATCAAGCCTCCCAATAGGGGGAAATATTCGGGAATACCCACCCACCCGGCTGAAATAGCAAACACCGCTAGGATGATTAAGGGCAAAGTCATTGTCCAAGGTGTTTCCTGAGCATGTTCAGCAGCTTTGGAGCGAGGTTCACCCAAAAAAGTTAAGGTAATTTGACGCATGGTGTAAAAGGCAGTTAACAAGGCTGCAAGGGCTAATGTAATAAATACGCCATAATGAGCATGCCCAAAGGCATCTGCGAGAATTTCATCTTTAGACCAAAATCCTGCTGTAATTAGAGGAAAACCCGATAGGGCAAATCCACCTATC
>FWPV01009247.1_pt1 | contig 16767 bp, 20 predicted proteins | sample 2228371 | NCBI WGS metagenome assembly FWPV01 (sample SAMEA103939776, study PRJEB20133) | metagenome | reverse complement strand
GTATCTTTTTCTGGAGATGATATGGTGGTGTGGGATGTTTCATCAGGAAAGGAGTTCAGAAGGCTTAAGATTAGTACACCTTTTTATTTGTTTTTCCTCGACAACAGGCAACTTTTGCTTACCTCGGGGTGACTACTGGAGTTAGAAAAAATTCTCATTGTAGACATAGTGGATGGAAAGATTATTATGGAGATTGACAATAGGAATGGGGAGTTTAATAAAGAAGTGAACGAGTTAATAAAGCAAAAGAAAGAACTGAGCGAATACGTATCAAAAAATTTTCCTCCCGGAGTGAGAGTTAAGGAATTCCCGGAGCATTTTTCGGAAAGGCAAATGAAATTTGCGATTGAAACATATTTTCGGCAAAAACTTAATCGTCCGATTATTATATCTGAAAATGAAGCTTACGATACAGCAAAGTTGCAAGCATTTTCTGCTAAACACAAGATTGATGTGACCAGGTTAAATTCCTACACCACTGCTATTTTATCAAATGATGGGAATTTTCTATTTGTACCTGATGGAAAAAATGTGTTGATGTTTGATTCAGGAACAAAAGAAATTATAAAAGTTTTTAAAGGCTCTGCCTGCATGGTTTTTCCATACTTTTCTATCTCGGAGGATAACAGATTTCTTTTAAATATTACTGACATGAGAGATGAAAGAATATACGGAGAGTTCAAGGGGATTCAGTTTTCGGTCTGGGACTTAAAAACTGGAAGATTAGCAAAATTATATAAATCAGGCGAGAACATACCGAACAATTTCATTTACCGTAATAAGAAGACAGGTGAAAAGAAGGTACATGTTGAAATGGTGCGTTTTATCTCTAAGGATAACAAACTGGAGATTGTTGGCAATGAGGAAGGAATAGGTTTAAACCGAGGAATGAGGTTGATTGATAGACTTACAAATAGGGAACTTGCACAGTTTTTTTTGTTCACCGACGGCGAATGGATAGTCATCACGCCGGAAGGCTATTTCAATGCCTCTCCAAATGGTGCAAAGTATCTGAATGTAAGGATTGGCAACAATGTCTATTCCATAGACAACTTTTATGAGAAGTTTTTCAATCCGGTTTATGTTGCCTCTGTGCTTCAGGGAAAGAAGGTTGAGACGGTTGCGGATATAAGAAAGGGCATCTTAACGCCTCCTGATGTAAAAATTATCTCTCCAGAGCCGAATACAGAACTTTCTACGGATACAATCACCATCACTGTTTCTGCAAAAGACACAGGCGGAGGCATTGATGAGATAAGGCTCTATCATAACGGCAAGGCAATAGGAGAAGACCAGAGGGCTGTAAAGATTGTCCCAAAGGGAAATGAGGTAATAAAGAATTACACAGTCACCCTTGTGGATGGGATAAATACATTCCGTGCAGTTGGCTTCAGCAAAGACAGGACAGAGTCAAACCCCTATGAACTCATCGTAAAACTCACAGCGCCAGCAAGGGAAGTATCCCTTTATGTCCTTGCAGTTGGAATAAATAAATACAAAAACCCTGCATTGAATCTTAACTATGCTGAGCATGATGCAAAAGGGATAACAAGCTTTTTCAGACATAAAGGAAAAGGTTTATTCAAAAAGGTCGAAATCATCGAAATCTATAACGAACAGGCAACAAAAGAGAATATAATCTCAAAACTCAAAGGGCTTCAGGCTACCCATCCTCAGGATGCAGTAATAATATACCTTGCAGGACATGGGGAAAATATCAGCGACAGATGGTATTTTATCCCCCATGAACTTACCTATCCTGAAAGGGAAGATGATGTTAAGACAAAGGGCATATCATCAGATGAATTTGCAGAGCATATAAAGAATATCAAGGCACAGAAGGTATTAGTTTTAATAGATGCCTGTAAGTCAGGTGCGGTACTCGTTGCATTCAGGGGCTTTGAAGACAGGAAGGCATTGGCTCAACTTTCGAGGGCGGCAGGTGTGCATGTGATAGCAGCATCCACCAAAGACCAGTTTGCAGCAGAGGTGAAGGATTTGGGGCATGGCGTATTTACCTATACCCTTCTTGAAGGCTTAAAAGGCAGTGCATCAGGCGGAACAGAGACAGTAACCGTCAGAAAACTTATGGGTTATGTAGAAGAGAATCTACCTGAGATAACAAAGAGATACAAGCAAGAGGCTCAATTCCCTGTTGTGGATTCGAGGGGTATGGATTTTCCGCTGGTGGTTGTAAAGTAGAAAAGAAAAACTGTAGGAGGTAATCATGGTGAGGATTCTGGTATCTATAATGATGGTGTCCCTGTTAATTTCAACATCTTATGCGGTGCAATCCAACATAACCGAATCCGAAGGGTATGCCTGCATGGGAGAGGACAGGACAAAAAGGCAGACAGAGGAGACCGCACTTCAAGATGCGAAAAGAAAGGCAATAGAGCAGGTATCTACATACATTCAGTCAGAGACACAGGTTAAGGACTTTGAACTCCAGAAAGACATTGTGAATGCCTATGCAAATGCAAAAATAAGAATCCTTGAGCAGAAAGGAGTATGGGATAGTGAGCCTCCAAAGATAGGTGATTGCTACAGATTAAAGATTAAGGCAGAGGTTATCCCTGATGAGGATGGGATTAAGAGAATCTCTCAAATAAAATTGATGGATGACCCTTCAGCACCCCTTCAGGTTCAATTATGGACAGATAAAGATGAATATAAAACAGGTGATAAGATAAAAATTTACCTTAAAGGGAATAAGCCCTTTTATGCGGTTATCCTGTACAGGGATGCAAAAGGAGAACTTATACAACTACTGCCAAATCCCTACAGAAGGGAGAATTACTTTAACGGTGGAACAACATATGTGTTACCCTCTGGAGAGGATAGATTTGAACTTGAAGTGACTCCACCTTTTGGTGAAGAAGAGATTATGGTGTATGCAAGCACCACAAAACCGGGGGAGTTAAAGGTTGAGGCTCTGGGTGCAGTGTACGGCGTGAAAACGGAGGTGTCGGAAATAGGTGAAAAGACAAGGGGTGTGGCGATAAAACCTAAGGGTAAAGGTGATATTAAGGCAGAGGAATTCTTTGAGATCAAAAGGGGTATTAAGACTGGAGGTAAAAGATGATGGGACTATTAATTATGGAGAAAATGGTGCCTTTACCAGTTGTGAAGTGAAAAAAATAAGAAAAAAAGACAGATGGCTAAGACAGAACTAAAGGTTTCAGACCCAAAGGCTCTTATCGGGATATCGTTATTCCTTGTATTGATGGGCGGGATGGTTATAGATCCGGCACTGGGATTTACATGTTTTGCGGTGGCGGGGATTCTTCTGTTAATAACAGGGGTAAAAGGGGAAAGGTGGACACGCTATATTGCCTTTTTCTTATTGATAATCAGCATTGCTCTCACTGTTATCACATATCCCAGAACCAGTGAACATCTCAGGGCGTACAAGTCAAAGGCAGTAAAGTGAAGGTGGAAAAATTGGTAGAATTTTAAATAAAACAGGGGGTATGTTTAAGAGAGTTTTTTTAAATAACTATGTGACTATCTTATCAACTTTCTGTCCATTGAGTGTGCAGCATGACTTGCCTGACTTTTCCATTTCTGTGGTTGTGAATAATCGGCAAAAATGTTACATTAATTATTTACATTTTGTTGTGGAGGCGGCATATGGATAAATTTATTATAAAAGGTGGCAACAGGCTTGTTGGTGAGGTTACAATAAGTGGTGCCAAAAATTCTGCCCTTCCGTTAATGGCAGCCACACTGTTAACGGAAGGAAACTGTACACTCTCAGGCATTCCTGATCTGAGGGACATAAACACCATGCAGAAGCTAATGACATCTCTCGGTTGTGAGTTCAGTAAAGAGAAAAAGGGTGTTTTAAAAATATGTGCCGAGAAACTTGTCAACTGTGAAGCTCCCTATGATCTGGTTAGGACAATGCGGGCATCGGTTCTTGTTTTGGGACCGCTGGTTGCAAGGATGGGTAAAGCAAAAATATCGCTTCCCGGGGGGTGTGCCATTGGTGACAGACCCATTAACCTTCATATTGACGCACTAAAAAAGATGGGGGCAAAGGTGGAACAGTCTCACGGTTATGTTACCGCCTCTGCAAAAAGGCTTAAAGGGACGAGGATTTACTTTGACATACCTACCGTAACGGGAACAGAAAATGTGATAATGGCTGCATCACTGGCAAAGGGAGAGACTTTGATTGAAAATGCTGCCAAGGAGCCGGAGATAGTTGATCTGGTTAACTTTTTGAAAAAGATGGGAGCAAAGATAGAAGGGGAAGGTTCTTCGGTAATAAGGGTTCAGGGTGTTGATGAGTTAAAGCCTGCATCCCATAAGGTGATTCCAGACAGAATTGAGGCGGGAAGTTTTATGATTGCTGCTGCGGCAACAGCAGGTAATGTATTGATAAAAAACTGTGTTATTGACCATCTGGACGCCCTTGTTCAAAAGCTTACTGAGGCTGGTGTTACGATTAATGTGGAAAAGGCTGGTGTAAGGGTTATTGGTAAAAGGGATATTAAAAGCGTGGATATAACCACAATGCCCTATCCCGGTTTTCCCACAGATTTGCAGGCGCAGTTTATGGCTTTAATGTGTACCGCAAGGGGGCTTTCCGTTATCAGAGAAACGATTTTTGAAAACAGATTTATTCATGTGAGCGAGTTGAAAAGGATGGGAGCAGATATTACAATTAAAGACAGGAATGCCATAGTAAAGGGCGTGGATGAGCTGACAGGAGCTCCCGTTATGGTTTCAGACTTACGTGCCGGCGCAGCCCTTGTAATAGCAGGTCTTATGGCAACCGGGGAGACAGAGGTTTTAAGGATTTACCATCTTGACAGAGGATACGAGTCTATGGAGAAAAAACTGAATAAACTTGGTGCAAAGATTAGAAGGGTGAAAGAAAAGGACTAAAATGATTACCGTAGCTTTGTCCAAAGGCAGAATATTAAAGGAAGAAGTCGCCCTTTTTAGATCAGCCGGACTGGATATATCAGAGGTGCTAAAGGATGACAGAAGCCTCATGTTCCCTTTTCCTGAACTGTCGGTAAATGTGATGCTTTTAAAACCCTTTGATGTGCCGGTTTATGTGGAAAAGGGTGCAGCAGATATGGGAATTGTTGGGAAGGATGTGATTCTTGAGGAACGATGTGAGGTGTTCTCCCTTCTGGATCTGGGTATCGGAAAATGCCGCATCAGTGTTGCAAAACCAAAAAAAGGGGCGGAAAGTAAGGATAGCAAACTAAGGGTTGGAACAAAATTTCCCCAGATTGCCAAAAGTTTTTATGAAAAGAAAGGCATAAACGTTGATATAATAAAACTTTACGGTTCTATTGAGCTGGCACCTCTTACAGGGATTACAGACTGTATTGTTGATATCGTCTCAACGGGAGAGACATTGAGAAAAAACGGGCTGGAAGAGGTTGAAAAGATTTGTGATATTTCAAGTTATCTCATAGCTAACAGAACCTCTTTTAAGACAAAGTTTCCACTGATGAAAAAGATTGTAGAGGAACTAAAAAAATGTTTGGGGTAAATTTATGAAGGTTTTAAAGGGTGGCACGAAAGAGGCGGCACAGTATATAAAGCAGCTTTCATCCAGACTTTCCTTAGACAGTCCTCAGGAAGGCATAGTTAAGGAAATTATTTCAAATGTTAAAGAGAGAGGAGACATTGCCATAAAGGAGTATTTCAAAAAGTTTGACAATATGGATGTGGAACCGGAAAACTTTATTCTTGACGAGGATGAGTGGGAAAAAGGTGCAGGAAAATGTAGCAAAAAGATAAAGGAGATAATTGACAGGGCTGCTCTCAGATTGGAGGCTTTTTACAGCCACACTGTTTATAACTCATGGTATTATTACGACGAATTTGGCAATCTGCTCGGAAACAGATTTTTGCCTTTAGAAAGGGTGCTTGTTTATGCACCTGGAGGGAAGGCAACCTATCCATCGTCTGTTTTAATGGGAGCCATACCTGCCAGAATAGCGGGTGTTTCTGAGATTATCCTGACAACACCGGCAAGAAAGGAAGGGGTTTCACCTGCCGTTTTGTATGCTGCCAGAAGGGCAGGTGTGAATAAGGTTTATAAAATAGGTGGGGCGCAGGCGATAGCGGGATTTTCTTTCGGTACGAAAACATTGCCGAGGGTTGATAAGGTTGTGGGTCCGGGTAATATTTTTGTGGCAACGGCGAAAAAACTGCTTTATGGTGTTGTTGATATTGACATGGTGGCTGGTCCCAGTGAGGTGCTTGTTATTTTTGACGAGACGGCATCGTTAAAATACGTTGCCTTTGATATGTTATCGCAGCTGGAACATGATGAAGAGGCGCTGGCGGTTGCTTTATCAACAGATGAAAAGATGGCATTGTCGCTTAAAGATATACTGGAAAGGGAGGTTAAAAAGGCAAAAAGAAAGGCTATAATAAACAAGTCTCTCCGGAACTCTGCAATAATTGTTGTAAAGGATTTAACTGAGGCGACAGAGATTGCAAATATAATAGCGCCGGAACATCTGGAGATAATGACAAAAGAACCACAGGCTTTACTGCCCATGATTAAGAATGCAGGAGCTGTATTTCTTGGCAGACAGACCCCGGAAGCAGTTGGTGATTATATGGCTGGTCCCAATCATGTTTTACCTACCGGGGGCACAGCAAGATTTTTCTCCCCCTTAGGGGTGGAAAGCTTTGTGCGGAGAATGAGTGTAATTGGTTTTTCTGAAGCTGGACTAAGGTCGCTGGGTGAAGATGTTGCTGTTTTTGCTGACGAAGAGGGGTTGTTTTCCCATGCCGATTCTGTTCGTGAAAGATTAAAGTCGGGAGGAAAAAAGGTTGAGAATAAGAGAAGAGGTTAAATCGCTTAAACCCTATTTTATAGACGAAAAGGAGGTCAAGTTCAAATTAGATGCCAATGAAAGTCCCTTTGACCTTTCAGAAGAGGACAAAGGCGAACTTCTGAAAGAGCTTGCCCTTATTAAAACAAATCGCTATCCCGATCCAGCCCTTAAGGCTTTACGGGCACTTGTGGCTAAAGAAACGGGTGTGTCCCCTGAAGATATTATTTTCGGGAATGGCTCAGACGAAATAATTTATATGCTTCTTATGTGTTTGAACGAAGGGGCAAAGGTTATGCTTCCTGAACCGGGCTTTGCAATGTATGGTATTGGTGCTGCCATTCTGGGAAAACAGCCGATTGTCTACAAACTTAAAGAACCCATGTTTGATGTGGATGAGGAGACATTTTTAACACAACTTGCTGTCGAAAAGCCAGACCTTGTTTTTGTTGCAAATCCAAATAATCCAACGGGCAATCTTTTTCCTGAAGAGCTGCTTTTGAAGGCAATGAGAGAGCACAGTGATGTAATATTCGTTTCCGATGAAGCCTATTTTGATTATGCCGGCTTTAGTATGCTTCCTCAAGTTGCCACTTTTAAAAATCTGCTTGTCATGAGAAGTTTTTCGAAAATCGGTTTTGCAGGCATCAGGCTTGGCTACTTGCTTGGCAGTAAAGAGCTGCTGGATTTTATTGGCAGGGTGAGGTTGCCTTATAATATAAACAGTTACACTCAGAAGATTGCTGAGTTTTACTTCAAAAGAAATGATTTAGTGAAAAAACAGATTTCTGGTATAATAGAAGAACGAGAGAGGATTAGTGGGATTTTAAAAACTTTAAATGTCTTTACCCTTCCTTCCAGGGCAAATTTTATAACCTTTAAGATTGAAAAGAGCGGCTTTTATGACTATCTGCTTGATCACGGAGTGTTGATAAAAGATTTATCCCGCTCCTTCGGGATGAAAGGTTTTTATCGTGTTACGGTGGGGAAAAAAGAGGAAAACGATTATTTTCTTAAGCTTCTCAAAAATTTTATAGAAGAGGTAGCTTTATGACCACGGAGATTAAAAGGAAAACAAAAGAAACCGACATCAGTATTAAACTAAAACTACGTGGAAAAGGCAACTCCAGAGTAGAGACGGGTATTCCTTTTTTTGACCATATGCTAACACTCTTTGCAAAACACGGTTTTTTCGATTTACAGTTAAACGCAAAGGGTGATATTGACATAGATTTTCACCACACCGTTGAAGATGTAGGGATAGTCCTTGGCATGGCTTTTAAAAAGGCGCTGGGTGAGGCAAAAGAAATAAAGAGATACGGTTTTTTTGTGGTGCCGATGGATGAGGCACTTGCGGAGGCTGCGATAGATATATGCGGACGTTCCAATCTTGTTTATAACGTAGATTTGAGAAAGGGCAAGGTGGGAGAGTTTGACACAGAGCTTGCAGAGGCTTTTTTTAAAGGTTTTGTTGATCACAGTTTCATTACCCTTCACCTTACGCTGAGGTATGGTAAAAATATGCATCACTCTATTGAGGCTATGTTCAAGGCGTTTGCAAGGGCTCTTTCTATGGCTGTTGATGTGGAAAAGCGGCACTCAGTTCCATCAACAAAGGGTGTTATATGATTGCTGTAATAGATTATGGAATGGGAAATCTGGAAAGCGTAAGTAAAGCGTTAAAACATCTGGGTTTTGATGTAACGGTTACTTCAAAGGTGGAAGAAATAAAATCTGCCGATGGCGTTGTGTTGCCCGGGGTAGGTGCCTTTCCAGACTGTATGGCAAATCTTGAACGGCTTGGACTTGTTGGTGTTGTTAAAGATGCTGCACTGAATAAGCCTTTTCTCGGCATATGTTTGGGATTACAGCTTTTGTTTGAGGAAAGTGAAGAGTTTGGCATACACAAGGGGCTTTCTGTATTTAAGGGCAGGGTGGTCAGGTTTAAGGAGAATATGAATGTAAATGGAGAAAAGCTCAAAATACCACACATGGGGTGGAACAGTGTGAATATAAGAAAGGAAACGCCTCTTCTTAAAGGTATTCCTGACGGAAGTTTTTTTTATTTTGTCCATTCCTACTATGTGGAAACAGAGAAGGAACTTATTGCAACCGATACGTTTTATGGGATAAACTTTGTCTCTTCTGTTGCAAAAGGCAAGCTTTTTGCCTGTCAATTTCATCCTGAAAAAAGTCAGAAACTTGGGTTAAAACTGCTTGAAAATTTTGGAAACGTGGTGAAAGGTGTTTTATGATGAAAAGGGTCAAGTTAGATATATCTTCAGTGGCTGGTGTTTTTTTTCCTGATGGGATGTTTAACAAAACCGTTTTAGCTGTTGCCTTTTTTTTATTGTTCCCTTCATGTTTTTCAGCAAGTTATGACATGGAAGAAAAGTTGTTATGCCCAGTACTACCATCCATAAAAAAGGTTGCCATATTGCCCTTTTTTGTACCTGTTGGTGAAGAGATGGGCATTACGAGAGAAGGAAAAATAGAGGAAACAGCCCCGGAAAAACTTGCCGCGATTTCTGAAAAACAGTTAAAGGAGTTTGGCTGTTTTGATGTTGTTTCATGGGAAGAGGTGCTTTCAATCTATCAGAGAGAGGAAAAGGGCGATGTTTTTACAACGGTTAAAAGGGATATAAAATCCCTTGTGACAGATGTGGGTAAAAGGACAGGGGCAGATGCCGTTTTAGTTGGTTATGTGACGAAGTATTCCGAAAGAGTTGGTGAAAGGTATGGTGTAACTAAACCTGCAAGCGTTGGTTTTGTGCTCTTTCTTTTTTCTGGAAAAGACGGTGCCATATTGTGGACAGGTTCTTACAGAGAAACCCAGAGCTCCCTTTCAGAAAATCTTTTGAATATGAGGCTTTTTATAAAACGTGGAATGAAATGGCTCAAGGCAGATGAAATAGCAGCGTGGGGTCTGTCTGAGACATTAAAAAACTTGCCGGGTAGGGTAAAATGATAGTTATACCTGCAATAGACCTGCTCGATGGCAGGTGTGTGAGGCTAAAACAGGGAAGTTACAGTGATGTTACCGTCTATTCAGACAATCCTGTAGAGTTTGCAAAAAGGTTTGAGGACGAAGGTGCAGAGTTAATCCACATAGTTGATTTAAACGGGGCAAGGGATGGTTCACCTGTTAATTTTAAGATAATAGAAAAACTTGCCGCTTCTGTCTCTGTTCCGCTGGAAATAGGCGGAGGAATACGGAATGAGGAAACCGCAAAGATGTACCTGAATGCAGGTATTAAAAGACTAATCTTAGGCACAAAGGCTTGTGAATCGCCGGATTTTATAAAAAGTCTTAAAAAAAGCACAGGTGCTGAAATTGTGGCTGGTATTGATGCTAAAAACGGCAAGGTTGCAATAAAAGGCTGGGAAGAGGTTACCTCTATGGATGCCTTATCTCTGGCTCTTTCTCTGGAGAAACAGGGTGTTTCTGCTATAATTTATACCGATATCAGCAAAGATGGCATGAAAACAGGACCAAACATAGCTAAAACGATGGAACTGGCAAACAGTGTAAAGATACCTGTTATCGCATCGGGTGGTGTGTCCTGTGAAGAAGACATAATAGAGCTTGCAAGGTATCCCATCTGGGGTGTAATCGTGGGGAAGGCGATATACGACGGTGCTGTGAACCTGAAAAATGTGATAAAAAAGGTTAGAGGGGCGAAAAGTGGTAACTAAACGTATAATACCCTGTCTTGACGTGAAGGCAGGAAGGGTTGTAAAAGGGGTGAACTTTGTTCAGCTTGTTGATGCAGGAGACCCTGTGGAGGCGGCTTCTGCCTATGACAGAGAAGGTGCTGACGAGCTTGTCTTTCTTGATATAACCGCTTCCTATGAAAACAGGGATATTATCATAGATGTTGTCAGAAAAACCGCTGCCAAGGCATTTATGCCCCTTACGGTTGGTGGTGGTGTTAGAACTATTGATGATGTGAGGAGGCTGTTGAAGGCGGGTGCAGACAAGGTGTCTATAAACACGGCGGCTGTTCAGTCACCTGAATTTGTGAAAGAGGCATCAAGGATATTTGGAAGCCAGTGCATTGTGGTGGCTATAGATGCCAAAAGGAAAATGATTAACGATCAGCTTTCCTTTGAGGTTTACACTCACGGTGGCAGAAAGGAAACAGGCATAGATGCCGTCATGTGGGCAAAAAGGATGGAGGAGTATGGAGCCGGAGAGATTTTACTGACCAGTATGGACAGGGATGGCACAAAGGAAGGGTACGATCTGGAGTTGACAAGGAGGATATCGGAAGCGGTAAATATTCCTGTTATCGCCTCTGGCGGAGCAGGAACACTAAATCATTTTTATGAAGCCATTGCGGAGGGAAAGGCGGATGCGGTGCTTGCCGCTTCACTTTTTCATTTTGGTATAATGTCCATAGGTGAGGTGAAAGCCTATCTTGCCAAGAAAGGGGTTAATGTAAGGTTATGATTTTAAAAGAACTGGAAAGGATTATCAGAGAACGCATAGAGAATGCCTCTCCGGAGGAGTCCTACGTTGCAAAACTACATAAAAAGGGGGTAGAAGGCATATTGAAAAAGATTTTTGAAGAAGGACTGGAGCTTGCTTTAGCCGCAAAGGAAAAAGACAAAAAAGCGGTTATCTATGAGACAAGTGATCTGATCTTTCACATTATGGTGCTGCTGGGAGAGGAACAGGTTAACATTGATGATATATTTAAGGAACTTGAGCGAAGGTTTGGAAAATCAGGTATTGAAGAAAAAAAAGAAAGAAAACATTAAAGGAGAAAAAACATGAAAGTAGGCGAAAGAACAGTAGTAACAATGGATTATGAACTTAAATATCCGGATGGCGAGTTGATAGAGTCGAGCATAGAGGCTAATCAGCCGCTGGTGTTTGTGTTTGGAAAGGGAGAGGTTTTACCTGCAATAGAAAAGGCTATACTTGACAAAGAGGCAGGTGACCAGATAAATGTTACACTGACACCGGAAGAGGCGTATGGTAAGTGGGAAGAAGAGGGTGTTGTAGCTATTCCGAGGACACAGTTTCCACCAGATATGGATATAGAAGAAGGCATGATGTTCATGATGGAGTCAGAGGACGGAAGACCGCAGCCTTTTACGGTTGTAAAAACTGAAGGCGACGAAATTGTGGTTGATTTCAACCATCCCCTTGCCGGACAGGAGCTTGTGTTTGACATTTACATCAGGGATGTAAGGGAGGCAACACTGGATGAGCTTTTGAAAAACGAGGGAGCCTGTGGTCCCGGCTGCGATAAAGGTTGCTGCTGATATTAAAACCATGCGTAAGATATTGGTTTCAAGATATATGTCCCGCTGCATGGGGTGTATGTCCTGCATGTTTGCCTGTGCCAGAAGGGTAAGAGGTTCTGTTAATGTGTTGAAATCTGCCATTAAGATTAAAACAAAGGGCGGATTTTCCAGTGGTGCTATGGCATCAACACACTGTCTTGGATGTGACGAACCTCCATGCACAGCCTCTTGCCCTAAGGGTGCATTAAAGAAGCGGGAATATGGTGGCATAAAGATTGTAAAAGAGTTATGTGATGGCTGTGGTAACTGCGTCTTGGGCTGTCCTGTTGGAGCCATTTTTTGGGACGACGAAAAGAATATGCCTATTTTTTGCATACACTGTGGGAATTGTGTAAAGTTTTGTCCTCACAACTGTCTTGAAATAGTAGAGATGAAATGAAGGTCCTGTACATAAATTTAACTGAACAACGTTCAGAACTGAAAATAAGAGAAGACTTAAGCGGTGATTACGGTGGTACTGGTCTTGCAACTGCCCTTTTTCTTGAAGAGGTTAACCTGAATGAACCACCGCTTGCCGAACTGCAACCAATTGTTATTGCAAGAGGCTTTTTAACCCCCTATTTTCCTGCCGCAACAAAAGGTGTAGCGGTTTTCTATTCTCCCCTTACTGGTGAACTTGGTGAAAGCCATGCTGGCGGTAGACTTGGGCTTGCCATGAGTGTCGCAGGTATTGATGCCATAGTAATAAAGGGTAGATGCAAAAAGTTAAGCTATCTTGCCATATACGATGATAAGGTTAGTTTTAACGATGCGACACCATTGAAAGGTGTTTATGCCACAAACACCGCCACCCTTATCAGGGAAAAGGAAAAAAATGCCGGCGTAAGGTCAATTTTAAGGATAGGCCCGGGTGGGGAATGCGAAACGGCATTTTCTATGGTGGTTGTTGATACATACCGGCATTTCGGCAGACTGGGGCTGGGTGCCCTTTTTGGTTCAAAAAATCTTAAAGCTCTGGTAATATCCGGAACTGGAAAAGAGTATAAGGATGTTGCCCGTAATTCTGATTATAGACAGTTTTTTGAGGAACTTCATAATCAGCTTTCCTCAGAAAAAATGAGGAAATATCATGAATATGGCACGGCTTTAAACATTTTGCCACTAAATGAGCTGGGCGGTCTTCCTACCAGAAATCTTAAGGAAAATCGTTTTGAAAAGGCAGAAGACATATCAGGAGAGTTTTTTGCAGAAAATGTACTTTCAAGAAAGTTTGCCTGTGCTGGTTGTCCTGTCGGCTGCATTCACATTGCCACAATGAGAAGAAGGTTTGCGCGGGAAGAGGAGTGGGAAAGGATAGATGTGTCCTACGATTACGAACTTATTTATGCCCTCGGTTCCTTACTGGGGGTAGGTGATTGTGTTGCCGTTCTGTCGCTTATAGAAAAGGTTGAGGAACTGGGACTGGATGCCATTTATGCAGGTGTTCTGCTTGCGTGGATTACTGAAGCCTTTGAAAAAAGGATCATTGGGGAAAAAGAGCTTGGTGAGTTAACGCCTTTTTTTGGTGATTATGAATGTTACAGAAGACTGCTTGAGCTGGTGGTTTATTCAGACAATGATTTTTTTGTTACAGCAAAAAAGGGGTTATTTCATCTTTGCGAAAAATACGGAGGAAAAGATTTTGCACTGCTGGTAAACAAAAACGCCATGGCAGGCTACCACACTGGATACGCAAATCTTCTGGGACAGCATATTGTGGGTGTAAGAAATGCACACACTGACAATGCGGGTTACTCCCTTGATCAGGAAAACATAAGTTACACCCCTGAAGAACTTATTGACAAACTTTACAATGAAGAGATTTACAGGGCTTTTTTTAACTGCACGGGACTGTGCCTCTTTGTAAGAAAGGTTTATGGAGGCGAAACGCTTTTAAGGGCGGCAAACATACTGGGTTATGACCTTACAGAAGAAAAGATTCTTGAGGCAGGAGAAAAGATTTATTTAAAAAAGTTAATTTTTAAGATAAAATGTGGCTTCAATATTGAAGGTTATGAGATACCACAACGTTTTTTTGACACCCCTGCTGGTAGCAGAATTTTAGATAAGGACTATATTGACAGGGCAAAAAGATACTTTGTCAAAATGGTAGAAGAAAAAATAAGTAAGGTGGCTTTCCGGTGAGTGTACTTGTTATTACCCCTACATACAACGAGATCGAAAACATAAAAAAACTTATTCCTGCTCTTCTTTCGCTTAGAGACGATATATTTGTGCTTGTGGTTGATGATAATTCTCCAGATGGCACAGGCATTTATGTGGAGAACATGTCAAAAGAGAATAATAGGGTTTTTGTTCTCAAAAGGGCTGGCAAACTCGGGCTCGGGACAGCCTATATTGAAGGATTCAAATGGGCATTAAAGCATGAAATAAAGTTTGACTACATTGTTCAGATGGACGCAGACTTCAGTCACGAACCGTCCAAGATACCAGAGTTGCTGGAAAAATTGAAAGAATACGATGTTGTTGTTGGGTCACGCTACCTGAATGGTGTTTCTGTTGTTAACTGGCCAATAAAAAGACTTATTTTGAGCTATTTTGCCAACTGGTACGCAAGAACATTTTCTGGGCTTCAAATTAAAGACTGCACAGGAGGGTTCAGGGCATACAGACGGGAGGTGCTTGAGAGATTTCCTTTTCATTATGTTACGTCTGATGGGTATGCCTTCCAGATAGAGATGAACTATTACTGTCATAAACTGGGTTTCAGAATGACTGAGGTACCCATTATTTTTGTTGACAGGCATGCAGGCACCTCTAAGCTTTCACGCAGAATCGTTTATGAAGCTGTTTACAAAGTTTTGTTTTTATTTTTTGACAGATGTTGTAATATAAAAAAGATATGATAAACGAAGGTTTTGCTTTTTTAACAGTAATAAGTTTTTTAGGATGGGTTGGCTTTACAATCCTTTTTATTTTCAAAGCCTTTGGTCCGAAAGGAGAGTTTTATCCGAGGATGGCTATAAGAATTGGATGTTTAATAGCCATATTTTATGCACTCTGGATAGTGGGAATGCTGAAGGCATAGAAAAGTCCCAGATATGTTAGAAATAAATCTCTTACTGTCTTTAATCATCGTCGTTTTACTTCTTTTAATCTATTTTCAGCTGAAAAACAAAGATTCAAAAGCCGTTGATGAGAAACTTTTATTTCTTCAGAGAGATCTGGAACGAACAGAAAAACTGTTAAAGGAAGAGATGCATAAAAACAGGGAAGAGTTTAATCAGAATGCAAGGGCTTTGAGGGAAGAGGTTATATGTAATATAAAGATGTTCGGAGACATAATAGTTAAAAACATGACAGAAACGGCAAAACTTCAGAAATCCCAGCTCGACATATTTGCTACGCAACTTTCAAAACTTTCAGAAGTTACCGAAAACAGACTTGAGACTATACGAACCACCCTTGAGAACAGACTTGTCATTCTACAGGACGAAAACACAAAAAAGCTGGAACAGATGAGGGTAATAGTGGACGAAAAGCTGCATGCCACCCTTGAAAAGCGTTTGGGAGAGTCATTCAAGCAGGTAAGTGAGAGGCTGGAACTGGTGCATAAAGGTCTGGGTGAGATGCAGCATCTTGCTCTCAGTGTGGGGGATCTCAAAAAAATTCTCACAAACGTGAAAACCAGAGGCATATGGGGCGAGATACAGCTCGGAAGCCTTCTGGAGCAGATTCTGACACCGGAACAATATGCCAAAAACGTCATTACAAAGAGAGGCGGTAGCGAACGTGTAGAATATGCCATAAAGCTACCCGGAAAAACAGAGAAAGAGGGAGAGGTGTTTTTACCTATCGATGCCAAATTTCCGCAAGAGGATTATCAGAGACTGCTGGATGCTTATGAACATGCTGATGCTAAAGAGGTGGGAGAAGTTTCAAAACAGCTCGAGAGAACCATAAAAAATGAGGCGATAAAGATAAAAGAAAAATATCTGGATCCACCTCACACCACAGACTTTGCCATTATGTTTCTGCCAACAGAGGGGCTTTTTTCAGAGGTGCTAAAGATATCAGGGCTTTGCGAAACACTACAGAGGGATTATCGTGTGGTGGTTACAGGTCCTACCACCCTTGCTGCCCTGCTGAACAGTCTCCAGATGGGTTTTAGAACACTTGCCATTGAGAAACGCTCCAGTGAGGTTTGGCAGATTTTAGGCGAGGTGAAAACAGAATTCGAAAAATTTGGTGAACTTCTTGAAAAAACCAACGAAAAACTGAAACAGGCGAGCAAAACCATTGAAGACGCAACAAAAAAGACAAAAACCATAGAAAGAAAGCTCACCAACGTGCAGTCTCTCCCTTTATCACCAACAAAAGAGTAAGACACCCAATTTTGTTTCACACAAAAAACATTTAATTGACATATTAGGAAACTGCTTTTAAGATATATCAAAATTAAAGAAAACATTATGGCAAAGAGCAGTTCTAATGGGGCAAATCTTGGTTTCGAACAAAAACTCTGGCAGGCAGCAGTTCTTGCAAAACAGATGGAAGAAAGTAAAAGGATGGATGAGAAGATAAAAAGAAATTTAGGAACAATAGGATGGAAAATAGAATAATTGAACATAAAAATATGCCATTCGATCCAGAAAAACATCATCGCCGTTCCATTCGATTACCCGGGTACGAT
>FWPV01006605.1_pt1 | contig 16776 bp, 21 predicted proteins | sample 2228371 | NCBI WGS metagenome assembly FWPV01 (sample SAMEA103939776, study PRJEB20133) | metagenome | reverse complement strand
AGATTTTTGTTTAACAAGGAATGGGTGCCGATGATCAGACCGCAATTGCCGTTCTTAAAAAAATTTATGATTTTCTGACGCTCTTTTTCAGGAGTGCTGGCTGTAAGCAGAAAGACATTGCTGCTTTTAAAAAAGTCTGCTGCTTTCAGAAAATGCTGCCGGGCAAGGATTTCAGTCGGCGCAAGCAGTGCCGCCTGAAAATTGTTTTTTAAGGCGAGCAGGATGGCAAAAAAGGCAACGATCGTTTTGCCGCTTCCAACCTCGCCGTGAAGAACACGGCGCATCAGCCTGGCTGCGGCAAGGTCGCTTTGAATGGCTTTTATTGCCTGCAATTGGTCAGAAGTAAGCTGAAATTGAGTAAAATTTTCTAAATCCTTGCTCAGGGAGAGATCGGTATAGGAATTTGCTCTTTGTTCCTGCTGCCATTTATCTCTTAGTTTAAAAAGCGCAAGCTGATGAAAGAAAAATTCCTCGTAGCTGAGTCTTTTTCTGGCAAGAGTGAGCTCTCTGATCCCTGCTGGCTGATGAATGGCAAAGAGCGCCTCTTTCTTTGAGGGAAAGCCATGTTTTTTAAGTATCACTGTCGGCAATGGCTCGCTGATATCCGGATTGGTTCTGATTACTTCAGCAATAATCCTGCTGATTCTTCCGCCGGATAAAGTTTCAATCGGACGATAAACAGGTTGTAAAGAGTTAAGTTGCTTATCAGAGACAATTTTAGGGTTGATTAAAATTACTTTTTTATCTTTTATTTTTGGTGTGCCAAACAAAATCAGCTCTTTTCCGGCAAGAATCTTTTCTCGCAGATAGCTCTGATTAAAAAAGAGTATGCTCAACTGCAGCCGGTCAATAAAGGCAGTCTCACGTAAGAAGGCTGGCAAGTTATAGAATAGAATAGATTCGGCTGGCTCTCCTGCTGCGAAAATAGAGCGGGGATACACTACCGACCTCAACTTTCAATGTCTGTTTTTTTCCGATTTTTAATGTTTTATCTGTTTTTATCTGCAGATTCAGATAATCCTGGGGAGGATTGGCTAAAATGTCTTCAACTGAATTTATTCCTTTTTTTTGAAGAAGAGAAAATGTTTTTAAACCGATTCCTTTTATTTTCAGAAGAGATTTATCTGCCTTGCTCAATAGTAAAAAGTAATTTTTCCCTTATCAATTTCGATTTTTTTGATTCCGGGAAGCAGTTTAAACCAGTCATAAATTGAGCTCTTTTTTTCTTTTCCGCTCTGGGCTAACTCCAGTGTCTGATCGAGCAGCTGAGGGGAAAAGCTTATTTTGTTGATGATAATTGATTCCGGCTTCAGACGCATCTTTCCGTTGTTCGACTCAATTTTTGAAGCAATTTCAACTGTTGTTTTCAGCAAATTGGCTGGAAGTTTTGGATAGCGGACTGCGTCAAGTTCAATTCTCAGCCGGGCAAAAATGGAATTTTTACCGGTGAAATCTATTTTTATCTCTTTTACCTCCGGTGTTTCGTTTTTGATGTAAATCTGTTGCAGATAGAGATTGAAATCATTTTCAGTAAATGATTTCTCTTTCAGAAAAGGAGATTGTCCTGCTTGAGACTGGCGCAGTTTGTTCAGGAAGAGTTCAATTTCTTTTGCCTGCGGACTGACAAGATGCTGCGCAAAGGAGACAAAAATAATAGCTGTCAGGGAAAAAGTAAAAGTGATTTTTTTTAAAAGTTTACTCAATTTCAACCCTCCGCCCGTTTAGTTTTAATCTGTTTTCAAAAAAGAGCTGAATAGCTCTCGGATAGAGCCGATGTTCCTGTTTTAAAATTCTTCTGGCAAGAGATTCTTCGCTATCAGCCGGGAGAACAGAAACAGCCTGCTGAAGAATTATCGGCCCGCCGTCAAGTGTCCGGTCAACAAAATGCACTGTGCAGCCGGAGATTCTTACACCGTATTCAAGAGCCTGCTTCTGGGCATGTAAACCCGGAAAAGAGGGCAGCAGAGACGGGTGAATGTTTATTATTCTTCCGCCATAGTTTTCCAGTAATGTTTTGCCAACAACGCGCATATATCCGGCAAGACAGATCAGCTCTACCTGTAACCGGAGAAGGGTATTGAGCAGTTCAGATTCATATTCTTTCCGGGAATTGAATTGCTCCGGTTGCAGACACAATGTTGGCAGTCCGTTTTTAACCGCATAGGTTAATCCGGCTGCTTGGGGATTATCACTGAAAACAAGTACTATCCGGTAATTAGCATTATCATTTTTACTGTATTTATGAATTGCTTGCAGATTGGAACCCCTTCCTGAAATAAAAACGGCTATTTTTCCTTTTTTCATTGTCTTAAAATGCCGAAGGGGGGATTTGAACCCCCACAGGCCGGAGCCCACTAATACCTGAAACTAGCGTGTCTGCCAATTCCACCACTTCGGCATCTGAATAATATAATATAAAATAAGTCTGCTAAAAAGTCAATGCTATTCAAGAATTATTTTGCCGGCATTTCCGCTTAATCCGGTTTCAAAAGCCTGTTTGAACTCTTCCAGCTTGAAACGGTGGGTAATCATCGGGGAAAGGTCAACTTTTTTAGAAACGAGCAAGGCATCCATCTGATACCAGGTCTGATACATTTTTCTTCCGTTTATTCCCTGAACTGTAATGCCGGGAAAGATTATATCAGTTGCAAAATCAATGTTCAGGTTTGTGGCCGGAATACCAAGCATTGAGTATCTTCCGTTCTTTTTTATGCACCTGAAGGCATCTTTAATCGCCTGAGGATGGCCGCTCATTTCCAGAACCACATCAACTCCTTCGCCTCCGGTTAACTGTTTAACATGGTCGACAAGATTTGTTGCTGAAGGATCAATCACACAATCAGCGCCCATTTTTTCGGCAAGATTTCTTCTGAATGTCTGAACTTCTGATAAAATGACCAGCGAAGCTCCGGCTGCTTTAGCAACATGGATTGCAGCAAGACCGATCGGACCTCCGCCGGTGATTAAAAATGATTTTCCCACTGTTTCTCCGGCCATTACTGTGTGCACGGCATTTCCGAAGGGATCATAAATAGCGGCAAATTCCGGATTGATTTCTGAAGGAACACGCCAGAGATTACTTTCCGGAATGGCGATATAGTCAGCAAAACAGCCGTCGCCATCAACGCCAAGAATAACTACATTATTGCAGAGATGAGCATTTCCGGTGCGACAGAGCGGGCACTGATTGCAAACAATATGCATTTCTGCTGTCACCAGTTCACCGCAATGGTAATGCTTTACTTCTTTTCCTGTTTCCACTATCTGCCCATAAAATTCATGCCCGGTGGTAACCGGCGGTTTAATTCTGTTCTGCGACCACTGATCCCATTTATATATGTGCAGATCGGTTCCGCAAATTGCCCGTTTGATAACTTTTATCAGAACTTCATCATTTTTTATCTGAGGAACCGGGACTTCAACTAATTCCAGACCGGGAGCTGCTTTTAATTTTCTTAACGCTCTCATCTTTTTTGTCATTTTTCTTCTCCTTATTTTATTAATCCAGATTAAAAGCTTTGCAAAACTCCTCGGGCAAACGGCAGATAGTGCCTGATTTTTGCACGAAAACATGTTCGGTTTGTCCGGAAAAGACAATTTTTCCGTCACTGCGGCGGACAATTTTATAATCCATAACAAAAGAGGCTTTGCTCCGGCTGGTAATTTTGCCGAAAATTGTAATCTCATCATCGGCTTTCAGTACTGCTTGAAAATTTAAGAATGCCCGGCGTACTACGGGAAAAGCTCCCCAGAGCTGAAAGCTGTCAAAGCTCAGCCCGCGCTGAAGCATAAAGTCATGGCGCGCTTTTTCCAGGTAATTTAAATAGACACTGTTGTTTACATGTCCGAAAGAATCAAGTTCATAACTCATTACCCGGTGCTGGGTAGTGAGGTAATCTTCCATTGAAATTAATCTTCTAAAATCTGTTTTTCTTTTTGGGCAATAAGTTTATCAAGATTTTCAATTGCCCGGTCAACCTCTTTCTGAAGATCATCGTAATATCTTTTTTCATCGTCTTCGGAAATTTCTTTATTGTCTTTCAGTATTTTTCCTTTTTCCCGGTAATCGCGGCGTAGATTGCGGATAATGGTTTTACGCTCTTCTGAATATTTTTTCAGGGTTTTAATAAGTTCCTGTCGCCTTTGCTGATCCATGGGCGGAATTTTGATTTTAATCACTTTTCCGTCAGAAAACGGATTTAGTCCGAGATTAGAAGCGCGAATGGCTTTTTCAATATCGGCAATTATTTTCGAATCCCAGGGCTGAATAGTAATCAAATCGGCTTGAGGAACGCCAAGACTTGCCAGCTGATTGAGGGGGGTTAAGGTGCCGAAATAGTTGATCATTATTCCGTCAAGAATGGAAACAGAGGCACGGCCGGTTCTGAATTTGGAAATCTCTTTTTTAAATTCTTCTTCTACCTCTTTAAATTCTTTTTTAGCTTCTTCCAAATAGTTTTTGATCATTATTTAACTCCCTCCAGATTTATTAAAGTTCCGATCTTATCATCAAAGATAGCCTGCCGGATGTTGCCCGGTGTATTCATATTAAAAATTTTTATCTGCAGGTGATGTTCACGGCAGAGAGATATTGCTGTTGCATCCATTACCTTTAACTCTCTGGTTAAGACTTCTTTATAGGAAATCTGGTCAAATTTTATGGCATTTTTTACCTTCTCCGGATCAGCAGAAAAAACACCTTCAACTTTGGTTGCTTTTAACATTATGTCTGCCTTAATCTCAATTGCTCTTAAAGCAGCAGCAGTATCAGTGGTGAAGAAGGGATTGCCTGTTCCGGCGGCAAAGATGATAATTCTTCCTTTTTCCAGGTGACGGATTGCCCGGCGGGGAATAAAAGGTTCGGCAATCTCTTTAATATAGAGTGCAGAGATCAGCCTTGTATGTTTGCCGTTTTTTTCCAGTGAGTTTTGCAGGGCAATGCCGTTCATCATCGTTGCTAGCATGCCCATATAGTCAGCAGAAGCTCGTTCCAGACCTAATTCGCCTGAACGAATTCCGCGGAAAAAGTTTCCGCCACCAATAACAATGGCGATTTCAACGCCAAGGTTATGAATTTCGACTAATTCTTTGCTGATTGCTTCAATTGTTGTTTTTGAAATACCAAACAGCTCATCTCCCTGCAGTGCTTCGCCGCTAAGTTTTAAAAGAACTCTTTTATATTTTGGCAGATCAGAGTTCATTTAAAATCAATTCTCAACTCCTACCTGGAAACGGATGAAGCGTTTGACAACAATATTTTCGCCGATTTTATGAATTTTCTGGGCGATAATTTCCTCAACGGTTGATTTTTCATCTTTAAAAAACGGCTGCTTAAGCAGGCAGACTTCAGCATAAAATTTCTGTAACCGTCCTTCTACTATTTTTTCAATCACTTCAGCCGGCTTTTTTGTGTCTTTGAGCTGGTCACGATAGATTTCTTTTTCTTTTTCAATTACCTCGGCCGGGATATCTTTTTCAGAAATATAGCGTGGATTTGAGGCGGCAATTTGCAATGCAAGATCATGAGCAAGAGCTATAAAATCTTCATTTTTGGCAACAAAATCTGTTTCACAGGCTAATTCAACCATTACGCCAATTTTGCGATTATGGTGAATATAGCAGTCAATGGCGCCCTGTTCGGTTACTCTGGTTGATTTTGATTTTGCCTTGTCAAATCCTTTTTTGCGTAAAATTTCCTTTGCTTTTGCAATGTCACCGTTTGTTTCTTCCAGAGCATTGCGACATTCGATTATGCTGATTCCGGTCTCTTCTCTTAATTGTTTCACTAAATTTATATCTATTTTCATTTTGCCTCACTTACATATCTAAATTTTCGTTTTTTTCACTCTGGACTGCAGTGCCGATACTGCTCTTATCAACGCTGTCAGTCTCAGCCGGTGTTACTGCAATCCGTTGTTCCAATCCAATCTTTACTGCTTCGCCAAATTTTGTGATAAATAGTTTGATGCTTCTAATGGCATCATCATTTCCGGGAACAGGATAGGTTATCTCTTCCGGGTCAGCATTTGTATCAACTACAGCCACAATCGGAATGCCCACCTTTCTTGCTTCCTGAATTGCGATGTCTTCAAGCACCGAATCAATTACGATGATCACGCCCGGAAGACGATTCATGTTGCGGATCCCCCAGAGGCTTTTATAGAGCTTGCGGTAAATTCTTTCCATTCTTGATTGTTCTTTCTTGGAGAGAACTTCCCAGCGGCCGTCTTTTTTCATTTCGTCAAGTTCTTTGAGCTTTTCAATACTCTTTTTGATTGTTGTAAAATTGGTCAGCAGTCCGCCGAGCCAGCGTTTATTTACATAATGCATTCCGCACTGTTCTGCTACCTCTTCAATCAGCTCCTGAGCCTGCTTTTTTGTGCCCACAATCAGCGCATCCTGTCCGTTTTTAACTGTTTCGGCGACAAAATTAAGCGCTTTCTGAAAGAGCTCAAGCGATATCTGTAAATCTATAATATAGATTCCGTTCTTCTTTCCGAAAATATAAGGTTTCATTTTGGGATTCCATCTTCTTACCAGATGACCAAAATGAACTCCTGATTCCAGCAATTCTTTCATTGAAACCTGAACCATAATTCCTCCTATCTCTTGTGATACTGCGGAGCTTTACGGGCTTTGAGCAGACCATATTTACGGCGTTCTTTTTCTCTTGAATCCCTGGTTAGCAATCCCTCTTTTTTTAAAATCGGACGCAGTTCCTGATTGAATTTAAGAAGGGCGCGGGCGATGCCGAGTTTAATCGCATCAGCCTGAGCCTCTTTTCCCCCGCCTTGACAATCAATAAAAAGGTCAAAATTATTAAGCATATTGGTGATGGTTAACGGTTTGAAAATTCTGACCTTCTGCACTTTATGCGGGAAATACTCTTCAAAGGAACGCAGTTTATTATCAACCTGCAGATTAATGCTGCCGTTTCCACTTTTCAGAAAAACACGGGCGATGCTTGTTTTTCTTCTTCCGGTTCCGTAAAATTGAATTGTACTCAATTTTCCTCCTTACTTATAAGCTGATTGGCTGAGGTTTTTGTGCCTGATGCTTATGGTTTTCATCGGCATAAACCTTCAGTTTATTAATGATATGGTAATTAAGTTTATTTTTGGGAAGCATGCGCTTTACAGCAAGTTTTATAAGTCTTTCCGGGAATTTCTGGCGCATTTCTTCCAGCGAAATCTCTCTCAGACCACCACGGTAGCCTGAATGACGGTAATAGATCTTTTGTTCTTCCTTTAATCCGGAGAGCTTAACCTGGCGTGCATTGATGACAACCACAAAATCTCCCGTATCCATAAAAGGGGTATAATTACTGTGATCTTTGCCGCGCAGAATCAGGGCAATTTTTGATGCCAGCCGTCCCAGTGTCTGCTCTTTAGCGTCAACAAGATACCATTGGCGTTCAATCTTCTCTTTTTCAGGCAAAAAAGTCTTGTTATTTTTGTTTAGTTTCATAGTAAACCTCAAATTTCTGCTTTCTTTCAGTCTTCAAATTTATCTTATTTTTATCGATTTGTCAAGATTTATAAAAATAACGATTTTTCATTCTTGTCTTTTTGACCGGGAGAAGTTTTCTGTAATTTGCAAAACCATAAATGTTAAAGAAAAAACAGATAAGGTTTTGCTTTTTTCCTATTGAATTTTTATTCTTTCTATGCTAAAAATATTTCTTATGTTAGACCTAAACATTTCTTTGTTTTTGACGACTCTTCTGGTAATCATTTTAATGCTTGCCCTGCAGAAAGTTTTTATCAGGCCGATTGGATCAGTTATTAGTGAACGGGAAAAGATTGTTTTCAGTGAAGAAAAAAAACTGGAGAGTTTACAGTTTGAGTGTGAAAAACTTGCTTTGCGTGTTGAGGAGAGCTTAAGGAAAGCCCGCCAGCAGGCAGCAGCCCGCCGGCTGGAAATTCTTCAGGAAGCAGAGCAGCAAAAAGAAAAGTATATTGCCCTGGTCCGCCAGGAAGCAGAACATTATCTGATTTCAGAAAGACGCAGTATCGAAGAACAGAAGAATCAGGTTCAGGAAGAACTGAAACAGGAACTAAACTCAATTTTTAATCAACTGAAAGAGGTTTTAAAAGTATCTTGAAAAAAATATCGTTTTTTTTGCTCATCTGTCTGCTGCTTTATGGGGTCGTTTGCGGTTCAGAAACCGAGGGGCATCATCATTTCAGCTGGGCTGATTTTATCGGGCGTATATTGAACTCGCTGATTCTTTTTGGCGGTCTCTATTACCTGCTGCGCAAACCGGCGGGAAAATTTCTGCAGGCAAAATCAGAGGGTATTAAAGATGATATTGAAAAGCGCCGGCAGAAGATTGCCCAAAATGAGCAGGAATTAGTAAAATTGCAGAAAAGGATAGAAAAATTGCAGGAAGAGATAGAAGAATTTATTACTGATGCTGAAAAGAGAGCCGGAATGGAAAAAGAGGAAATTTTAAAGAATGCCGATCAGGAAGGTGAGCGGATAAAGAATCTGGTGCGGGAAATGGTGGCTAATGAGTTGCAGCAATATTTAAAGAATTTAAAGACAACAGTTATTGATGAGGCGCTGCGACGTTTCAAAGAAACTGAAATTCAGAAACTTTCTCCTGACGATCATTTAAAATTAATTGATAAGAATATTGAAGAATGTTTGAAGATTAAAGATGTTTGAAGCAAAGATTGTGCGCCGCTATTTAAACGCCCTGATCGGGCTTGTGAGTGAAGCTGACTTTTCTGCGGTTAAAGAACAGCTGGAGCTGATTGCTCTGCTGGTCCGTGAAAACGAGCAGCTTGATTTTGCCCTGAGTGTTCCGATTCTCTCGGTTGAAGAGAAGTTTGAACTATTAAAGGCGGTTGAGGAAAAAATTACTCTGCATCCGCTTGTCAGGAATTTTTTAAAAGTATTGCTGGAGGCTGACCGCTTTGCGCTTATTGATGAAATAGCACGCAATTTTGCCGATTTCTGGTATCAGGCGCAGGACATAAAAAAGGCAGTTGTCTTTTCCGTAGTTCCCCTGCTTCCGGAGCAGATTTCCCGCATTAAGGAAAACCTGGAGAAAAGTTCCGGCAAAAAATTTGTTGTGCAGAATTTTATCAATAAGGATTTGCTTGGTGGTATCGTTATTCAGATCGGAAGTCTGCACTATGATTTTTCTTTGCAGTGTAAAATTAATAAATTGCGTCAATCGGTGATAGGAGAAAATTAAATGCAAATTAAAGCATCGGAAATAAGTGAAATTATTAAAAAAAAGATTCAGGGTTTCCAGTTTGATTTTCAGAAAGAAGAGACCGGGGTTGTAATTTCAATCGGTGATGGAATTGCCAGAATCTTCGGGCTTGACAATGTTATGTATAACGAACTGATTGAATTTTCGAACAGCGTTTACGGAATTGCCCTCAACCTGGAAGAAGATAATGTTGGAGCGATTATTCTGGGCGAGTCGCACCTGGTGAAGGAAGGCGACATTGTCAAAAGGACGGGAAGAATTATCAGCGTTCCGGCGGGCAAAGCAATTATCGGTCGGGTTGTGAATCCCTTAGGCATTCCGCTTGACGGTAAAGGTGAAATAAAAGCTGATGTCTATATGCCGATTGAGGCAATTGCTCCCGGAGTAATCGATCGTATGCCGGTAAAAGAGCCTTTACAGACAGGAATTAAAGCAATTGATGCGATGATTCCCATCGGACGTGGACAGCGCGAATTGATAATCGGAGACCGTCAGACCGGCAAAACAGCAATCGCCCTTGATACAATTATCAATCAGAAAGGACAGAATGTAATCTGTATCTATGTGGCTATCGGCCAGAAACAGTCAACAATTGCTCAGGTGATTAAAACTCTGGAAGAGTATGGAGCAATGGATTATTCAGTTGTTGTTGCCGCTGCTGCTTCCGAGCCGGCTGCACTGCAATATATTGCTCCCTATGCCGGATGTGCGATTGGCGAATATTTCCGTGATCGCGGCGGCCATGCCCTGGTGATTTATGATGACCTGTCTAAACATGCCGCTGAGTATCGTGAAATATCGTTGCTTTTAAGGCGGCCTCCGGGGCGGGAAGCTTTTCCCGGCGATGTTTTTTATCTGCATTCCCGTTTGCTGGAAAGAGCAGCAAAATTAAATGAAGAGAAAGGCGGAGGGTCGCTTACAGCTCTGCCGATAATTGAGACACAGGCTTCTGATGTATCCGGGTATATCCCGACTAATGTGATTTCGATTACTGATGGCCAGATTTATTTGCGTCCTGACCTCTTCAATGCCGGTCAGCGCCCGGCAATTGATGTCGGAATATCGGTTTCGCGTGTCGGTGGTAACGCTCAGATTAAGGCAATGAAGCAGGTTGCCGGATCGCTAAAACTTGATCTGGCTCAGTTCAGGGAGCTGGAAGCTTTTACCCAGTTTGGTTCTGAGCTTGATAAAACTACTGTTGCCCAGCTGGAGAGAGGAAAGCGGCTCTCGGAGCTATTAAAACAGGACCAGCAAAAGCCAATGGCTGTGGAAAAACAGATTGTTTCAATTTTTGCCGGAACCCGGGGCTTTCTTGATCAGATACCGCTTAAGCTGGTTCGTAGCTTTGAAGCTGAACTTCTCGACTATATTGAGCGCAATAATCCTGAAATCTTTAGCGAGATCAGGGAAAAGAAAGTAATTACTCCGGAAACGGAGAATAACCTGAAAAAGATTTTAACCGAATTTGTAGAAGATTTCAGGAAGAGACAGCAGTAATGGCCAGTAATCTGATTGCTTTGAGAACACGTATTAAATCAGTGCGCAATACCCAGAAACTGACCAAAGCAATGAAAACGGTTTCGGCTGCAAAGTTAAGAAAAGTTTCTACTGAATTAAAGAAAAACAGTAACTTTCTGAATGAATTATTTAAGATTTTTGCCCAGCTCGTCAGGTTCAATCCGCAATTGGTGCAACAGGAGCCGCTTTTTAAAGCCGGAAGTTCAAACCGCAGGCTTCTTTTGCTTATCAGCTCGGATCGCGGTCTTTGCGGAGCGTTTAACACGAATATTTTTCGCTTTCTGGAAACAGAGATCAAACAATCGGCAGAAAGCAATCAGGAACTTGATTTTATTTTAATGGGAACAAAAGCTCTGCGCTATTTTCAGCGCCGGAAGATTCCTTTTAAAAAAGATTTTTCTGCTGTTCTCAGCGACTTCAGTTTTCAGAATTGTTTGCCGTTAGTTGATTATATCAGTGAAGAATTTCTTTGCAACAATTATCAGAAAGTTGAGGTAATCTCTTATGATTTTGTCTCTTCTTCCCGTCAGCAGATTCGCCTGCAGAACATTCTCCCTCTGGAAGTTACACCGGAAAAAACAGGTGAACAGCCGGTAGAAATTATTTTTGAACCTGAAGCCCGCTCGATATTCAGGCAGATAGTTCCGCTTCTTGTGCAGAACAGAATCTACCGCATTATCTTAAACTCTTTGGCTTCTGAACATTCCGCACGAATGATTGCCATGGATCTTGCCACACGCAATGCGGCAAAAATGATTGAGACTTTGACTCTTGTCCTGAATAAAACAAGACAGGCTTTAATAACCAAAGAGCTGCTGGAAATTATGACTGCTACTGAAGCATTAAGAAAATAGGAGGAATATGATGCAAGATAAATCAATCGGCAGGGTGGTTGAAATCATTGGTCCGGTTGTTGATATCGAATTTCCTAAAGGACATCTTCCGGAAATATTTACCGCCATTGAAATCACCTCGGAAGGTTATCAGGTAGAACCTCCCCTAAAAATAATCACCGAAGTGCAGTATCATTTAGGTGAAAATCGGGTGCGAACTGTTGCCATGCATCCGACTGATGGTCTGGTCAGAGGAATGAAGGCAATAAATACAGGACGCCCTATAACTGTTCCGGTTGGACGGGAAGTGCTGTCAAGAGTAATTAATGTGGTGGGCGATCCGGTTGACAAAAAAGGTCCGATCAAAGCTGAAAAGCGTTATCCGATTCATCGCTCGGCTCCTGCGTTAAGGGAGCAGAATACAAAACTGGAATTGTTTGAAACCGGAATTAAGGTTATTGATCTGCTTGAACCTTACCTGAAAGGAGGAAAAATAGGCCTCTTCGGCGGGGCAGGTGTTGGCAAGACTGTAGTAATCATGGAGCTTATTCATAATGTGGCTAAAAAGCATGGTGGTTTTTCTGTATTTGCCGGAGTCGGAGAGCGTACCAGAGAAGGTAATGATCTCTGGCTGGAAATGAATCAATCGGGAGTTATTTCAAAAACAGCCTTGATTTACGGGCAGATGACAGAACCGCCGGGAGCCCGCTTAAGAGTTGCTCTGACCGGTTTGACGGTAGCTGAATATTTTCGCGATGAAGAGGGACAGGATGTCCTGCTGTTCATAGATAATATTTTCCGTTTTACTCAGGCCGGTTCTGAGGTTTCCGCCATACTCGGCAGAATGCCATCTGCTGTCGGTTATCAGCCTAATCTGGCAACAGAAATGGGAGAAATGCAGGAGCGGATAACTTCAACCAATAAAGGTTCGATCACTTCTGTTCAAGCAATATATGTTCCGGCAGACGATTATACCGATCCGGCACCGGCAACGGCATTTACTCATCTTGATGCTACAACTAATCTCTCCCGTCAGCTTGCCGAGATGGCTATTTATCCGGCAGTTGATCCGCTGGCTTCCTATTCGCGCATTCTTGATCCGCGAATCGTTGGCGAAGAGCATTATCAGGTGGCTCGGCGGGTTAAGGAAATTTTGCAGCGTTATAAGGACTTACAGGATATTATTGCCATTCTCGGAATGGAAGAGCTTTCTGAAGAAGATAAAATTATTGTTGCCAGAGCTCGCAAAATTCAGAAGTTTCTTTCCCAGCCTTTTTTTGTTGCCGAAGAGTTTACGGGAATGAAGGGCAAGTATGTTGAGCTTGCCGATACTATCAGAAGCTTCAGGGAAGTTGCCGACGGTAAGTACGATCACCTTCCTGAACAGGCGTTCTATATGTGCGGCGGAATTGAGGATGTTCTGGAAAATGCTAAAAAGATGGGGTATTGATGGCTGAATTTCTCGAGCTGCGCATTGTTACTCCACAGGAAATATTTTTTGAAGGAATAGTCAGGAATGTCTATTTTGAAAGTCCGAAAGGGATTACAGGAATTCTGATTGATCATCATCCCTATATCGCTGCTGTGAATGAGGGGATTGTCTCTTATGCCGATTTAGAGGAAAAAGAGCATCTCCTTTATACTTCGGGAGGATTTATCCGCTGTCAGCAAAATCATATTGAAATGGTTGTCAATCAGATTGAAGACAAAAAACGGATGAATTTAAAAGAGCTGGAAAAAGAGCTTAAAGAGTGCCGCCGTAAAATTGAGAGCGCCGTAAAAGGTGAACTATCACCTGAGGAGCTGGAAAAAAATCTGCGACTGGAAAGAGTGTTAGCCAGTAAGATCAGAGTTGCTTCGGCCAACAACTGAAAATTTATAAAATGATCAGAAAAATTATTCTGCGGGAGTTTTCTTTTAATCTTCTGACCTGGCCCCTGTTGCTCAATATTTTTAAGAGTAGCTTTCATCGGCTTATGCCGGAAGTTTTAATCTGGCAGAAGTCTGTCGGAAATGAAGAATTTCTCAGGCAGGCAGATTCAGAGACGGCAATCTTTTTCTCTTTTATGACTCCGCATCTGCCGCAAGTTTCAGAAGAACTTGAAATTTTGCAGAAAACCTCAGAAAAGAAAAAACCGTTGCTGATTGCTGGCGGTCCTCATGTTTCAGGAAACTGTTCTTTACCTCTGCAGATGGGATTTGATTTTCTTTTTCAGAATGATGCCGAAGAGAGCTTCCCGGATTTCTGGCAGAAACTTGCAGAGCAAAGCTTGCCTGAAAAAGTATTTTTTGGTCTTCAGGCTTCACGGCTCAGTTTTGAAAAGTATTATCCGCTTGTTGAAAATTTCAGGCGGGTGCCTCCGCTGGAGATAATGCGTGGTTGCCGCTGGAATTGTAACTACTGCCAGACTGCCAACCGCAAGTCGCTCAGCCGTTCTCTGGATTCAATAAAGTTTTTTTTAGAGCAGCTAAAAAAACGCAGGATGAAAAGAATAAGCTTTATTGCTCCCTCTGCACTTGAAGCCGGAAAAGATATCGATTCGGATAATTACACTTATTTAGATGAGTTGCTCTCAAACTGCCGAAGCCTGAACTTTAAATTTATCGAATACGGAATTTTTCCATCAGAAATAAGACCTGATACGGTTAATCAGGAGTACCTGAGTATATTAAAAAAATATGTTACCAACAAGAGTTTGACAATTGGAGCACAGTCGCTTCTGGATTTTCGTTTGCGGGCGATAAATCGTGGCCATTTCGTAGGCGATGTTGAGCAGGCTGTCAGTTTGGCAAATGAAAACGGTTTCCGGGTTAATCTGGATATTATTTTTGCTTTTCCAGACGAGAGTGAAGAGGAGCGGGAAGAGTTGATCAGGCAGATCAGGATATGGTCAAAGAAGTATCGGGTAAAATTTCACCTGCATCACTTTTTACCTCTTGCCGGAAGCAAGCTGGAATTCAGAAAGCCGGCAGAGGTTTCACAAAAAATAGAGCTTAAATTGAGGAAGCTGAGTCTTGACGGAATTGCAACAGACTGGTGGCAGGAGGGACTGCAAAGAACCGGGAATTATTTCAATTGGCTGCAAAAAAAATATCCTGACTATTATCAGCTTTATAATTAGGATGAACAAAAAAAGTATTTTTTTCGTAAATAGATATATAAAATATTGCTGAGGAGGAAAATGGAGAATTGTCTGCTGAGCCTTAGTGATGTTCATTTTTCTTATCCGAAGACAAAGGCGCTGAACGGTGTGGATCTGAAATTAAGCAGAGGAGTTTACGGTTTGCTCGGTCCTAATGGCGCGGGCAAATCTACTTTGTTTAAAGTCATAGTCGGATTTTTACAACCGCAGCAGGGCAGGGTGCAGCTTTTTAACGAAAGTATTTCGACAGACAAAAGAGAGAGACGGCGATATATCGGCTACATGCCGGAAGTTGACTGCCTGATTCCGGATATTGATGCCGTTACTTTTGTTGCTTATCTTGCCGAATTATCGGGATTGAGCCGCAAAGATTCTATTCTCAGGGCTCACGAAGTCCTCTTTTATGTCGGTTTGCAGGAGGAGCGTTATCGTCGGATTAATGATTTTTCTACCGGAATGAAGCAGAAATTGAAGTTAGCTCAGGCACTTGCCCATAATCCGAAACTTCTGTTGCTTGACGAGCCGACTAATAGTATGGATCCGGCAGGCAGGCTGGAGATGCTTAATTTAATTAAAAACTTAGGCAAAGTTGCTGATGCGGCAATAATTATTGCTACCCATATTCTTCAGGATGTCGAGTATTGCTGTCAGCAGGCATTAATTTTAAATGAAGGGAAAATATTAATCACAGCTCAGATCGGGAGCAGTGCTGACAATATAAAGAATGCCTTTCGCTTAAAGTTAAAAAATTTTTCTGCTGATTTTTTCACGGCTTTGCAAAATTCTGGCATTCAGCAGCAGGCTGAAGATCATGGATTCTTGCGGATTGTTCTTCCGGAAGGTTTTGAAAACCGGAAGCTATTTCAGCTGGCTGATGAATACAGAGTGCAGATCAGACATTTTGAGCCACTTCGTTTATCTCTGGAAGAGCTCTTTCTTGAAAAACTGGGGAGAAAAAATGATCACTAATCTCAATGAATATCAGGAATGGAAGGGAAAATTTAAAACTTCCGGCTGGCGTTTTTTACCTATTTTCAGGTTTTCTTTCCGGCATGCCTTAAAAAGAAAGTTCAGCAAACCATTACTCATCTTCTCCTTGATCAATCCGTTGTTTTTTATTGCCGCAGTTTATATTACCTCCAGAAGTGAATTGAAGCCCTTTTTTGAATTTCCGGTTTTTTCCGAGATCAGGAATTTTGCGCTGATTCTGGAAAACTTTTTTAATCAGATGTTCTTTTTTCTCTTACTGCTGACAATTTTTTTTTTTTTTTTTTTTTTTTCCGAAGAGTATCGCACAAATGCCCTGCCGCTTTACTTTTCCCGTCCGATTTCCAGATGGGATTATCTCTTTGCCAAAATTGGCGTTATTCTGTTTCTGACATTGATTTATACATTTGTTCCGGCTTTGCTGCTGGTAATTTTGCGTCTGGTCTTTGAAGGCAGCGTTGGCCTGAACTACCTCAACTGGCTGGGAATTCTCATTGTTCCGCTAACCTCTGGCATTTTCTTCTCATCAATGATGATATTTGTATCGGTGCTGGTCAAAAAAACGAGGCTGGCTGAGCTGACAGCATTTTTCGGTTATTATTTTTTATCAGCCGTTGCTTTTAGTCTGTTTCAAACTCAGGAAAACCGGCTTTTCTATCTGCTCAGCCCGAATCATTGTCTGAAAAGTATTAACTCTTTTTTCTTCTCCAGAACATTTGAAAACATGATTCCGGTTTATTATGCACTTCCGCTGATTGCAGCGCTCAGTGGTTTTTTTATCTTCTGGGTCAATTACCTGTTAAATAAAAAGGAGCAGTCACTATGAGTGCGGTTATAAAAACCGAAAACCTTTCGAAATGGTATGGCAATGTGCTCGGCGTTTCAGATATCTCAATAGAAATCAATGAAGGAATTAAGGGATTGCTGGGACCAAACGGAGCAGGGAAATCGACATTGATAAAGCTGATTACTGCTCAGATAAAACCTCAGAACGGTCGGGTGGAGATCTTTGGCAAAGATCTGCTAAAGAATCTTCATCTGCTGAAAAAGGTAGGTTATGTACCGGAAA
>FWPV01009240.1_pt1 | contig 16778 bp, 13 predicted proteins | sample 2228371 | NCBI WGS metagenome assembly FWPV01 (sample SAMEA103939776, study PRJEB20133) | metagenome | reverse complement strand
ACCTCAGGCGAACTGCGGTGCCTGCGGCTATGCTGGCTGCCGGGCTCTGGCCGAAGCTATCGTCGCCGGAAGAGCCGAGCCCGGAAGCTGCCCTGTCGGTGGCGCAGAAAGTGTTTCGCGGATCGCAGAAATTCTGGGCGTGAAGGCGACAGCGGTGGTCAAAAAAGTGGCTCGTCTGCACTGTCGGGGGACCCATGAGGCGGCTCCTCGTCGAAGCCGCTATTTGGGCCTCGAAACCTGCTTCGCTTCTCACCTTATGGGCGGCGAAAAGCTGTGCACATATGGTTGTCTTGGGCTGGGCGATTGCGTGCGCGCCTGCCCATTTAACGCCATGGTCATGGGCAGCGATGGCCTGCCCATCATTTTTGAAGAAAAATGCACCGCCTGCGGGAAGTGCGTCGATGCCTGTCCCCGGAATTTGCTCGAACTCCATCCTCTAAATGAAAACATCTTCGTTTTCTGCCGGTCTCATGACCGGCCGCAGGTTTCGAGAAAAGCCTGCAAGAACGCTTGCATTGCCTGCAATATTTGCGTCCGCGCCTGCCCGGAAGCTATTATCATGGACAACAACCTGGCCTTCATCACCGACGTGAAAAAAATTCCACCCGAAAAAATACCCGATATCGAAAAATGTCCGACCGGTGCCATCGGTCGGCTGAAAAAGGACAATGCGGGATAGCGCTATTGTTTTAAGCATCGAAAATCAGATGGCCTGGGTCCAGGTTTCTCCCCAGCAATCTTGTGGAGAATGCTCTGCCCGAACCCTTTGTCTCGGTCGTCAGGACGCGGCCGGCCGGATTGCCGTCTATAACCCCCTCCACGCAAAGCCCGGCGATGCAGTTGAAATCGAAGTCCCCGAAGCCTATTATGAGAAAGAAATGACCCGCATTTTCGGGCTTCTTCTGGCTATTTCCGTGGTGGGTTTCCTGTTTGGTTATATCGTTCATCCCTTAAGCCCTCTTGGCCCGAAGGGAAATGCCCTAGCTGGTCTGCTGCTCGGCCTTTTTGGAGCTGGCATTGGGCTTGTTCGATACTACCGGGCTCAAAGAATAAAATCTCGCTTTCCCGTAATTGTCGCCATCCTCAACCAGGGAGGTTTCCATGGAGAGACGTGATTTCTTGAAGGCTCTACTCGCGGCGTCGGTGGCCAGTCCGCTCCTTATCAACGCGAAGACATCGGCGCTTCCTTGGTCTCTTTATCTCCTCAGCGACAGCCCCGAGCTTTTCCTCCCCCCCATCCTCGAAGAGATTTGTTTATACCCCAGTCCGGGGAGCCTGGGGTTCTCGGTTGATGCTTCCCATCCGGCTGGAGCAAGAATTATCCATGCCCTTGAAAGGTCCGGGTGGAAAGGGGGGTCTCGATTTTCAGGCCAAATCATGTCTCTCTCTTTCCAGGTTCTTCATTCTCCCGCTTATCCTTCCTTTACTTTAATTCGGAACGGAAAAATCGAAGACCCCAGGACCTCCAGCCTCCTCCAGCTCTGGAAAAAGATGAATTCAACCGGAGAAACTTCATTCCTCCTTACCGTTGCCTCTTTTGCCGGGGCTCGCCGTGCTCTTGTCCCTGGACGCCGCGTAGCCGTTTACATCAGCGGCAAGAGGGTAGCTTTATTTCCTCTTGGGAAAGACAGGTTGGAGTCCTTTCCGACTGAAAAAGGGCCGGTCGTCATGGCCATCGAATCTGGCCAAGCCAGGGTCCTTGCCTCAACCTGCCGACATAAAATCTGCCAGGCCGCTCCTCCGATTGGCCATGCTGGCGAACGCGTCGTCTGCGCGCCGAGCCGCTTCCTCATGGAAATAGAAGGGCCTCACCTTGTTGATACGGTCACGGGGTAAAAACAGCCGTCTCCTTTTCGTCGCTCTTTTCTCGGTCCTTTTTCTGGCTTTCGGCTGTCGCAGTCAGCAAAGATGGCACTCTTATACCCTCCTTGCGTTTGACACGGTATGCGATGTCAAGGTCTACTGCACTCCTGGCGAGCTTTCTGCCACCCAGGACGAAATCCGCCGCATTTTTACTTCTATCGAGGAACATTTCTCCCCTGGTCGCGAAGACTATGATTCTCCAATCGTCATCGAGCTTTACCATAAAGCGCTCAAGGTTTATCACGACTCATTCGGCTCTTTTGACCTCACGGTTGGGCCGCTACTCGAGCTCTGGGGCTTTTCTTCAGGCAATTATCGTCTTCCTCGGCCAGAAGAAATTCAGGCAACCCTCCCCCTGGTAGATATGAAAAAAATCCGTTTTGAAAACGACAAAATCTCCCTTGACCCAAGGATGAAGCTGGATTGGGGTGGGATTGCTAAGGGGTGGGCAGTCGACCTGGCCTTCAAAGCCCTGGTTAAGATGGGGGTCCAAAATGGTTTCATTAACGCCGGAGGCGACCTTTATTGCTGGGGTTATAACCCCGACCGAGCCCAGTGGCGCATTGGAATCAAAAATCCTCGAAAGGGTGGTTTCCTTGGGGTAATAATAGCCAGCAACTGCGGCGTTGCAACCTCTGGCGATTACCAGCGCTATTTTGAAAGAAATGGCCGTCGCTACCATCACCTTTTTAACCCAAAAACGGGGTATCCAGCTCGAGGAAAGACGAGTGTAACGGTCGTTGGGCCTGAGACAGCTGTCTGCGATGCCCTGGCCACGGCTCTCTTTGTCAGCCCTGAGCCTGAATCAATTATCCTTAAGTACCCAGATTATGGAGCTTTGCTTGTGGATGAAGGGGGACGTCTCATTCGCATCGGGAAGCTTTTTCTTTTTGAGCCTTTTGAAGAGAAATAAAAAAAATTGGTTCTATCTGCCGCTTCTTTTTTAAATTTTCATCGGCATCAGGACATAAGTATATTTTATTTCCTCGTCAAACTCTGGCCTCATCATCGCCGCGCTGTTTTCGTCTTTTATCTCCAATCGTATCCTCTCCGCTGCCAGCGAGACCAGAAAATCAAGGAGGTACTGAGAGTTGAACCCGATTTCAATCTCTCCGCCCTTAAAATCCACCTCGAGGTTATCGCGTGCTTCGCCGATCTCAGGGTTCGACGAGAAAAGGCGGACTAAATTTTTTTCAATCGTCAGCTTTACCCCCTTCGAACGCTCTGTAGCCAGAAGGGCCACTCTTCTAATTGCCTGAGTAAAACCTTCTCTCGGTAGAATAACCACATGGGGGTTATCTTTAGGAATTACGGTTTCAAAGTTGGGGAACTTGCTCTCGATAATCCGCGAGATGAGCAGTCTTTTTTCTACCCGGAAAAAGAGGTTATTTTCATCAAAATCGAATTCCATTTTCTCATCGTCCATTTTTCGTATCTCACCAAGCGTCTTCTTAGCAATAATGACTCGAATTTCCTCTCCCGGGTCAAGGTCCTCAATAAAGGTTGAAGTATAGGCTAGACGATGCCCATCGGTACTCACCAATTCCATGCAATTTTTCTTTAAGATGAGCAACGCCCCGTTTAAATAGTATCGTTGTTCTTGAGCGATCGCATAGTAGACCCGGTCGATCATCTCTTTAAGTTTGGCTAAGGGGATGGTAATTTTTTTAGAAAAATTTGCTTCCGGCAACTGGGGAAAGTCTTCTCGAGGTAAACATAAAACTTTGAACTCGCTCTTCCCTGCGCTGATCTCCATCATCAGGTCCTCGTTCTCCTTAAAAGTAATCATCTGTCCGTCGGGAAGTGATTTCACAATTTCAAATAATTTTTTTCCTGAAACAGTGACGGCTCCCTTACCTTCAACCATGGCCGGGAATGAAGTTTTAAGCCCGACCTCAAGGTCTGTCCCCGTCAATTGCACCTCTTCTCCACCCACTTCGACCAGGATATTGGCGAGGATGGGCATGGTATTTCTTTTTTCGATAATTCCCTGAAGAAGCTGGAGCTCATCTAAGATGTTCTCTTTAAGGACGGAAAATTTCATCGGCTCACCTTCCACAAGAAGATTTTCACTTTATTTTCTTCTTTTAATAAAATAAATTTATTTAATAAGAATAATAAAATCAAACGGAAAAGTGTAAATCTTTTTTAAGTACTTCATTTTCTTACTGGATAAGGCTAATCAGGTTGTTAATTTCCCTGTTAAATTCCGGGTCTTTGCGCCGCATCTTTTCTATTTTTCTGATGCTATGAAGGACGGTGGTATGATGTTTTCCACCGAATTTTTTTCCAATTTCGGGCAGGGAAGCTTTAGCCATTTCTTTTGATAAATACATGGCTACCTGGCGAGGGAAAGCAACCTTCGGCGAATTATTCTTGGACTTCAACTGGGCAATTTTAATATTGAAGTGATGGCAGACAAGTTTTTGGATTTTTTCCACAGTTACCAGTGAAGAGGAGGATTCAATGAGGCTTTTGAGAGCTTCTTTGGCGATGTCGAGGTCTAATTTTTCTCCCTTCAGAGAAGCATAAGCGATGACGCGGCGGAGATAACCCTCCAGCTCGCGGATGTTGGAATGGACTTTGTCAGCGATGAAAAGGGCCACGCTTTCAGGAAGAGAAGCGCCAGGATGGCGATTCGGGTTTCGATATCCGGAGGTTTAAGGTCGGCAATTAAACCCCATTCAAAACGGGAGCTAAAGCGGTCTTCAAGTTGAGGAATTTCTTTGGGTGGACAATCGCTCGAGATGACAATCTGTTTTTGGTTCTCATAAAGATGGTTGAAGGTATGGAAAAACTCTTCCTTTGTTCTTTCCCTTCCTGAAAGATAGTGGATATCATCCATGAGGAGCACGTCCACGCTCCGATATTTCTCGCGAAATTCAAGGATTTTTCCGTATTGGAGGTGGTTAATAAGGTCATTCATGAATTTTTCGGTCGTGACGTAAAGGATTTTGAGGCGATGGTGCTTGTTCATCGTGTAGTGTCCGATGGCATTCATGAGGTGGGTCTTGCCAAGGCCGGCGCCGCCATATACATAGAGTGGGTTATAAGATTTAGCTGGGTTTTTGGCCACGGCTAGGGCTGCAGCATGGGCAAATTGGTTGCAGGCGCCGACGACAAAATTCTCAAAAGTATAGTTCGGGTTCAGGTTTGGGTTGATTAAAGGGCCGTGCTGGCTACGCCGCTCTTCAGGGGATTTGCGCATGAAAGGGGATGGAGTTTCATCAAAAATATACTTAATCTCCAGACGGTGGCCAAAAACCTCTTCTGAACACTCTGAAATAAGGTTCGAGTAATGAAAAGAAAGCCAGTCTCGAAAATAAGAATTCGGAACTTTTATGTAGAGGATATCTTTTTCGCGGCCAATGTAAAAAGTTGGCTCAAACCAGGTTTCATAACTATTCTGGTCAACCTTTTTTTTTATATTTTGAAGGATTTGAGCCCAACAATCGGGTTTTTCTTTATCTTGCATTGTCGTTCCTAAGATTTCCACAGAAATTTCCACATCTGTGGAAAACCTTCAGGTTATGTTTGAGGTACCCGCAAAGGCGAGGAAATCATAGCACGTGAAAATGGCAATTTCAAGAGCTAATTTTCTTAAAAATCGAACCCAATCCAGAACTTGGTCTCAAATTTTCCAAAGCTCTCGATATCAAGAGGCCGGGAAATTTCGGGCCAGTGGAGTCTTTTCGCGAACTCGATATGGAGAGGGAGGCCAAACAGGAAAAACTGGATTCCATAGCCATAGGAGCCGATGGCATCGTAGGTAAAGGGAGGAAGAGTCGGGCTGATATAATTGAAGAACTTGGCGGGAAATCCATTGAACTTGGAGCGGGTGATGTCAAAAAAGAGTACCCCCCTCACAGGGCCGATTTGGCCGACGATGGTGTTGGCGATGTTGATGAGGGGAAAGCGAAGCTCGGCATTGGCAAACCAGCCTTCGGTCGAGATGATGTTATAGAAATTGGCTGATCGCACCTGGTTGTTGCCGCCGTAATAAAAAACATAGGGGTTTCTCCCCCGGCTTGCCCAGCCTTCCCACCGGAGAGCAAGGAGGGCTTCTCCGCCAAAATGGAGATATTGGCGGAGGTCTGCCTGAACTGTGGTGTTGCTAAAAAATGCCTCCCCCACAGGCAAGCTTTGGGTAACAGCAACCCTGAAAGTATTGCCCGCTCTGGGTCCGTAGGTGGGGTTGAATTGGGTCGTTTCGCCCACAAAGGCAAGCGACAGGGAAAGCGAATTGCCGTTCCAGAAGTAGCTGTATTGGCTCGTGGAGAAAAGCCCCAGGCTGAAAGGGCTGGCAAAGTTTTCTTCATACCTGTAGAAGCCGATGTTCGCTTCGAGCCGGTAGTACCGATTAAGGGGATAAAAGGCAGAAATGTTGGCGCTCGAGATCTTGCGGTAGGCAATGGCATCCTGGTAGGAAAGGCGATAATACAGGCTCGGGTCGTAATAATCATAGGGGAGGTAATAAAATAGCGTATACTCGTACAGGCTGGGCATGAACTGAAGCCGCCTCTTTTGGTTGATATAAGCAAAATAATAGGAGCGGTACCCTCGAGCTTGGAAAAGGAGAGCATAGAAGTTATGGTCGGCCAGAAGGTCGCCAAAAGAAAGGGCGGTGCCGCCGTAAACAGAGCCGTCAGTCGAGACGACAACGTCGACCGGCGGGCGGCCGGTCACGTAGATGTCCTCCATGCCTCGGTAGGCTTTTATCTTGGACGGGTCGACTTCAGGCTGGAGGGCGGGACTAAACCGCTGGCTGTCGATTTGGTCGGGGCGGACAAAGGAGAGTCGGTCTTCGACAACGCCCTTCAGCTCAGCACAGAAAATTTGGTAAGCACCCTTATTGAAAGAAGAGAAAATCACTCGACTCGGTTGCTGCGGATGGGGGACTGGAAAGAAATTTCCAGTTCGGACGTCGGTCAAGCGTTTTAGCTCCCCTGTCTCCAGGTGGAGAGAGTAGATATTAATGGCTTCGCGAGCATCCCCCGAAAAATAGAGTTCTCTGGAATCGGGGGAAAAGGCCGGGCAGATGGTGTTGCCTTCACCAAACGTGAGCTGGGTTTTCTCAACGAGTTTATCGACGGGGGAAAGGAAAAGCTTATCGTAAGCGCCCACGCGCAGGGTATAGGCAATCAATTTTCCGTCGGGAGAAACCGCCGGGGCCTTTTCAAAGAGCGAATCTTGAGTAAGATTAACCACCTCTTTCGTCTCAAGGTCCAGCCGGAAAATATCATGCTTTCCCTTGGAAAAAGCGGTGAAAAAGACAGCCCTGCCGTCAGGGGAAAAGCAGGGGCCAGCCGGGCGGTCATAATGGATGGGGATTTTCCTTTTCACTTTGCCTCGCCAGGGGTCGATAAAATAGAGGGAATATCTTCTCTCGTCGCGGCCGAAAAAGATAATGGCATCGCCGTCGGGCGACCAGGCCAAGCTTCTTCCCAAGGAAGGGTCATACTCATACTTGATGTATTCATAAGCTGTCGTGAAAGCGCGGGTAATGTTCTTCATGATAGACCCGTCTTTTGTGGAAATGAGGACGAGGTCAATGTCCAAGGCGGTTACGTTGTAGGTTAAGGCAGCGATGATATCTCCAGAGGGTGAGACAGCATGAGAGAAAGTGAAGTAGTACGGGTTCTGTGGAAACCGCGGGCCGAGGGCAAGGCTGTAGTCTTCGGGGTTTTCACGGAGGAGGAACTTCCGGTTTTTCTCCCGGAGATATTTTTTAAATTCGTAATTGAAATCGTGGGGCTTGAGGTTAAACGCTTTTTTTAAAGGAGAAACGCGGCCGACGAGGGGAAGGTTTTTCAGGGATTGCCACAAATCCTTGATGCCGTTCTGGCCATACTTTTCCTCAAGAAAATCGTAGATGGCGTGGCCGAAGTCATAGGCCGGGTCTCGAGGCATGGGATAACGGGAATAGAGCTCCCCGGAATCGGTATACTCGGGGATGCGGTCGTTAAGAACGGCATCGCGGACGAGCATCTGCGACCAAGAGGTCCAGTGGCGGGTGTTGTACTCCGATAACCCTTCGAAAAGCCAGAGAGGCGGAACGTTCAGAGCATAAATGACAGCACCGGGACTTCCCCAGAGGATGTCAAACTGGAAGATATGGGTCAACTCATGCTCGACAAGGCGCTGGAGTTCGTCGAGAGGCATATCGCCGTGGATGCCGATCCGGTGAAGGAGGGGTTCGCTCACGCCCAGGACTCCTTCCGATATGCTGAACAGGTTGGTCTGCTCGAAATCCGTATAGGTTGAATAATAGATAAGGGGTACCGGCTCGCCAAGCTGATGCTTGAGGAGCTCGCTAATTTTTTTGTAGGCGCTTTCAGCAACAGCGGCCAGGTCGACGAGCGTCTGATGGGAGTCGGTATAGAAATAGATGCGGAAGTGCTCGGTGGAGTACGTCTTCCATTGGAAATCCTCATACATGATTTTGTTTTTACCGTAATAGGGATAATAGAAGAATTGTTGGCCGAAGAGAGAGGGAATGAGCGAGAACAAGAGGATAAAGGGAAGGAATGGTCGCCCTGTTTTCATCAAAGCTCCTTGCTATTTCAAGAGAAGATACCTTTCCTGGAGGCGCGCTTCGCCCAGAAGAGGCCGGAAGAACTTGACCCGCACGCGCTGGGCGAGGTCATGGAAAGCAAAGTCGGCCCGTTGTTGAAGGTTAGTGTAGGTAGCGGATTCTTTAAAATCTCTCTGGAGGACCGCTTCGCCTGTCTCGGGCTTGAGGAGATATACGGTTAGTTCGAGGGTGTAAACACGGCGCTCCTCGATACCCCGCGGCGAGGAAAGGGTCTCCTCTATTTTCTTGACTGGCCGGCTGAGGATGGCTTTGCGCGTTTCCTCGTTGAGCGCTGCCTTGCCTGTCATGATGAGGCGGGAGGCCGAAGCGGAGACAAGAGGTTTCCAGGTGTCGGGGCTCTGGAAAACTTCTTCACTTTTTAAAGGCAGAGGCTCCTGGATGACTTTGCCCTTGAACTTTTTCTCCATCTCGAGCCGGAAGTAGGCCTGGATTTCCTTGTTCAAATCCAGGCCCGCCGGTTCTTTCGTCACCAGGAAATCGGTGATCACAATTTCCTGGTATTCCTCCAGCTTGAGCGGAGAGTAAGGGGGGAGTTCTAATTTTATTTTCTGATAAACATTTCCTATGCAGGCGGAGAGAAGAAGGACAAGGCTAGCCAGGCCGCTATGGATTTTTTTCATCCGTTTTCTTTTTGTCCTCTTTTCCTTTCTTATCGCTGTCCTTGGCCGGAGGCTTCAGGTTTAACTGGAAAGATTTAAAATTGGCCTCAATCCAGGGATTTTTTGGCGCAAGCTTCAAGGCAATTTCGTACTCCTTTTTTGCCTCCTCCCAGAGGCCCTTTTTTTCATAAGCCACAGCTAAATTATTATGGGCAGAAGCGGAGCTGGGGTTTTCCTGGAGAACCTTTTTCCAGCGGAAGATGGCCTCATCCCATAAATCCTTCTCTGCTGCCCAGGCCCCGAAGGCAAGCTGGTCGATCTCGCGATGAGAGACGCAGGCCGCGAGGAAGAAGCCAAGGGCCAGGACTAAGCCAAGCGGTCGGACGTCGCTTTTTCGCATGCTCGTCTTTTTTCGAAAGTACCTTTTTTGGACATTTTCGTCAAGCAACGGGCAATCCTTCTCCAGAAAAGTCCACCCCCGGTAGATGCAAATTATGTGCCAACAATGATTGTGGTCGAGAGCGTCCACCCAGTCGTGCCGGGGTGGATTACAAAAGCCCCCGAGGGATGCCCGTATCGCCAATTTAGGGTTTTCGGGATAGTTGTTTTAAACGTGGGCTATGGGTATAATGCCGCCATCGCATCAGAAAGGAGGCGCCATGGGCATCTGGCTCGAAGGCAAACCGCTGGCTGATAAAATCAAAGAAGAGGTAAAGAAGGAAGTCGCCAGCTGGCAAGCCAGGCTCGGCTGTTCACCAGGACTGGTCGGTATCCTGGTCGGAGAGAACAGGTCTTCCCAAATTTACTTGCGGAGCAAGGAAAAAGCAAGCCAAGCCCTCGGTATTTCCTCTAGGATTCTGACCCTGCCTGGCTCGGTCAACCAGCAGGCCCTGGTTGCCCTGATCCAGGAATTGAACATCAAGGACGAGGTCGACGGCATTCTTGTCCAGCTACCGCTTCCGGCTCACCTGAACACGCACGAGGTTATCTGTGCTATCTCACCCCAAAAAGATGTCGATGGATTCCATCCCTTTAACCTCGGAAACCTTCTCGCGAACCAGCCCGGGCTAAAACCTTGTACTCCGATGGGAATAGTAGAATTATTAAAATACAACCAGATCTCCCTGGAAGGAAAAGAAGCGGTGATTATTGGCCGTAGCCTGATCGTCGGAAAGCCGCTGGCCGCCATGCTGACCAACGAGAACGCGACTGTGACCATCTGCCATTCAAAGACAAAGGGCCTGGCCCAGGTGGCAGCGAGGGCGGACATCCTTGTGGCGGCCATGGGCAAAGCCGCTTTTGTCACGCCAGATTTCATCAAAGAGGGAGCGGTCGTTATCGATGTCGGGATCAACCAGGTTAGCGACTCGGCCAAAATCCGCGAACTTTTTGGTGAAGACGAAAAGAGGCACAAGGATTTGACCGAGAAAGGTTATACGGTGGTGGGAGATGTTGACCCAAGAGCCATTGAAAAAGCCGCCTTCCTGACACCGGTTCCCGGCGGAGTTGGACTCCTGACAGTGGCCATGCTCATGAAAAACACCCTCGAAGCTTTCTGCCGCCGCCGCGGCCTCTCCAGGGCCTGAATTTTAAGACGCGAAGGCAATTGCGCAAAACAAGGTTTTGTGGTATAAATGGCGTTCCACGAAGAGAGAAAGGTCATGCCAAGAGTTTGTGAAATCTGCCACAAAGGCCCTGTCTTTGGACACAGCATCAGCCATTCCCATAAAGCCTCGCCCAAGAAATGGACGCCCAACCTTCAGCGCGTGAAAGCCCATACGGATGGCGGGGTTAAGAGGATTTGGGTTTGCACGCGATGCATCCGCTCGGGAAGGGTCAAGAAGGCTGTTTGATACCCCTCAGGTCCTTTCGACCGATATAACTTCCTTGATTTTGCGGATTTTCTTGATAATGTCCTCCAGTTGCTTGATGTCCCGGATGACCAGCCGCAGCTTGAGCTGAGCCTTCTTATCAGGCGAAGTAACTACCTCTGCTTTGGTGATGTTGGCTCCGAGCTGAGCGATGGCGGCGGCCACCATGGCCAGAAGCCCGGGCTTGTCCAGAGCTTTGATGAGGAGGCGGCTCTTGAAAGGGCCAGCCCAGCCTTCCTCCCAGGAGATATCGACCATTCGTTCGCTATCGAGAATGTCCCTGGTGACCAGTGGACATCGGGTAGAATGAATCGTCATCCCTTTTCCTTTAGTCAGGTAGCCGATGATGGGTTCGCCCTTGATGGGCGCACAACAACGCGCCAGGCTGATAAATTCCCACTCGGCCGCTTCAGGCTGCGCTTCTGGCTTTGACCGTGGGCTGACCCGGTCGATGAGCTTGCGGAGCAAGGCTTGTTTCTTCTCGCCCGGTTCTTCGGCCGGGATGAGCCTGGCCATGAATTTTTTATTGATGATGAGCTTGCCGCGGCCGATGAGGGTGTAAAAATTGTCCAGATTCTTGAGTTTGAACGGCAGGATTTCAGTCAGGCGATCCAGGAGAGCTTCTTCAGCCTGGAATTCAGCCGGCAGGGCGTACCGCTTGATTTCGCTTTGCCAGATTTTTCTGCCCAGGCTAATGCTCCTGATTTTCTCTTGCTGGTTAAGCCAGCGCTTGATCTGAGTCCGGGCCCCAGATGTAAGAACCATGTTCAACCAGACCCGCTGGGGCTTTTTTTCAGGCGAGGTGACAATCTCGACAATATCGCCCGTCTTAAGAATCGTCCGGAGTGGGGCGGGCTTGCCGTTGATGATGGCGCTGGCAGCGTGGAGCCCGATTTCCGAGTGGACTTTGAAAGCAAAATCAAGGGCTGATGCGCCCGGCGGCAAGGTGATAACCTTTCCTTTGGGCGTGAAGGCGTAAACCTCCTCCGGGATGAGGTCTGTCTTGAGCCCTTTCAAGAATTCGCGAGGACTTTTCTGTTCCCGGTAGAGGTCGACCATCTCGCGGAGCCATTCGAGACGCTTGTCTTCCTTGAATAGGCTAGCTGGATCCTGGTCTTTGTATTTCCAGTGCGCGGCGATGCCGTTTTCAGCCAGGTTATGCATGTCGTGGGTCCGGATCTGGATTTCGAAAGTTTCTTTATCTTCCGTGATGACCGTCGTGTGCAAGGCCTGGTAGAGGTTGGGCTTGGGCATGGCGATGAAATCGCGGATACGGTTAGGCAGAGGCGGCCATTTCTGATGAATGATGCCCAAAGCGGCATAGCAGTTTTTGACTGAATCGGTGAGAATGCGGAGGGCCATGAAGTCAAAAACTTGGTCAAAAGTAATGCCCCGTTTTTCCATTTTTTCATGAATGCTGTAAAGCCTCTTGATTCTGGAGTGGATCTCGGCCGGGATATTGTTTTTTTTCATCAACACTTCCAGTTCCGCCTGGAATTTCTGGAGCAGCTGTTCGGCTTTGGGGCGCAGGGGCTCGACGAGAGCGGCGATCTGGAAGTAGGCTTCGGGGTTGACATAACGGAAGGCGAGGTCTTCCAGTTCCGCCTTGATCCGTCCCATTCCCAGACGATTAGCAATGGGGGCATAAATCTCCAAAGTCTCCCGGGCAACCTGTTTTTGTTTCTCTTCCGGGAGAAACTTGAGAGTTTTGAGGTTGTGGATCCGGTCAGCGAGCTTGATGAAAATCACCCGCAGGTCGTCGATCATGGCCAAGATAATTTTTCGAACCGTTTCTGCCTGACGGACTTCGGGAGAAGTTTCCTGGACACGGCTGATTTTGGTGACGCCCTCGACCAGGTCGGCGACTTCCTGGCCGAAAGTCTCTCGGAGCTCGGAGGAAGTGACCTCCGTGTCCTCGAGAACGTCGTGGAGCAAACCGGCGACGAGTGTCGTTTTGTCCAGCTTCATGTCCGCCAGCATATTGGCGACCTCGAGGGGATGGCTCAGGTAAGGTTCTCCGGAGCGGCGGGTTTGACCTTTATGGGCCTGGCCGGCAAAAACGTAAGCTTTCTTTAGAAAATTGATGTCTCTTTCGCTGTAGGAAGAGGCGACCTTTTCCAGGATGTCGTCAAATCGAATCATCGCCAGGTTCTCTCTGCAGGGCTGACGAGCTGGATGAAGTCAGTTCCTTTTCTTTTTCCAGGATCCAGTTTACGGCTTGGAGTAGGTCTGAGGCTATATAGGCAGGTTTTACCCCCCGGGCTTTAAGCTCTGCTTGGGCTTTCATTCCATATCCAGTGAGGACAAGCACGGGTGTGGCTCTGATTTCGAGGCCGAGAAGCATATCTTCCACCTTATCTCCCACGATATAAGAGTCTTCAAGGTCAAGTCCGAAATCGCTCGCCGCGCGCAGGGCTAATCCTGGCTTGGGCTTACGGCAGAAGCAATTCCCATGGTAAGGAGGAAAGCTTGAATGCTCATAATGCGGACAATAATAGAAGGCATCGAGCCTGGCCCCGTTTTCTTGAAAAACCTGCTGCATTTTCTGGTGGAGAAGGCGAAGATTTTCCTCGCTCAGAAGCCCACGTCCTACGGCCGACTGGTTAGTTAGAATAATCACCGGAAGCCCGACCTGATTAAGGCGCCTCACTGCTTCAAAACTAAAAGGATAAATTTTTATCTGGCTGAAATCAGTTGGGTAGCCAGAGTCCTCGTTGATCGTCCCGTCGCGGTCCAGAAAAACAGCTTTTCTGCTCATGGCCACAGAGCCTCGCAGGCGGCGAACACCTGGTCCACGGAAATACCGGTCATGCAACGGTGGTCATAGGGACAATTCCTGTAGGAACAGGGCCAGCAGGGAACGCCCTCCTTTTTAACAAAGGCCGAGGGCTTCTGGAAGGGTCCTGTGATGTCTGGATCAGTGGGGCCGAAAATGCCCACGACTGGAACACCCAGGCTATTAGCGATGTGCATCGGGCCCGTATCGTTGCTTACCATAAGGGTCGCTTGGCTGATGAGCCCGAGAAGTTCAAGCAAGGAAGTGGAACCGGTCAGGACAAAGGGCTTCTTGGCCATGGCCGAGCTTAAGGCCGCTGCGATGTCCATTTCTTCCGCTGACCCGATGATAAGGATTTCGGCGCCCTTTTTTTCTTGGAGTTGAGTTGCCAGAAGGCTGAAGCAGGAGGCCGGCCATCTTTTCGCGGGTCCATAGCTTGCTCCCGGGCTGATTATCACGAGGGGGTTGCCCTGTTTGACGCCCAATGCCACAAGACGCTCGCGGGCGGCAGCGCGAACAGTCGGGGGGACGGAAATGGCCAATCGCGGCTCGATGGTTTTCAGTCCCAGCCCCTGGACCAGGTTGAGGTAATAGTAAACCTGATGGCGAAGAGGGTGGGTGGGCTTGGCGACAACGCCTTTTGTCAGGAGTACTGCGCGGCCGTCAGTTGCGTACCCCCAGCGCTCGGGAATCCGGGCGAGGTAAAAAAGGAAAGCAGAGCTGAAGGAGTTCGTGAGGAGAATCCCGGTATCGAACTTTCCAGCCTTAAGATTTTGAGCGGTCGTCCAGATGGCCTTGATGTCGTTACTCTCAGGGAGGGTGACCACCTCAGCCCCAAGGTGGTTCTCCACGAAAAGGTCTTTAACCCACCCTTTAGCTGCGATGGCCAAGGAGGATTGAGGGAAATTGTGGCGGATGCTTTCTATGGCCGGCAAAGACAGAACCGCATCGCCTATCCAGTTGGGCACCCGAACGACGACTCTCATCAATTTCATTTTATGCCCGCGCTGGCAGGGATGTCAAAAACCGGTCGGGTTGAAGGTCCTCGGACGCTTAATGCTAATCTTTGGAAGACGAGGGTTTTTCTGCTTCTCTGGATTTCTGATCTGGTGACGACCCCGGGTTTGAGGTTGCCGCCTGGGATTTTTCTTCCCTGTCAGAGGCGGCCTTGCGGGCGTAATCTGTTATATACCAGCCGTTGCCCTTGAATTGGATGGCCGGAGGAGAGATAACCTTTTTGACCGGCCCGCCACATGACCTGCACTTCTTTAGAGGAGGGTCTGTTGCTTTTTGGAAGGCTTCGAATCGTTTTCCACACCGGGAACAGACATATTCATAAATGGGCATTGGGGGCAGCTCCTTGAAGCAGCTATTATAGCAGACCCAGAGGAATTCTCAAAGGTGGATTACTTTCCCTGCTCCCAAAATTGCCCGTCGAGCTCCCAGAACGACCGTCGATTTTTTGTGTGCCAGTTGGCGAGGCGCGTCCAGCCTATTTATTTGGCCAGCCAGGCACGTTTTCGCCAACCCGGGGTTTTTTGTTAGCCAGTTTATTTTGGCCTTCCTTGAGGGGGAAAGGTTGATTTATTTTAATGGAAGACGATGGCTTCGAAAATGTAGACCTCCGCTCCCTTTTTCCAGGCGTCGGGCGGGAGCCCAGCTTTTAAGCAGGCCTGACTGAGGAAAGTATCCCGATCCCAGTTTTGCTCGGTGGCAACTTGAGGCAAGAGAAGGCCTCGGTTTTGACCCCTGGCAATGACCAGCCCGTGCTTGCCAACCTGGATGACACGGGGGTTCTCGATTTTCTGGAGCGGGGTCAAGACTGATATCTCGATTTCCAAATCGGCGAGCTCTTCCTCAGCGACGGGTTTGAATCTGGTGTCTTCGGTGGCGGCATAGATGGCGGCTCGGATTACTGTTTCATATAGGGGAAAGATGGGTTCGATAAACCCGATGCAACCTCGGAGTTGCCCCCTTTTCTTGAGAGTGACAAACGCACCCCTCTCTGTCAGGAAGGCTGGATTTTGGGTTTCGTAAGCTAGGAGTTGATGGTTCTTGACAAATTCCTCGATGGCTCGCCGGGCAAGCTCGACCAATTCTTTTTTGTCCTCGCTCGTCAGCTTGAATTCAGCGGGCGCACTTTTCTCCAGAGTTATGGCCGCGGCAAGATAACCCACAACCGGGCCGCCAAATCGGGAAGAGTCAGAGTAATGGAGGATGTGGACGCGGGGCTGACCTCTTTTTTTAAGGGCAAGAAGGACGGAAGCGACAGGTCCTCCTCCGCACATGAAATTATCTCCTCTAGCCAGCTTATTGATGATAGCGTTGGTGTCGAGCTTCTGGAGAAGAGAAATGGTCCGCTGGTCTGTTTCCCTCGCCTCTTCGACGGGCAGATAGTGAGACATGTCTGTTGAGGCAATGAGGAGGATGGGTTTTTTCGCTAACACGTCAGCGAGCGCGTCGGCGAGAAGAGAAATAGTCTTCCTGGAGGGATAACCCATGACAATGGGGACAATCTTAGCCCCGGGAAGGGTTTTCAGAAGAAACGGCACCTGAACCTCAAGAGCATGCTCTTTTTCGTGCGCTGCGGCGACATAGGAAAATTTTGTCTTCCGGGCTATTTCGGCCGCGATTTCTTCATCGACCGGCATGACGCCGATCGGTGTTTCAAACCCGCCCTCAAGGTAGATCGAGCAGCCCTCGAACCCGTACTGGTGGGAAGGGCCGATCAAGATAACTGTTTGATAGGCTTTCCCTTCGACCAGACGATAGCCGTAAGCAGCCGTCTGGCCGGAGTAAATGTATCCGGCATGAGGCGAGATAATGGCTGAGGGCTCGGTGGGAAGAGCCGGTAAGGGGCTGACATTCTTAAGGAAGTTCTCGATTTGGGCTGACAGAATCCTGGGGTCTCGCTCATAAAAAGCGCCAGCCCAGACAGCTTTCCTTACCCCCTGGGCCTGGGCCAAGCAGACGATGAGGAGAAAAAGGAAGGTAACCCGGAAATTCATTTTGGGCATTGCCGGCCTCCCTCAAGAATATACGCGGCAGCGAAGAAAAAATCAACCTCCTCTGGA
>FWPV01009237.1_pt1 | contig 16784 bp, 16 predicted proteins | sample 2228371 | NCBI WGS metagenome assembly FWPV01 (sample SAMEA103939776, study PRJEB20133) | metagenome | reverse complement strand
ACCCCCCATCAGTAATACCACCGGTTTATCCAACGGCAGGCCCACTTGCTGACATGCCTCCTGGTGGGTTAGCTGACGTGCTTCGGCAAAGGAACAACGGGTCGGCATGCCGGTGATCTTGATGCGCTCCGCCGACAAGCCGGTGCGCAAGGCACGCGCCCGCGCCTGTTCCGTGGGGACGAGGTAGCAATCGGCGCCCGGCGCGAACCATGCCGCATGGACGCTCACCAAATCCAGCACCACGACCGCCAGGGGCATCGAGAGCGACCATCTGCGTCGGGCCAGACCCAGGGTGTAATTGGGCACGGGATGAAATGACACGACGACATCGGCAGGATGGCGTTGCAGGACGTGACAGAGAGGAGAGGCGGTATAGGGCCACACGGCATGGGACAATGCTTTGACCACCGGCAGCGTGTCCGAAAGATGATACCCCACGTGCCAGGGAATGCACCTGCCCTTTGTCATCAGGGGATACCACGCCGGGAAACGGTCGAACGGCCAACGCTCCATCTCCATGAAGACATCCACCATCTCGACCGTTACATCGTCACCGTAAAGCTGAAGCAGCTTGTCTTTGACGGCCTGCGCCGCAGCCCGATGGCCGCCGCCGGTATCAGAAAAGAGAAAGAGGTAACGAAGTGGCATGGGGCGTCTCATTTATCCCCCATCTCAATTGCGTTTGCCCGTGCTACAAAACGTTTGATGCGTGCCTCGAAGCGGCTTCGCGGCACCATGATGTAGCGACGGCAGGTGAGGCACTCGATCCCCACATCCACCCCTACCCGCAAAATGCGCCATGTATAGCCGCCACATGGATGGGCCTTGCGCAATTCAACCACATCACCGACTTGCAATGGTAACGGTGCTTTTCCTATCATCAACGGCTCCCTCGGTCGTTTAGTCGCGTAGTCGTCAGTCCGGTAGTCATGAGTGCGGTAGTTTGATCGTCATTGTCGTTTGAGCGCTTCTTCGAAAGGACCAACGGATGAAACGACTTGAGAAGAAAAAATCCGTGTACGAAATCTGAAAATAACTCTCCTGCCGCGCCATTTTCATCTTTGGTGGAGAGGGTAACTCATGTTGTCTGCTGACAAAACTCCGTGATCTCTGTTTGCCGAACCTCACAGGGTCACGTGACGCGGCGTGGCCCGACAATGCTCGGCAGCGATAATGTGGAGGACCTGGTCAACCGCGTCATTCAGTTCCCCCTCGCGGTTAACAATGACGTAGTCAAATTCACCGATGCGGCGCATTTCCTCGCGGGCCACGTGCATACGATAGCGCAACTGCTCCTCGGCTTCAGTCTGGCGGCGTCGCAGGCGAGCGTATAACTCCGCTTCCGAAGCTGCGCTTACAAAGATGAGGATCGCTTCCGGCACCATACGTTTGACGGTTGCAGCGCCCTGCACATCGAGGCGCATCACGACATCCTTGCCGCTGGCCAAGGCCTGGCGCACTTGTTGTTTGGGAATACCTTTGTATTGCCCGTAAACCATCGCGTGCTCGAGTAACTCGTTCTGGCGGATCAATTCTTGAAACTCGGCCTCTGAGACAAAGAAATAATCCACGCCGTGCACTTCTCCCGCTCGAGGGGGACGCGAGGTCGCCGTCACGACAAAATGAAAGGGATAGGCACGTTCCTGCAATTTCTCGACAATGCTGTCCTTACCTACCCCTGAAGGCCCCGAAATGACGATCAACAACGGGTAATGCGGCCGATAGTAGGGATCAAGCTCCATATCTTCTGCCATAGACTTGCTCCGCGCTTAAATTTTCGGTATAATGTGCTCCGGCGCGTTACATGAAGCAACAGGATCGTATAAGCACTCATCAAAGACGCAAGGGTAACCGCCGGGGCCGGTAAAGCCTGAGCCTAACTATACCACATTTGAGAAGGAGAGAAAAATGCCTATTTACGAATACCGTTGTCAGAAGTGTCGTCGTCGGTTTTCCGTATTTTGGCGCTCCTTTGCGGTGATAGACGAGAGCAAAATTGTCTGCAAGTATTGCGCCAGCTCGAAAGTGCAGCGATTGATCTCCCGAGTGCGCTTTGTGCGCTCCGAAGATAGCCGTCTCGAAGATATGGCCGATCCAAGCAAGTGGGGAGGCTTCGATGAAAACGATCCCAAGAGCATGGGCCGCTTTATGCGCAAAATGGTCAATGAGATGGGCGATGAGGCGGGTGACCTGGGGCCGGAGTTTGAAGAAGTCATCGAACGTCTGGAAGCCGGCCAGGACCCGGAACAGATCGAGAAAGAAGTGCCCGATTTGGCCGGCGCAGCTGACGGCCTGAGTGACGACGGTGGTTTGGACTAGGTGGATGTATGGAGCCACAGCCTATGACCCTCCGCGATCGTTGGGCGCTCATCCTCGGCGCTTCAAGCGGCTTCGGCGCGGCAACGGCGCGCGCTTTCGCTGCAGCCGGATTGAACATCTTCGGCGTGCACCTTGATCCACGGCGGAGCATCGCACAAGCAGAGGCCGTCATCGCAGCCATCGAAGCCGCCGGCCGTCAGGCAGTTTTCTTCAACACCAATGCCGCCGATGCACGTCGCCGGGCTCGCGTCATTGAAGACATAGCGGCGCGCCTGCGCGATGAGCCCTATCCCACGCTGCACATCATGGTACACTCCCTGGCCTTCGGCAGCCTGCGCCCCTACATCACAGAACAGCCCGCAGAGGCCACAACCGAGGAACAGATGGACATGACGTTGCGGGTGATGGCGCACAGTCTGGTCTACTGGACGCAAGATTTAGTCCGTGCCGGATTGTTGGGCGCAGGCAGCCGAATCTATGCGCTGAGCAGCAGTGGCTCCCAAAGAGCCGCCCCGTATTATGGGGCCGTTTCGGCAGCGAAGGCCGCGCTGGAAGCCCACATGCGCCAACTGGCCCTGGAATTAGCCCCGCGTGGCATTGCCGTCAACTGTTTGATGCCCGGGGTGACCGACACGCCGGCCCTGCGGGCCATACCCAACCACGAGAAGCTCATCGAAACCGTGTTGGCCCATCATCCGGCCCGACGATTGACGACGGTGGAAGATGTAGCCCACGTCCTCGTGGCGCTGGCCGATCCGCGCATCACCTGGCTATCGGGGGCCGTTATTCCGGTGGATGGCGGTGAAACGGCGGTAAGTGTGACTTGATTGCCTGCCATAACCGCACACTCGGATTCTTTCTTTTCGGCCAAACCTTCAGGACTTACGCAAGTTCCCTGAATTTTACCGCTGAGAAACGCAAAGGGCGCAGAGATTTTACAATTTCTCAGCGTCCTCAGCAGCCTCTGCGGTAAAAAACAGCCGCGTCTGCGTAAGTCCTAACCTTGTGATCGCCGACCTCATCCTGAAATGCGCCCTGGCGTGCCGAAAAGTTTGACATTATCCCCTGGTATGATAGAATACAAGAAATTTAGGAGACTGCTCATATTGCAGAGATAGTTCTACTTTGCAATTCTGAGTAGAAGAGGAGTGGAAGTGGACGAATTACAAACAACCCCAAGCGAGCCCAATTCAATGGAGCATTGGGAGAATCAACTTGAAGCATCCTTAGTCGGCACAGAACTACGGCGCGGCGAACTCCGTGAAGGAACTATCCTGGCGTTGAAAGACGGCGGATTGGTTGTGGACATCGGCTCCAAGCGCGATGGCTTTGTCCCTCGTGAAGACCTGGAAGGGCTGGAGGGCAAGACTTTTGCCGTTGGCGATTCCGTGTATGTGATCGTCACCAAATTCCGCGACTCCGACGGCAACGTCGAGCTTTCCGCCTCTCAAGCCATACTTCAGGAGGATTGGATCAAGGCGGAGAAACTCAAAGAAGAAGAGACCGTCTACGAGGCGAAAGTTCTCAATGCCAACCGTGGTGGTCTCACCGTCGAGTTTGGACATCTGCGGGGCTTTATCCCCATGTCGCAATTGATCGGTTTCTCCCGCATCCGGCAGGCTGCGGAACGTCATCGGCGTTTGCGCGCCATGGTCGGGCAGTCAATTATGCTCAAGGTTATCGAGGTCAACCGGCGACGACGACGCCTGATCCTCTCGCAACGGGCAGCCGCCAAGGAATGGCGTTTGGCACGCCGCGAGCAATTGTTGAAAGAGCTGGAACCCGGTCAGGTGCGCCGGGGGCGCATCAGTCAGGTCACCGACTTCGGCCTTTTTGTCAATCTGGGCGGGCTGGATGGGTTAGTCCACATCTCCGAACTTTCCTGGGGACGCATCGAGAATCCCCACGAAGCTTACCATGAGGGACAACGTATCAAGGTGCGTGTGCTCAGTGTTGATCGAGAGCGGCAACGGATTGCCTTGAGCATTAAGGCGTTGACACCCGACCCGTGGGAAACTGCACCGCAGCGGTATCACGAAGGAAAACTGGTGGAAGGCAAAGTGACCCAGGCCGTTGATTTCGGCATCTTTGTTGAGCTGGAACCCGGTGTCGAAGGGCTGCTGCACAATTCAGAGCTTAACAATGTGGAACAGCGCAATGAATTACAGCCCGGCACGCGCCTGCTGGTCAAAGTTATCCGCGTCGAGCCTGACCGTCGGCGCATCGGACTCAGTGTACGGCAAGTGCGCCGCGATGAATGGGAGGAGTGGGCCACGGCTAAAGCGGCAGAAGCGCAGGCCGAAGCCATGGTGGCAAGTGCAGAACTCGAAGAAGAGCCGTCCGACGATGATCTTCTACTAGACGAGATGGAAGATGTGTTCGACGAGGTTGATGAGGCCCAGGAAGTCGCCGAGGTGGATGACGACCTGGATGACACCACAGCCTCGGCATAGAATCAACGAGGAGAACGAACCGGATGGGTAGCAAAGAAGATAAAATCGTTGTCGAAGGGACGATCACCGAGGCTCTGCCCGGCACACAGTTTCGCGTGCAACTCGATACGGGCCATGAGGTTCTGGCCTACCTATCCGGGAAAATGCGCAAATATTATATTCGCATTCTGTTGGGTGACCGCGTGCGGGTGGAGCTTTCACCTTACGACTTGACGAGGGGGCGAATCATCTATCGTCACAAAAAGCTACGCGGTGATATGGAAGAGGATGAGGAATAGCGCGCAGGTTAAGGCCGCGTCCCTACCTGAGCGTCAGTTTTAAGCAGGATTTACCGGATCGAGCGAACGAAACAGCCCCAAAAGCCGTAAAGCTTGTCAGAAGACGGTCAAGTTGACTTATCAAACAGGAAAAAACGCCGACCTTACAAAGGTCGGCGTTTCTGTTGGTGCGGATTAAGGCAGGCCGATGGCCGTCGGTGGGGCCGGGACGCCGGAGACTTTGCGCGCCAGTAAGGCCACCCATTCATCGCGCTGACGACACTCGAAGGGCTGTAAGCTATGTTCGGTCAATGCCGCCGCTACGTCGGACACTTGTTCTGCCAAAACTCCCGAAACGATCAACACCCCACCCCAGCGTAGCCGCGTCGCCAACCCCGAGCGCGCCATGTCCACAATGACAGGCGCAAGAATGTTGGCTACAATCAAGTCATAGCTCTCGCCCACTTCGGCCAGCGAGCCGTGTAGCACGCGGACCTGGTGGGCTACACCGTTGGCCCGCGCGTTGCGCTGTGCGACGGCAACGGCATTGATGTCGTTATCCACGGCCAGCACTTCGGCTGCTCCCAGGCGTGCCGCAACCATTGCCAGAATGCCGGTGCCGGTCCCTAAGTCCAGAACCCGCATGCCCGGCGTTAGCCGGTCTTCCAGAGCCTCGACGCACAGTTGCGTGGTGGGGTGCAATCCCGTGCCAAAGGCCATGCCCGGATCCATCTCCAGCATAATCTCGGCAGGTTGAGGGACATATTCACGCCACGAGGGCTTAATCACCACCCGCTTGCCCAGATGCAGGACGGGGATGGTTTCCTTCCAGCCGGCCGTCCAATCCCGATCCGCCAGCGGGGTAAAGACCGGTTCGGAGATGACCGGCCAAATATGATGCAGATGCCAGATTCCCTCTGCCACTTGCTGCCGGCGCACAGCAATATCGTCATCCACGACCAGGTAGGCTTTTACCGTCACCGGTTGGGATGGGGTGGTATCGGCGGTGCCCAAATCAATGGCAACTCCCTGGGGCGCGTAGCGGCTAAGCACTTCAGCCACGGCTTCGGCCGCTTCGGGAATCACCGTCACACTGACCTCCAGCCATTCCAGTCGCTCGGTCATCACAACCCCAGGGCTTCCTTTACCCGATCCACAAAGCTCAATTTTTCTTCGACGACGATCTCCTTGCCCAGGGTGCCGGCCAACTCCTGGAAGAGTTCCTTTTGCTTAGCCGATAAGCGGGTGGGAACGGCAACCTGCACGACAATTAACTGGTCGCCGCGGCCATTGCTTTGCAGGTACGGGATACCCAAGCCGCGCAAGCGGAAAATGGCTCCCGATTGTGTCCCGGCGGGGATGGTGATCTGCCGTTCCCCATCGAGGGTGGGCACTTTTACCGTATCCCCTAGGGCGGCCTGAGCTACATTGATTTGCATTTCCAAGATGATGTCGTTGTTATGCCGTTTGAAAAAGGGGTGGGGTTTGACGTTTAGGGTGACGTAGAGATTCCCTGCCGGGCCACCCCGTTCTCCCGCATCTCCCTGTCCGACGACGCGCATGGTGACGCCATCATCCACGCCCGCCGGCACCGAAACCTTGATCTTCCGCCGCCCGTAGATACGCCCGTTGCCGTTGCACTCATGGCACGGTTTGGTGACGACCGTGCCTTTGCCGTTGCAGCGTGGACAGGTCACAATGTTGACAAAAGAACCCAAGAAGGTGCGTTGGGTGTGCCGGACTTGCCCGCTGCCGCGACATTCCGGACATTGCTCCACCGAGGTCCCCGGTTCGGCCCGTCGGCCATTACAGACCGGGCATACTTCCTGGCGCTGCACCTCGACTTCTTTCTCCACTCCGAAGACGGCTTCTTCAAAGGTGAGGTCAAGGCTGCCGCGCACATCGTTGCCGCGTTGGGGGCCGGAGCGCTGGGATTGCCCAAATCCGAAACCGCCCAGATTGCCAAAGACTTCGGCAAAAATATCGAAGGGATCACGGCCTCCGGTAAAGTCAAAGCCGCCAAATCCGTTCGGCACATCCGTACCAAAGCGATCGTACATCGAGCGTTTGTCGGCATCGGAGAGCACTTCGTAGGCTGCATTGACCTCTTTGAAACGCTCTTCGGCATCCGGCTCGGTGCTAACGTCGGGATGATACTTGCGGGCTAGTTGGCGGTAAGCACGCTTGATATCTTCCTGACTGGCATTCCGGGGAACACCTAGAACTTCATAATAATCTCGGCTCATAGCACCTCATCCCCTAAACGGGGTTTGTTCGTGCATCGGTTTCTTCTGTAACACTACAACCGCTTTCTGCGGCAGTGGGCTCTTGAGGCTCAGCTGCGGCAGAGCCCCCCGGCGTTTCAGGCTCCGGCGCAACAGCGGGGGCTTTGGCCACAACAACCGATGAAGGACGCAGGACGCGCTCCTTCAAAATGTAGCCACGCTCCACTTCGGCAACGATTTGCCCCTCCTCGAAACCGGCAACCTCCTGATAGAACACGGCCTGATGGTACATGGGATCGAAGGGATCGCCCGGCTTGACGACGATGGGTTGTACATTCTCGGATTCGAGGATGCTACCGATTTTTCGCCGGATCAAGTTGATCCCTTCCAGCCAGGGCTGGCCTTGATACTCAGGCGGCAAGAGGCTAAAGGCGCGCTCGAAGTCATCCATCACCGGCAAAAAACGCGCCAGGAGCGCAGCATTGGCCACAGTGCGCCACGATGCCTGTTCGGCTTCACTGCGTTTGCGATAGTTCGCAAAGGAGGCCTGAGAACGTTGCAAGGCGTCCAGATATTCCGCGGCTTTGCTTTCTGCTTCACTCAATCGTGCTTCAAGTTGGGCTATCTCTGCGCGCAGTGTATCTTCCACGGTCATTTGCACTTCTTCAGCAGCACTTTCTCCGGCCACTTCCACTTCAGGGCCGCCTTCCTCCAGGATTTGCGGTTCGACGATGGCTTCTGCTGCAAGTTTATCTTCGCCGGCAGTTTCGCCGGCAGTTTCAACGATTTCTGCGTTAGATTCTGGGTCTATTTCTGTCATATTCACCTCATTCTCCACACGAATTTTTCCGGGGTATGCCGGTGATCATAGCGATATGTCTTTGTTGAAAAGCGAGTCATGAACACCGGGCTGATATATCTCGTAGACCATTTCTCCCAAGATATTCGCTACAAAGCGCACCACCGAGATCGTGCGGCCATACGGCATCCGTATCGGGCCGACAACGCCCAGCGCGCCGGTGGCGTAATCCATCACCCCATAGCGCGCCAGCACAAGGCTACAGGCCCGCAATTCATCCCAGCGTCCTTCTCCGCCGATAAGGACGCGCACACTGCCGACGCCCACAGCCGGGGTCAAGGTTTCCGAAAGTACAGCTTGAAGCAGGCTGCGCTCTTCCAGCACCCGCACGATTGACGTCGAAGCGACATCGCCTTCCACAAACTCGGGTTCCTGCAACAATTCGGAGAGCCCGTATTGGTATATTTCGTCCGAAGGCATGCCTTCCGCGTTGCGCATGATGGAAACAATCAAGCGCGCAATATCGGCTTCCAAAGCGGGCAATTGTTCAATGCGTGCTTCGATCTCTGCGCTGCGCAGGCCGCTGAAAATTTGGTTGAGTCGGTCGGCTATATCGCGCAGAACGGTCTGGCTCAGCGGCTCCGAAAGGGCCAGCATTTGTTGTTCGACCATCCCCCCTTGCAGGACGAGGATCAACAATACGGCCCGTCCGTGGGTGAGGATGAGTTCCAGGTGCTTGTAAATCGGCTGCGTCGTTCGCGGAGCGGTGACCACCGAAGCGCCGCCCGACGTTTGTGCTAAAACCGAGGACGCCAACGGCAACCATGCCTCGATGTGATCGCGGGCCTGGTAAAACTGGTGGGCTATCCGACGCTGTTCGGCAAGCGGGAGTGCCTGTTCTTCCATCAAGCGCGCCACAAAGTAACGGAATCCGGCTTCGGTCGGCACTCGACCGGCCGAGGTGTGGGGTTTGGAGAGATAGCCCAATTCTTCGAGCGCCGCCATCTCACTGCGTACCGTCGCCGGACTAAACTCCAACTTGTATTTTTCAACGAGAGTGCGCGATGCCACCGGCATAGTGGATTCCACATGCTCCCGCACAATCAACTTGAGCAGCACGCCCTGGCGCGGTGTTAGCTCATGGTTTTCGCTCATCGTTATCACCTATCCTCTGCACATCCAAAGAATTGTTATCACCCCTTACATTCCTTATCCGTACTATTAGCACTCGCAATAATAGAGTGCTAATCCCAATACATAAATGATACCATGAAGAAGGCTCATGTCAATCTCCGATCGCCTGTTTTCTGGGAATTTTCCGAATTTGTATTTTTAGGTACAATCGGGGGCAGGCGTTACGTGGATTCACGCCGATTTTCGCCGCTAGGAGAGTGGCAGCTCTTGGAGTCTGCCGACTATTTTTAGCATGGCGAATAACACTTCTGGAACAAAAGGAGGTCTGCAATGGGAAAGAAAGTCGTAACATTTGGTGAGATTATGCTGCGCTTAGCGACGCCTGGTTTCCTGCGCTTTGGGCAAGCGCGTTCTTTTGAGGTGATTTACGGGGGCGGTGAGGCCAATGTGGCCGTCTCACTGGCCAATTTCGGTGTGCCCGTGGACTATGTCACCCGCCTGCCCAATAATGATCTGGGAGAGGCGTGCCTGCAGTTCATCCGGCAGTACGGGGTGGGAACCGCGCACATTGTGCGGGGCGGCGAGCGGTTGGGTATTTATTTCCTGGAAACGGGGGCCGCACAACGCGGCAGTAAGGTCATCTACGACCGGGCCAATTCCTCGCTGGCGACCATCAAACGCGGGATGATTGATTGGCCGACCGTCTTTGCCGATGCGGACTGGTTTCACTGGACCGGCATCACACCGGCCATCTCGGAAGGGGCCGCCGATGTGTGCCTGGAGGCGGTGCAGACGGCCAAAGCGATGGGGTTGACCGTATCGTGCGATCTGAATTATCGCAACAAGCTATGGCGCTGGGGAAAGAAGGCGGCTGAGGTCATGCCCGAATTGGTTGCTTACAGCGATGTCGCCATAGGCAATGAAGAGGATGCAGACAAGGTGTTCGGCATCAAGGCGCCCGATGCCGATGTTGCAGCGGGCAAAGTAGCGGCGAGCAGCTATGCGTATGTCTGTCGGGCCTTGGCCGAACGCTTTCCCAATCTCAACAGCATTGCCATCACCTTGCGCGGGTCGCTCTCGGCCAGCCATAACACCTGGTCGGGGGTGCTGTGGCACATGGGCACATTCTACACTGCTCCGCTCTACGACATTGTGCATATTGTAGACCGGGTCGGGGGAGGGGATTCGTTCAGCGCCGGCTTGATTTATGGCCTCAAAAAGTACGGCGCAGATGTTCAACGCGCCCTTGACTTTGCCGTTGCCGCTTCGTGTCTCAAACATTCCATCCTCGGTGACTTCAATCTTGTCACCGTGGAGGAAGTGGAGAAGCTGATGGGCGGTGATGTCTCCGGGCGTGTCTCACGCTGATCTCCACGCCTTTCCGCCGAAGATGATCGCCGGACGACGATCCTGCTATGAAGGGTGTGAAGTGTTGTCAGCAGATTAAGCAGATTGAGCAGATTTTTATCTCTTATTTTCAACCCTCAATCTACAACGCATCAGCGTTTGAATGAAAATGACCATCAAACTATCAGACTAACGACTACCGGACTATTTTCAGAGAGGAGAAGCGTATGGCACGTTTTGATCGTTTGACCGTTTTGAACAAAATCATGGAATTGGGCCTCGTTCCGGTCTTTTATCATGCCGATGTGGAAGTCGCCAAGAAAATTGTCGCGGCGTGTGCTGCCGGTGGGGCCACCGTTGTGGAGTTCACCAATCGGGGTGACTTTGCGCCCCAAGTGTTTCTTGAACTAAGCCGCTACTTCACCCAAGCCGATCCCACCATTATCCTCGGTGTGGGTTCGATTGTGGATGCCCCCACGGCAGCGTTGTACATTGCTTATGGCGCCAATTTCATTGTTGGTCCCAACTTCAACCCTGAGGTGGCGCGGCTGTGTAACCGGCGTAAGATCGCTTATGCGCCGGGCTGTGGCAGTGCAACAGAAATCGCCGAAGCGGAAGAACTGGGTGTGGAAATCGTCAAGGTCTTCCCCGGCAAATCGGTTGGCGGGCCGGATTTCGTCAAATCGGTGCTGGGACCTTGTCCGTGGACTCGGATTATGCCGACCGGTGGCGTGGATGCGACACCGGAGAGCATCAGGGCCTGGTTTGCGGCGGGGGTGGCCTGTGTGGGATTTGGATCCCAATTGATCACCAAGCAACTTGTCGCTGCGGGGGACTTCGCCGGCTTGGCGCAGAAAACAGCTCAAGTCCTGCAGTGGATCCGCGAGGCGCGCGGACAATAGAGGCACAGGCAAGCTACGAAAAGAGCCACCGCGGACATAGAGTAAAGAAAAACTCTATGTCCCCTGGGGCTATTTTCAAGGGAATGTCTGCTTAACCGGCAACCTGTAACCTACAACGTTCAACGCTCAACTTACATCAGTAGGACGGCCAGCCCGATCAACAATGCCCCGACGATCATATTGACGATACCGAAAAACAGCACGAAGTTATGGGCGTGCGGCTTTTCCACCTTGAGGGCCGCTTGTTGCGGAACGTCCGGGTTATACCACACGGTAACCGCTTTGCCGGGAGGGAGTGCCGCAAGAACAGCCGCCGCTTGTTGTTCATCGGTATAGGTAGCGCGGTCGTAGGGGACAAACTCGCGTTTCCGGGAGGTGTATTGCCGTTCCCCGACGGTGTAGACGTATTCGACAACCGGCGTAAAGGTGACGGTGGTCTCCTTTGGAGTCCGGCGCTCATGGCGATAAACGAACGCTTGCCGAATCTGGCCGCTGGTTTGAGGCCAGTTGGCAATTCCCTGCGCACTGCGTTTGAGTGAAAGGGTGGCAATGACGTACACTGCGCCAAAGACGATCAAGCCGGCAGCGAGAAAAATCAGGAATTCCATTGTAAACCGCCTCCTTTGAAGATGTCAATGGATTTCTATTCCGAAAATGTCAACGGATTTAACGCCGGTGATTCCCCCTATCTTACCGCAGAGCATAAAAAATGCATTCTCTGCGCACTTTGTGCGCTCTGATGAAAAAAGTTTATTTCTGTCAGCAGATTAAGCAGATTGAGCAGATTTTTTGGATGGCTCAAAAAAAGATCTGCGTGAATCTGCGAAAACCGGTGTCCGGCAGCTTCTGAACCATTTTCATCTTTGATGGAGAACATCGCTCATGGCGTCTGCTGACAAAACCCCTCTAAAAAACCCCCTTATTCAGCGCCGCAGAGCATAGCGATACGCAGCTTCGGCATTGGGGACGAGATTTTCCCAGGCAAAGCGTTCGCGTGCCTCACGGGCCGCCTGGGCGCCCAACGTGTTGCGTAACGCCGGCTCGCGCAGGAGCGTCACCACGGCCTCGACAAATGCAGTCTCATCATCCGGTGGAACGAGCAGGCCCGTTTCACCATGGCGGATACTCTCTGCTACTTGCCCCACGGCATCACCGACCACGGGGATACCGGCGGCCAGTAATTCCAGCAACTTGACTGGACATTTGGTGCGATTCAACAGCGTATCGTCGAACGGATACAGGGCTACATCGGCCTGGGCAAAGTGAACGGGCAGGTCTTCTGCTGCCACCGGTCCCATATAAATAAGGTCTGCATCTTCCCGTGATCTGCCCTCGGCCACCCGCCAGCCGCCTGCCCGGGCCAGCGTCAACAAGGCTTCTTCTTCTCCAAAGAAACCTTTCCCGATCACCCACAGGCGCACCGTCGGTATACGCGCCTGCACACCGGTAACAATCCGCCATAGACGCTCGAGCTGGTATTCGAAAAAGCGTGTGTAGAGCAACAACGTTGGACGCTCCTGAGCTGCGGCGGCGCGTGGGGCCGGCGGACGGGGAACACAACCGTTGGGCAGATAGAAGACGCGCTGCGGTGGGCCACCCATCGCCCAGACAAGCGTTTGCAAGGCACGACTGGCGACGGTGACGGCAGCCGCATGCCGTAATCCCCAGCGCTCTTGCCAGGCAAAGAAGCGCTTGAGCAGTGGTGGATAGGGATTCAGATCATTCCAGCCGCCGGGACCTTCCCAATCGTCGGTATCCACAACGACCGGATAACGATGTTCGAGAGCGCAGTGGACTAAGCCGGCATAGGCTTTGGGCTTGAAAACGTGTATGAGATCGGGGTTCAGTTGCCCGGCCCGGCGTACCAGGGCTGCCGTCAGCCGCCAGTGAAACCAGCCCGGCACACCTGTCGGCAGCGCGATGTTCTCGATCCGCACGCCTTCGGCATCCCAGCACTTGCCGGCATCTTCGGGGTTCTGCCAGGGAGGCAACAGCAAGGTGACGTTATACCCACGCGCGACCAGTGCCTGTGCCAGCGGCAAGGCACGCGCACTCATTGTGCCGCGCGGACGCAGGCCGAACGGTCCGATCATCGCAATACGCACGGTGTTCCTCCACCCAGGGCAAAGCCGATTTGCGGCCGTCGGCGGCAAAAGCCCCTTCCATCTGGCGGCCTTCTCTCGTTTCCCTGTAGTTATACCTTATCTTACCCATCCTGCAAGAAGTTCAGGAGAATATTGCCGGGGCGGCGGCATCGGCAAGAACCCGGCGGAGTTGGAAGCCGCTCTCCGCTTTTCGACGCCCAGGGTGAAGATCATTCTCCCCCCATGGGGGACCTGCGAGAGAGCCCGGCAGCAACATGCGTTATGGCAATGGTTGTCTGCCCTGCACCTGCCGCGCTGCGATTGACATTCCCCACGTTATGGTATGATCGTATCCACGGCACACTATGGCGTCAAGGCGGAAGCCCAGGCCGACGGCGGCGCCTACGGTGACCGTGAGGAACATTGCCCATTTTTGATGGACCTCACCGCGAATTGGTGGTGGGCGGCGCAGTTCTTCAACGTGGGGGCCTGGGCCCTGAGCCCCTGCAACTGCTACATCGTCGAGAGCCTGTAATTGTGCTCTGAAACGTCAGAGAAAAATTAAATGAATCGTCATTGGCTTACCCTTGAATATCCAGAGGTTCTCAAACGTCTGGCCCAATATACGGACTTCTCCGGCGGTGCAACGCTGGCCCTTTCTTTGCAGCCGACCACCGATATACGGGAAGCGCGGGAGCGGTTGGCATTGACCGGAGAGGCACGCGCGCTATTGGATATGCGCCCCGACTTTGCGTTAGGTGGGGTGCGCGACATCAGGCCGTTGGTGGACCGGGCGCAGCATGGCATAACTTTGCAGCCGGTTGATTTCCTCCAAGTGCGCGATACGCTCCTGGGGGGCGCACGGGTGAGACGTACGCTGACGCAGTTGGAAACGCAGTTCCCCGGCCTGGGTGATATAGCCTGGCGCATACACCCTCTCCCTAACCTGGTGGAAGCGATAGCCCGCGTCCTGGATGAGCGCGGTGAAATCCGCGATAATGCTTCACCGGAACTGGCCCGCATCCGGCGCGACCTGCGTATTGCCCAAGAGCGCATCCAAGAGCGCTTGCGGCGCATGATCTCCTCGCCGGAGGTGGCGCCTTATCTTCAGGAAGCCCTGGTCACGCGCCGTGAAGGTCGTTTCGTCATCCCCGTCCAGGCCGATTTCAAAGGACACGTGCAGGGGATCGTGCATGATCGTTCGTCCAGTGGCGCGACGCTCTTTATGGAACCGACCGCGGTGGTCGAACTGAACAATGCCTTGCGCGAACTGACCCTGGCCGAAGAGGAAGAAATCTACCGCCTGTTGCGCGCTTTGACGGAACAAATCGGGCGCGTTGCCGATGAGATTACGGCCACCATCGAGGCTCTGGCGGAGATTGATCTCACCTTTGCTAAAGCGCGTTATGCCGCCGAAATTGACGCCGTCGCGCCGGAACTTCTGCCGATTCCCGATGCGCTGCCTTCTCCAGAGGAGGACAATTTCCATCCCGGCACGGTCGTTCACCTGCCCGGGGCGCGCCATCCCCTGCTTGACCCGGCTACAGTAGTGCCGGTGAACATGGAACTCGATGACGATACCCATGTTCTGGTCATCACCGGCCCCAACACCGGCGGCAAAACGGTTTCGCTGAAAACGGTCGGCCTCCTCACCTTGATGGCCCAGGCCGGGATGCACTTGCCCACCGATCGAGGCGCAAAACTCTCGTGTTTCGAGCCGGTCGTGGCCGATATCGGCGATGAACAATCCATCGAACAGAGCCTCTCGACTTTCTCTTCCCATCTGAGCAATATCATCTCGTTTCTGGAACAAGTGGATCATCGGGCATTGGTGCTGCTGGATGAATTGGGGGCCGGCACCGACCCGGCCGAGGGCTCCGCCCTGGCGCGTGCCCTGCTCGACACTTTCCGCCGGCGGCGTTGTACGGTCTTTGTGGCGACGCACTATCCGGAGCTTAAGCTGTATGCCCATACCACGCGGGGAGTGCGCAATGCTTCGATGGAATTCGACGTGGAAACGCTCGCCCCGACCTATCGCCTGATCATCGGCCTGCCCGGGCGCTCGAACGCTTTTGCTATTGCCCGCCGGCTCGGTTTGCCGGAAGACATCGTGCAGGAAGCGCGTAAGCTGGTCTCCGGTGAAGAATTACGGGCCGACGATATGCTCGAGGACTTGCACAACCTGCGTATCCAGGCGGCCAAAGCGCGCGACGAAGCCCGCCTGGCCCACAAAGAATCCGAGGCCCTCGCCGCCGACTTGCGCAAGCGACTGCTCCATATCGAAGAGGAACGCCGTGAGATTCTGCGCAAGGCCGAGCAGGAAGTGCGGGATGAGATAGCGGCCCTGCGTGAAGAGATCCGTGCAGTGCGTCAGCGTGTGCTCAGCATGGCCTGGCGCGAGGCCCCGGCGGCGGTGGATGGAATCACCACGGAACTCGAAGCACTCGACGAACTGGAAATCGCGCTGGCGACCTCTGCGTTGTCAGCAGCGAATTTACCACTCGCGCCGGCTGCCGATACGCCGCGCGGGCCTATCCGTGAGGGTGATACGGTACTGCTGACGGCGTTGGGGGTCCAGGGAACGGTGATGGCGGTGGAGGGGCCGGAAGTCGTGGTGCAAGCCGGTCCGCTGCGCACCCGTGTTGGGCTTGAAGCGCTCGAATTACTGCAGCGGGCGCAACCGCTCCCCACCGGCTCTGACAGGATCAAACTGCCGCCGCGCGGTCCCTCCCCCGGTCTGCAACTCGATTTACGGGGTCAGACGGTGGAAGAGGCCCTGGCCCGTTTGGAACGTTATCTGGATGATGCGGCGATGGCTGCCTTGCCCTGGGTACGTATCATCCATGGCAAGGGGACCGGCAAATTGCGGCGTGAGGTGCGCAATTTTATATCTACCCATCCGTTGGTCCTCTCTTATGAATCTGCCGGCGAGAATGAAGGGGGAGATGGGGTGACGATTGCCCACCTGGTGCAGTCAGGATGACGCCGGCTCATTTTACCGCCGAGAACGCCGGGGACGCGGAGATAGAGATAGGGCTTACGCAAACGTAGCTGTTTTTTTACCGCAGTTTGGCATGCCCCCAGGGGCACCATACAGAAGACATCCGATGGTTTTTCTATGATAACTGCTCAGCAAACGACATGAGCTGCGCTCTCCACCAAAGCTGAAAATGGCTCAGAAACTGTTGGACGCCGATTTTCGCAGATTCACGCAGATTTTATCGCTTTGCTTACTTTATCTGCGAAAATCTGCGTGAATCTGCG
>FWPV01009236.1_pt1 | contig 16786 bp, 12 predicted proteins | sample 2228371 | NCBI WGS metagenome assembly FWPV01 (sample SAMEA103939776, study PRJEB20133) | metagenome | reverse complement strand
AGGTTCCTTCTCCACTCTCGATCTGTTTGGAAACCTTATTCAAATTGGCTAAAGTCTCTTTAGCCTCGGCAATCGTCTCCTTCGTCTGCACATAAAGAGAATCATCCTTCACCAGCTTCCCCAATGTCCCTTCCCCGCTCTCAATCTGCTTGGAAACCTTATTCAAATTGGCTAAAGTCTCTTTAGCCTCGGTAATAGTTTCTTTAGTTTTCAAGTATAGAGATTCATCTTTAACAAGCTTGCCTAAGGTTCCGTCCCCTTTTTCAATACTCTGGGCAATATTTTGCAAAGCGACCAAAGTCTTTTTAGCTGAAGAGACAAGCTCTTTAACCGACCGTTCCCCCTCTTCTCCACCTAAAGCCTGGCTTAAGGATTGGGTAACAGATTTAACATCTGTGCCAATGGCACTGAGCTGGGCTAAGACACGATCAACATCAATTGCTGGAGCACCTTCCGCAATCTTTTCACCTGGCTTAACAAATTCCGGTCCGGGACCGGGCGATATCTCTATATACTTCTCTCCCAGGAGTCCGGACGACTTAACATAGACTTTCGAGCCTGCGGGAATTTTAACATGGATAGGAAGGTGCATGGTCACCCGGGCCTTTGTTCCCTCGAGGATGATCTCTTCCACCTTACCTACCTCCACGCCAGCAATACGAACTTGGGAGTTCTTATCCAATCCGGCTGCTGATTCTACGTGCGTATATACGCGATATCCCACTTCGCGCACGGCAATTCTACCCACTCGTACGGTAAAGTAAGTGAGAATGATAATTCCTAAAACCACAAATATACCTACTTTAGTCTCGGTAGCTAAGCTTCTCATTTTTTCCCTCCTCAAAGATTATACTGTCTGGCGGATATACTCAGCTCCTCTGGTTATCGGGCCAATTACTTCCCCCCGAATAAACTGTTGAACAATTTCATTAGTTGAAGATCTAATCTCTTCGGGGGTGCCTACTTCAATGATCTTTCCCTGGTAAAGCATGGCGATCCGGTCAGCTATACGGTAGGCACTCACCATGTCGTGCGTTATGGCAATAGAAGTAACCTGCAATTTCTCCCGCATGGTCACGATTAACTCGTTGATGACATTAGCCATGATGGGGTCCAAGCCCGTTGTGGGCTCATCATAAAGAAGAATGGCGGGCTCCATAGCGATAGCCCGGGCTAAGGAGACCCTTTTGCGCATTCCCCCCGACAACTCCGCCGGCATTAGATTTTCGACATTTTGCAAGCCCACCAATTTCAATTTTTCTATCGCTATGCTTTTAATCTCTTCATCCGGGAGATTGGTATGGCGTCGCAAGGCAAAACCAACATTCTCCCAAACCGACAAAGAATCAAAGAGGGCATCCCGCTGGAAAAGCATCCCAAATTTTTTGCGCAGTTCATTCCATTCCTCTTCGGAGAGATGGGAAATCTCTTGCCCGTCCACATAAATCTCTCCGCGATCGTGGCGCAAAAGCCCAATGACACATTTAATGAGCACACTTTTACCTGTTCCGCTCCCACCGATGACCACCATTGACTCTCCTCTTTTAACTTCCAGATTAACTCCCCGGAGGACATGATTGGACCCAAAAGATTTATGTACATCTCTGAGGAGAATCATTGTGTCTGCGGGAACTTTCATAGAATTAGCTCTCTTATTATCTTCTATGAAGGGCGCTGGTTCATTTAAAATCTGCTTCTTTCCCGAAAATATTTTATTTAACCTGGCTAACATTTCCAACTAAAAGAATAAGGCGGTAATAAAATAATTGGCAATGAGGATCAATAAGGAAGAGACTACCACCGCCCGCGTGGTCGACTTTCCTACCCCTTCTGCCCCTCCTTGCGTATTGAATCCTTGGTAACAGCCAATGATGGCGATGATCATGCCGAAGACACAAGCTTTAAATAGGCCTATATATATATCTTCTAAGTCTAAGTAATCGTATGTGCGGCGGATATAGATGGTCGGGTTACTTCCCAAAAGTTCCACGCTAATGAGGTAACCACCTAAGATGCCAATCACATCAGCAAAAATGGTGAGGATGGGCATGACAATAACAGCCGCCAAAAAGCGCGGGACAATTAAATATTTAATAGGATTAGTCGCCAAAGTATAGAGGGCGTCAATTTGTTCGGTAACTTGCATAGTTCCCAAATCCGCCGCCATAGCTGAACCTACTCTCCCGGAAACCATCAGTCCGGAAAGAACCGGGCCCAATTCCCGCGTCATGGACAAGGCTACTACCGTGCCGACAAAGGCCTCGGCATTAAACCTCTTAAAGCCCGTATAACTCTGCAAAGCTAAAACCATGCCGGTGAAGGCACCAGTGATCAAGACCACCGGAATAGATTTGACGCCAACCTCCTCAATTTGTTTAAACAAATTGCGCAAGTCAAAAGGCGGACGAAAAGTTAAAGTCAGCGTCTTGTAAAAAAGAATCATGATTCTTCCAGATTCGTCTAAAAATCTGAGAACCCACAAGCCTATGTAGTTTATTAAAGCAATCATTTCTATTTAGTAGTTACAGAATACACCCCATCCCAATCGGACGGCGGCGGATTTTGCTTAAGCCACTGGCATCTCTCCAGATAAAGTTTGCTCGGTTCATCCGCCGGAAATTTTTGCAAAATATTTTTCCAGAGGGCTTCTGCTCTTGACCATTGGCGATTATGGTATTCAGCCAAAGCTAACTTAAATTCTTGCGCTAACGCTCTTTGCTCCGTAGTCGCCGCCGAGGAACGAGCCAGCACCTCATATATGCGCACAGGCTGATCCTTTCCTTTCACCCGCACTAAATCCAGCTCGCGCGCTAAAATTTCCTCTTGCACAGAAGAATAAGTGAATTCACTTATAATTATATTTGTACCGTATAGTTTATTTAACCCTTCTAACCGCGACCCCAGGTTAACACTATCCCCCATTACGGTATAATCAAAACGTTTCTCTGAACCCATGTTCCCCACGACCATCAAGCCAGTATTTATGCCCACACCTATGTTTAAAACTGGCATTCCTTGATTGCGCCACTTCTCTTGTTCAGTCTTCAATTCGGCCACCATATCTAAAGCAGCTAAGCAGGCGCGCAAAGGATGATCTGGCTGCTCTAAGGGAGCTCCCCAAATAGCCATCAGGGCATCGCCCATATACTTATCTAATAAGCCATCATATTTAAAAACAATATCGGTCATTTTGCTTAAATATTCATTTAAAAACTTTACTAAATCCTCTGGGGCCATTTGCTCGGAGAAGCTGGTAAATCCACGAATATCGCTAAAAAGGACAGTCAGTTCTCTTTTTTCTCCGCCCAGCTTTAACTTCTCTGGATTTTTTAGCATCTGCTCCACCACTGCCGGACTAAGGTAATACTGAAAAGCCCCCCGAATTCTCTTTTTTTCTTTCTCTTCGGTCAAGTAGCGATGAACTGTCAAAGCCATATAGGTTAATATGATATTTCCTGTGGGGTAGACCATATTTATCCATAGGCCCTTATATTTAAAAAGATAGTAACCACTTAGGAGAAAGAGAGTAAAAAGGAGGATGGCCGTGATCACGCCGCCGATGACTTTAGTTTTAGGTATTATTAGGCCCAGGATAACACCTATAACGACGATGTTGATAATATCAATAATGGTCACCCAATTGGGCCGATAAAGAAATTGCTTCTTCAGAATAGTGTCCACGATATTGGCGTGAATTTCTACCCCTGGGAATACTTGGCTGAATGGAGTTACTCTCATATCATAGATGCCAATGGCCGTAGCCCCGATTAATACAATTTTATCTTGAAAAATTTCGCGCGGAATTCGTCCCTGAAGCACATCTGCTGCCGAGTAATGAGGAAAAGTTTTCGGAGGACCACAATAATTGATCAACAAGCGCCCTTCTTCATTCACCGGAATAGAGATCTCTCCTAAATGCACTTTTTCCACTCCAAATTCAGCCAACCGCAAGATCAAAGGTGCTCCGTCTAAAAACTTTTGGAGAATGGCTAAACTTAAAGGGCAAAAATATTTCCCTTTATATTTGATCACCAAAGGGGCCCAGCGAATAGCCCCGTCGGGATCCGGAAAAAAATTAAAAAACCCTGCCCCCTGGGCGGCGGCGGAGATGGCCGGTATATTCATTTGGATACTTTCCGCTTCAAAAATATAAGCGCTTTGCGCCTCGGCCGTTGCATACCTTACTAAATTATATGCCGAAAGAGAACTCAGATCTTCAGTCTCTTTTGCTGCAGCAGATTCGACCGGGGAAAAAAGAAAGAAATAGCCCAGAATAGCCCGCCCTGTCTTAGCTACTGATTGCGCCAGAATCTGATCATGGTCAGCCAGGGTCAATCCTTGTGTTAAATAATTATCTATTTCCGGATTCTTAACCCGGGAGTCTTTTATTTTCTGGGCTAATTCCCGCAAAATGCGTAACTCTGTATTTTGATCGGGCTCTGCCCAGACCAAGTCCAAACCTATGACCTTTGGGTTATATTGGCTTAGCTTATCAAGAAGTCCAGCCATTACTTTCCTTGGCCAGGGCCAGCGACCAAGCTCGCTCAATGATTTCTCGTCGATAGTCACTAACACAATTTTGTTAGTCGTTTCTATTCTTCCCCGCGCTTGCATGCGCAAATCTAAGCTCTTCAACTCCAGGAGATAAAAGAAATCCGGATCAAGATAAAAAACAACAAGCACTACTAATGTAGCAAAAAAAGCTATTTTAATCCCCGAAAATCGCCAGATCTTCAGCTTTTCGCCTTCCTAAAAAATTTTAAAAAGTTTAACAAATAAAACCCGCAAAAGCAATGCTTAACTGACCCTTACTACCTTCACTCTGGTATCAAAATCTCGGTTCGCCTAAGAGGCCGGAGGGTAAAAGTGAAGGTAGGCAAGCGAACTACCCTAAGCTAATGGGGCCTTTCTTGGAATAAAGGAGAAAAAATAGAGTGCTAATCAAGACTTTGGGAAAAACAAAATAAATTAAAATGAAATACCCTTCATCATCGGCGCAGAGTATTAAACAATCGAACCGGCCAAGTATTAAAGAGCTTTGAAGTTAACAAATTGGAAGATGATTAGCCTAAAAGTAACGCAGGCCGCTTGTCAAGAATTTGCAAGGTTGAATTAAAAGCTAAAGATGAGGGTAGTTTCTTTCCAGGGGTTAATCTATTAGCACTTATGGTAAGCTTAACGTAATTTTCATGAAAGCCCCACTTATAGCTGAGTCGATTCCATTGTCTTCTGTTTTCTCTTTCTCTAGGCCTCATTTATCTCTTTTTCTCTCTTAAATTTTTCGGCTGAGAGACCATATTTTCTCAGTAAAGCGCAGAAATTGGGACGATGCATTCCCACTTTTTGGGAAGCCCGGGTGATGTTTCCCTGTGATGCTTGTAGAGCTTTAATAAGAAAAGCTTTTTCTAAATTTCCGATAGTCTTCTCTAAAAGTTTCTTCTTTGCCATTTTTAGTTCCTTTAATGTTTCCGGAACAGAATGATTTATCCATCGCTGTCTCATCTGGAGCTGGTCAAGTAGATGTACGAGATCCACTTTGGGTTGATCCGCCATAATCACCAGTCGTTCCACAACATTCTTTAACTGCCGAACATTCCCGGGCCATTCGTAATCCCTGAGACTCTCTAAAGCCTCATCGGAAAAACCCTCGATACGCTTTCCCGTTTTCCTGCAGAAATGGCGTAGGAAATAATAAGCTAATTTCGGAATATCTTCTTTCCTTTCCCGAAGAGGAGGAATATAAATAGGAAAAACGTTCAAACGATAGAAGAGATCTTCTCTAAATTGTCCTTCCTCCACCATAGTCTTCAGGTCCTTGTTGGTGGCCGCAATGATGCGCACGTCTGTCTTCTGGAAACGAGTAGCTCCCACCGGCTTATATTCGCCTGTCTCCAATACCCGTAGAAGTTTTCCTTGAATTTCCAGATTGAGGTTGGTTACATCATCCATGAAGAGGGTCCCTCCATTGGCCACTGAAAAAATACCTTCTTTATCTCTAATTGCTCCAGTGAAAGAGCCTTTCACGTGGCCAAAGAGTTCGCTTTCCAGAAGGCTGGGTGATAAAGTACTGCAATCTACGGCAATAAATTGGCGATGCGCCCTCTGGCTTCGGGCATGGATGGCTCCAGCAAAGAGTTCTTTTCCTGTGCCGCTCTCACCACAGAGAAGCACCGTACTGTCCATGGGAGCAACTTTCTCAACCTTTTCAAAGACCGCGAGCATTTTGGGGCTATCCCCCACGATGTTTTCAAACCTGAAGCGTTGAAAAAGTTCACTTCGCAGATAGAGGTTTTCTTCCACCAAACGTTTTTTTTCAATAGCTCTTTTGGCGGAAAAGATCATTTCTTCATCAGTAAAAGGCTTCGTCAGATAGTCAAAGGCCCCTAATTTCATGGCTTCCACGGCATTTTGGACGGTGGAGTAACCCGTCATTACTATTACTTGAAGCTCCGGCCTCTTTTGGCGAACTATTTTGAGAATTTCCATCCCATCGATATCGGGCAATTTCATATCGAGCAAAATCAAATCAAAATCTTTTTCCTCAATCAGGTTCAGCCCCTCTTTCCCTGTCAAGCAGATTTGCACATGATAGTTTTCATCCTCTAGGGCTAACTGACATCCCTTACAAACCACCTGTTCATCATCGATTATTAAAACCTTTGGAGGTTTCATGCTCTTTTTTTTCTCCCTTAGAAGAACCTTTAAAGGGAATAGGAAGTTCTACTACAAAACGACTTCCCACTCCCGGCGTGCTCTGAGCGTAAATATTGCCCCCATGTTTCTGAACGATGCCATAAGAAACAGCGAGGCCCAACCCAGTTCCTTTAGGTTTCGTTGAAAAGAAGGGTTCAAAAATTTTGGACAGATTTTCTGGAGGTATTCCACATCCTGTGTCTATAACTTCAATGACCACATACTTCTCGTCCACACTTTGCGAGGTGCAGATCTTAATTGTTCCTTTGTCTTCTATGGCTTGGATCGCATTGAGAGTTAAATTGACCAAGATTTGCTCGATCTGCGCCTCATCAATCTGAATCTCAGGTAATGGATGCGCTGTTTCTAACTCCAATTGAATATGATGAAGCCGGAACTCATTTTCTAATAAATTAACCACTTTATGAATTATATTATTAATATTCATCAAAGTAGTTTTCGGTTCGCTTGTCCGAGAAAATTCTAAAAGGCCTTGAATAATTTTCTTACAACGCTGGGCTTCTTGCACGATGACCTCAAGGCCTTCTCGGAAAGGACCTTCTGGGGAAGCTTTTTTAAGCAGCCTTGTCCCATAGAGCAGAATCCCTCCCAAGGGATTATTGATCTCGTGAGCAATTCCTGCGGCCATCCGTCCCAAGGCTGATAATTTTTCCGCTTGCAAGGCTAATTGATCGTAACGGGATTTTTGCATTTCCAAAAGTTTTGCTTTCTGAATAACTGAAGCCGCCCGTTCCGCAATGAGGGCGATGTATTGCACTTCTTCTTCCGAAAATCCTCTCGCTTGATCAAAATAAATCCGGAGAACCCCGATCATCTCGTTAGGGTGCATTAGAGGAGCATCAATTATAAGGCGAATTCCCTCTTCCCAGATTTCCTTGGGGTTAAAAATACGGGGATCATTTTGAATGTCGCGGATAAAAATTACTCTCTGGGAACTATTAAGCTCCTTGATTACCTGTTCACCGGGAATCGGGTCTTTAAATATACATCGATCGTTCAAACCATAGGAAACGCCCCATTCAAAGAATTTAGTCTTAAAATTTAGAATTCCAATTGTAGCTCCTTTGGCTCTAAACAAGTTACAAGTTTGTTTAACAATTGTTTCTAAAATCAGATGAAAAGGGGTATCGCTATAAACCGATTTACCAATTTCTCTTAAGGTGTTATAAAGCTCATCGAATTGCATTTCTCACCCGTTTTTACTTTGTATATTTAATTATACACCTTTAACTACCTAGTGCAATGAAGAAAAATGTCTAATCCCTTTATCCCCCTGTATAAAGTTTTATACAATTTCCCGAGGGCTTTACTTCTTTCAATCAAGCTAAATTCTGTAAATTTTTAATTTTATTAATCAAATTTTTTAAATTGCGCAGCTTATGGTTGGCACCTCATTTGCTCTTTTTAAATTTAGAAATAAAAGATAAGGAAAGGAGGTACAAACTATGAATGTCATCCCTAATATGTTAAATCCTCCACCCATTAGGCCTCATATTTTAATTTTAGAAGATGAGGTTAATTTGGCCAAAGGATTATCCACGGTAATGGAAGAAGAAGGATACGAAGTAGATTTGGCTGAAACAGGGCAGGCCGCTTTAGAAAAATTCCAGAGGGAAGATTTTGACCTCTTAGTTGCTGATTTACGTCTACCAGATATGGACGGGATGGAGGTAATTTATCAAATCCGAGAAAAAAAGCCCCGGACAAATGTGGTCATCATAACTGGATATCCTTCCGTTTCTTCCGCTGTGCAAGCAGTTAAGATGGGGGTCACAGATTATCTTCGCAAACCTTTCACCGAGGATGAATTTAAGACAGCTATCAAGAGCGCCTTAGAGAAAAAACAAAAAGAATCTATGGAAAAACTTTTGGAGGAAACTCAAAAGGAAAGATTAATCCAAAAGGAGCAGGTTATCCGTGTTCTTGAGCGAGCCTCGGAGGATGAGACCTTCTTTAAAGATTTAATGGAAAATGGCTCAGTAGCCCTCAAGGAATACCATCTTTCTCAAAAGGCTAAGGCTGCAATTATCTCCGGGGATCTCGAATGGATCCGCAAAAATGTAGGAGAGCTCCCGGAAGAAAAACTTTTATTTATCTATAAGCGTTTGGAGCGTGAAGCTTGGTGATCACAAACAGGGATCAATAGCTCCCTAATAAATAACCGAAAAACATTCCTAAGAAAGGATTTCCCATGCTTCAAACCATTTTGCCGGAAGACGAATTTATCCAGGATAGAGAGGGGGAAAGTTATTTAGAAAATCTTTTTCTAGAGATTAAAAAAGAATTCCGTGGCCGTCCCGATGAACTAATTCCTTTACTCCAACGGGTCCAAGCTTCTTTGGGTTATCTTCCAGAAAAGGCCTTGCTTGAAATTGCCCGTTTTACGAGATTACCGGCGGCAAAAGTATTTGGAACAGCTACCTTTTACACTCAATTTCATCTGCAACCTGTAGGGAAAAATATTATCCGCATATGCCGGGGTACTGCCTGCCATGTCAAAGGAGGAGCACGTATCCTTAAAGAAGTGGAAAGACTATTAGGCATAAGATGCGGACAAAGCACACCTGACCTGAAATTCAATTTGGAAACGGTGGCCTGTATCGGCGCTTGTGCTTTGGCGCCCACTATGATGATTAATCATCATACTTATGGTCAATTAACCTCCAAAAAGGTAGAAGAAATTCTCTTCAAGTTATAAAAAAGAAGGGTAAGACTATGGCTAATGAAGGGGTAAAGAATTCCCAAGAAAAGATAAAGCGCACTCTTTTGATTTGCCAAGGAACAGGTTGTACTTCTTCCAACTCTGAGCAAATTAGAATCGAGTTGGAGCGTGAAGTACAGCGCTTAAGATTAAATGATGTGCGGATTGATTTCACCGGGTGTCATGGCTTTTGCCAGCAAGGCCCTATTTTAGTAGTAGAACCTGAAAATATTTTTTACACTCATGTCAAAATAGAAGATGTCCCCGAAATAGTTCAGGAGCATTTAATCAACGGAATTCCAGTTCAACGTCTTTTTTACCGTAATCCCCTGACAAATGAGTTCGTACCTACTTATCGAGAGATTGATTTCTATAGGAACCAACAGCGTATCATTTTACGGAATTGCGGGCATATTAATCCAGAAGTGATCGATGACTACCTCGCGTGTGGTGGTTATGAAGCGCTACGCAAAGTGCTTTCGCGCATGTCTCCAGAAGAAGTAATTGCAGAAATTAAAGAATCTGGGCTGCGAGGTCGGGGGGGAGCTGGTTTCCCAACCGGCTTGAAATGGGAATTTTGTCGTCAGGCACCGGGCAGTCCCAAATATATAATCTGTAATGCAGATGAAGGTGATCCGGGTGCTTTCATGGACCGGAGCACGTTAGAAGGAGATCCCCATACAGTCATCGAAGGTATGATTATTGCTGCCTATGCCATCGGAGCCAGTGAAGGATATATTTATTGCAGAGCTGAATACCCTTTAGCGATTAAGCGTTTAAAAATTGCTCTAAAGCAAGCTCAAGAGCATGGCTTTATCGGTGACCATATTTGGGGTTTTGATTTTAATTTTAGGTTACATCTTAAAGAAGGCGCAGGAGCATTCGTTTGCGGCGAAGAAACCGCTTTGATGGCTTCTATTGAGGGCTATCGAGGGATGCCTCGCCCTCGGCCACCATTTCCCGCCCAATTTGGACTATGGGGACAACCCACTAATATCAACAATGTAAAAACCTTAGCCACTGTGCCAGTCATTATTCAAAAAGGAGCTGCTTGGTATGCCAGTATAGGGACTGAGAAAAGCAAGGGCACCGCCGTTTTTGCGCTCACCGGAAAGGTTACGAATAGTGGCCTAGTTGAAGTACCCATGGGGACAACTATCTCTCAGATTGTGTTTGAAATTGGAGGGGGAGTTCCTCGTGGCCACAGATTCAAGGCGGTGCAGACTGGCGGCCCATCCGGGGGATGCCTCCCTGCTGCTTTTTTAAATTCCCCCGTGGATTATGAGACCTTAGTTCAGGCAGGTTCGATCATGGGCTCAGGAGGGATGGTGGTATTGGATGAGAATACCTGCATGGTCGATATAGCTAAGTTTTTTCTCTCCTTTACTCAACTCGAGTCCTGTGGTAAATGTCTGCCTTGCCGTGACGGAACTAAACAGATGCTGGAAATCCTTGAGCAAATAACAAACGGCAAGGGGCAAATAGAGGATATTGACCTATTGGTAGAACTGGGAGAAACAATTAAGGCCAGTTCCCTGTGTGGCCTTGGTCAAACCGCTCCCAATCCAGTCCTCTCCACCATTCGCTATTTTAGAGAAGAATATGAAGCTCATATAAAAAGATTACATTGCTCAGCTGCTGTTTGCAAAGGATTGGTTAAAGCCCCTTGCCGTCACATTTGCCCAGCCGGTGTAGATGTTCCTCGTTATATTCGCTTAATCGCCAAAGGAAATTATGGTGAAGCTCTTAGAGTCATTAGGGAAAAAATTCCTTTTCCTGCAGTTTGCGGTTATATCTGCTTCCGCCCCTGTGAACGCAAATGCCGCAGGGGACAAATCGATGACCCCATAGCTATACGAGCTTTAAAAAGGTTTGTGGTTGACCACGCCCCAAAGGAAGATTATTGCCCCAAAGTAACCGCGCCTCCTTCAGGAAAACAGGTCGCTATTATTGGATCAGGTCCGGCAGGGCTTACCGCCGCCTATTATTTAGCCCAGAAAGGAGGACACGGGGTAACTGTTTTTGAAAAATTGCCCGAAGCAGGGGGAATGATGAGATACGGGATTCCCAGATTCAGGTTGCCCCAAAGAGTGTTGGATACAGAAATAGAGATGATCAAACAGGTAGGAGTGGAGATAAGAACAAATAGTCCCATTAACTCTTTGCGTTCTCTTAGCAGACAGGGATACAACGCCATTTTCTTAGCTTTGGGAGCTCATGCGGGTATGAAAATGGGTATCCCTGGAGAAGACTCCGCCAGAGTCATGGACTGTATTACTTTCCTTCGAAAAGTCAATTTAGGAGAAAAAATTGAGCTGGGGAACAAAGTAGCCGTTATCGGCGGAGGCAATGCGGCCATCGATGCGGCGCGGACGGCGATGCGGTTGGGGGCACGAGAAGTAACTATCCTTTATCGGCGGAGTAAGGACGAGATGCCCGCCTCCGAGGAAGAAATCCAAGAAGCTTTAGAAGAAGGAGTAAAAATAGAGTATCTAATTGCCCCGATTGAAATATCGAACCAAAATGGACAACTCCAGATGGATTGTCTTCGTATGAAATTGGGGAAAATAGACGCAAGCGGAAGAAGAAAACCCGAACCTTTGCCTGGGAGCAAATTTACAAAAGCTTACGACTCCATTATTACTGCTATTGGCCAGGTTCCTTATATCCCCAGAGAGATGGAGATAAAAGGTGGAAAAGGAGGAACTATTAACGCTGACCCGGACACGTGTTCTACCGAAATAAAAGGGGTTTTCGCCGGCGGGGATATAGTCAGTGGGCCCTCCTCTATCATAGAGGCCATCGCCATGGGCCGCAGGGCTGCCGTGGCCATTGATCGTTACCTGGGCGGCCATGGCTTGATTGAGGAAAAGTTTTCTTCTCCAGAAGACATTTCTGGTTTGAAGGCCATAGCTGAAGAAGGTGAGAGACGTCGGCCATCCATGCCCACTATCCCCCTCAATCAACGGTTGGCTGGATTTAATTTGGTGCAGCTTGGTTTTTCAGAAACGGTCGCCAAAGAAGAAGCTCAGCGCTGTTTAAGATGCGACCTGGAAGAGGATTAAACTTAATTAAACTATAAAAAGAAAATATTATTTATGGTTTTCCTAAAAAAGAAAAATAAAAATGAATAAAATCTCTCCACCCCCAAAAAGAAAATCACAATTCGTCCACCTTACCATTAATGGGCAAAGAATTACCGCTCGTCCAGGTAGCACGGTGTTAGAAGCCGGATTAGCGGCCGGCATCTACATTCCTAATCTATGTTATGAACCTCGCCTGCAACCTTTTGGAGCTTGTCGACTTTGTATAGTGAAAATCGAAGGTCTGCGCGGTTTGCCGACTGCCTGCACCACGCCCATAAAGGAGGGCATGAAAGTTTATACAGAGACAGAGGAGATCCAAAAATTGAGAAGAATGATTGTGGAGTTAGCGCTTTCTCATCATCCTTACGAATGTCCCCTTTGTCCAAAGAGTCAGGAGTGTCAGCTTTTGAAAGTGGCGCGCTACGTAGGTGTTAATCCAGAAACAATGGCTCGGTTGCGAAGAATACCCTCAAATAGACCACCTGACCGATCTAATCCAGCCTTTGATTTTGAGCCAGATAAGTGCATCCTCTGCGGAAAATGTGTGCGCTGGTGCACTGAAATCGTAGGTGTGGGAGCGATCGATTTTTGTTCGCGCGGTTATGACACGATAGTCAGTCCATTTGCGGGAAAACCAATAATTCAATCCATCTGTCAAAGCTGCGGCGAATGCGTAGAACATTGTCCCACCGGAGCTCTAAGTCCTAAAAATTTCCTCCCTCCTGAAAAAGAGATTGAGACGATTTGTCCCTATTGCGGAGTTGGCTGTTCCCTTTACTTAGGCGTGCGGTTAGGCAGAATTGTCAGGGTAAGGGGGAATCCCCACAGCCCCGTAAATGGAGGGGAACTCTGCGTGAAGGGCAGGTATGGGTTAGACTTTGTTAGCCACCCTCATCGTTTAAAGAGACCCCTGGTGAGGAGGGAAGGAGTTCCTAAAATCGTGGACATCGGGGACCCAAGTCAAATTTTTGAAGAAGTTGACTGGGAGAAGGCCTTAGCCAAGGTTGAAGAAAGTCTGCGTCAAATACAGCACTGTTACCATCCGGAAACCATAGGATTTCTTAGCTCAGCTAAATGTACCAATGAAGAAAATTATCTTTTCCAAAAATTCGCCCGAGCTGTATTGGGGACAAATAACATCGATCATTGTGCAAGGCTCTGCCATGCCTCTACGGTTGCCGCCGCCTTAGCTGCTTTTGGTGATGGGGCCATGAGTAATTCTATTGCCGATATTGATTGGGCGGATGTTTTTTTAGTGATTGGGTCTAATACAACGGAATGTCACCCTATTATTGGGCGCCGAATCAGGCGAGCAGTTAAATACCGGGGAGCTAAATTAATCGTCGCCGATCCTAGAAGGATAGAACTTTGTGATATTGCCGATGTCCATCTGGATCACTATCCAGGAACCGACGTGGCTCTTCTTAATGGGCTCATGCATCAAATTATCAAGGAAAATTTGCTTGCCTCTTCATTTATTGCAGAAAGATGTGAAGACTTCAAACCTTTCATGGAATCTCTGAAGGCCTATGACCTTAAGCGGGTGGAGCAATTAACTGGAGTAACAGCAGAAAAGATTCATCGGAGTGCTCTCCTTTTTGGCAAAGCGAAAAAGGCTATCATTCTTTACGGCATGGGTATTACCCAGCATACCACTGGTACCGATAATGTAAAAGCTATTGCCAATCTTTTAATGCTTACAGGAAATCTTGGACGAAGAGGAGTCGGTTTTTCCCCGCTGCGCGGCCAGAATAATGTCCAAGGAGCTTGCGATATGGGCGCTTTGCCTACCTTTTATCCAGGCTATCAACCGATAGATAATCAAGAGGTGCGTGAAAAATTTGAAAAAGCTTGGGGAAGAAAGTTAAGCTCCAAGCCAGGTCTAACGATTACTGAGATGATTCAAGCGGCTTATGAGGGAAAACTAAAGGTATTATATGTGATGGGAGAAAACCCCATGCTCAGCGAACCTGACTTAAACCACGCTAAGGAAGCCCTAGGCCGTCTTGAATTCCTTATCGTGCAAGATATATTCCTAACCGAAACAGCCCAGATGGCAGACGTGATCTTACCGGCGGCTTGTTTTGCAGAGAAAGACGGCACTTTTACTAACACGGAACGTCGCATTCAGCGTGTGCGCAAGGCACTCGCCCCCCCCGGAGAAGCAAAGGCTGATTGGGAAATTATCTCAGAAATTGCTTCCCGGCTGGGATACTCTATGAATTATACCTCCCCTGCTGAGATTATGGATGAAATTGCGAGGCTAACTCCCATTTACGGAGGTATTAAATATCATCGACTTAACAGAGGAGCCCTGCAATGGCCTTGTTATGATTCAAAACATCCCGGGACACCAATTCTCCACTCGGGTCAATTCACTCGCGGCCGCGGGAAATTTCACGTTGTTCATGATCGTCCTCCTGCAGAGTTACCTACTTCTTCCTTCCCGCTTATTCTCACCACCGGGAGAATATTAGAACATTGGCATACCGGAAGTATGAGCCACCGCTCTCACGTCTTGGAGACCTTGGTGCCCCAAAGCTATGTGGAGATTAGCCAGGCGGATGCCGAGCGCCTTGGGATTATGGAAGGAGATGAAATATCCCTGGCCTCTCGAAGAGGAAAAGTTCAGACAAGAGTAAAAAAGAGTGAACGAGTAAAACCTGGTCAGACCTTCATGGCTTTCCATTGGAGAGAAGCCCCAGCTAATCGACTCACTCATCGGGTTTTTGATCCCCAAGCCAAAATCCCTGAGCTGAAGGTGGCGTCTATTAAGGCCATCCTCAGCGTTCTGGAAAGAGCTGCTGAGGATAATAAATTCCTTAATGCTCTTGCCGAAAATCCCATCGGTGCCTTAGCTTCTTATGATCTAACCCCTGAGCATCGCCGAGCCCTAGCCGAAGGCGACATCGCTTCCATTGAAGAGTGGGTCGGCCCACTTGAAGAGCGCTTGAAAGTCTGGCTGAAGGTCCGCCTCAAACAAGAAGGGATTTTTGGCCAAAAAGTTTAAAACCTCTAAATACTCTCCACTAATTTATTTCAGAATTTATCCAGAAATTCGAGGGCAAAGCATCGTCATACTAAGATGACCAGGAAAATAAGTTGAAAAGACTCAAGATTTATGCCAAAATATTTCTGTAAAATAATTCATGGGGAAAATTGCAGAGCCTTACGATGGAAAATGATCCATTAGAAGAAAAGAAAAGACCTTCTTGCTTCGGTGACGAAGCTAAATTTGTCAATTATTTGGAAAATTCCCCAGCGGATTGTGAATGTGCTAAATGCCCCAACGAAAATGAATGTGGCGAGTATATTCTATTAAAATGTTCGCGCGAATTAATATTTTGAGAAAATTTTTTGTTTCCCTAATTTTCTTTATAGTCTCCTGTTTTTATCTAACGGGATTAGGCTTAATCTCTTCCGTCTCTGCCCAGAATTTGACCTCTCCCTTCTCCGGAGATCGGCAGGCTATTTATGCCGTTCTTAAAGATGAAAGGGGCGAAATAATCGAGGGCTTCCTAAAATCAGGCCTGGAAGAAATATTGGTGCAGACAAAAGATAACCAGGAGAAGCTTATCCCCATTAAATATATTAAATCGATCACTCTGGAGAAAACAAAAAGCTTACTCCCCGAAGAGGCTGCCCCAAAAGAAGCCACCTACACTGTACGTTTAGAAAATAGCCAGGAAATTTATACTTTGAAAAAGAAATATACCTTTAGCCTAAATACTAATTTAGGGTTAGTTACCAAAACTATAGACCCAGAAATAGTCAATAAGCTCTTGCTTAAGGAGCAAGCCGCGCCCAAATCCGAAGATGAAAAGCCCTTCCTGCAGGAAAAAAGCATCGTCTTCAGTCTGGAATTAAAATTTTGAGCCGACGTAGCTCAGTGGTAGAGCAGCCGATTCGTAATCGGCTGGTCGCGAGTTCAAATCTCGCCGTCGGCTCCAATAATTTTCCAAAAAGATCCTATCCAATCATTTGCCGAAAATTGCTATTTGGTAATTTGGGGGCGATTGAATTTTTGTCCATTTTTATTTTAAACTCATTTCATAGTAATATGACTGCTTCAGTCCATGAAAAAGCAAACACTCTAAAGACGAAAAAGTTGCCATCCTGTATTCTCTAAAAAACCGAAAAAATTAATTGACAAAAGTTTCAAATTTATGCTAAGCAGTTTCTTATTTGGAAACTTAGAAGGGGCGTATTTAAAATTGAAATTCATTTAACAACAAAGAAGATAGATTCCTAATGTATATTTATGCGCATCTATCACGAAAAGGAT
>FWPV01008528.1_pt1 | contig 16788 bp, 28 predicted proteins | sample 2228371 | NCBI WGS metagenome assembly FWPV01 (sample SAMEA103939776, study PRJEB20133) | metagenome | reverse complement strand
CCATTTCATCTAAATCTTCAACTGTTATTCCAAGGTTCTTACAGATAACTATCACTATATTCACGCTGGCTCTCGATACACCATTCTTTAAAATAGTATAAAGAGTACTCTCAGGTATATCACATTTTTGAGCAAAAGCTCTAATACTTAGCCCCTTCTCTTTGATTAGCTGTTCAATAATTTTAGCCTTTTCCATAACATCCCCTTCTTCTTATAAAAAGTATTTTTACACATGCATAATACCATATACTACGTAAAATGTAAATATATAATTTACGGTTTTCCGTAAACATTACGCATAAAACGACAAATTTACGTAATACCGTATAATAATGGTTGACAATGTGCGTTATACCGAGTATCTTTAGATTATGGTTTACGGAGTTCCGCAAACACAAAAATGTGAAAGGGGTAACAAAATGTATAAAAATCTATTGAATTCTATGAAATCCAAAAACATCACTTTAACTCAACTATCGGAGCTTCTTAACGTAAGATTAGCGACAATATCCGACAAAGTCAACGGAAAATCCAGATTTTATTTCGATGAGGCAATCAAGATTAAAAAAGTATTCTTCCCTGAATATGAAGTGGAATTTCTATTTGAATTTGATGAAGAGGCTGCGTAATTCCGCAACAAGTACATCCAGTACTGCATAGGATTATTTGGGGGTGTGAATATGGATAATGAAAAAGCTCATAACGGGTATCGTGTTATTAATGTACTAAAAAATGGAGAAATCGTTGAAAACATGGACGGATACAAAGTCACAGTCAATGAAGAAACAAAAGCGTTTTACATATTGATGGCATCAATTGCCAAAGATAAAACCGCTTAGGCGGTAGAAAGGAGGGACGAGCTTATGAAAGAAAACACTACAACGAAATGTAAACATTTGGTTTTTGTAACTAAGGAGAAACACTAACAATAAGAATTGAATTAAATAATGTTTCTCCTAATACGAAATATGAATGTATTGGCTTTTTACTAGATTAGATATGTAAACATGCAATGAAAGCTATTTTTTTACAGTAGGAAAACTATCAGTTAGCTTCACTAATTCGAGCAGCTGATTTGGATTGTCTAAAAGTTTAGGCAGTAGAATTTCCATTAGTGCCACATCTGGTGATTTGCTAGTATTTGTTACTAATTTATCTGCTAATACAGATATGGCAGTTGTATCGTTGAGCCTTATACCATTTTGCAAATCCTTTAACATATCTTGTATTTTATATAACTCTTGAAAGATTTGTGAATTAAATTTATTTGGAGCCATATTCTCGGTCTCAGAAGAATAATCAGAATCATCCACTAGGTTAGATACAGTTTGTATTAATCGAGTCTTTACTTCGTCAACCGAGTCTAGATCGGTAATATCATAATCAAAGGTTCTGATTGTAGATATGTCAAAGGGAATGTTTTGTGACTTGGATTTTAGATGAATAATGTGCCTACCTAATGCAGAACGATAACCTATTTCATAGAAAGCGTTAGGATTAAGCTCGCTTATATCTGCAATTACAAGCTCATCGTTTTTTAAATGTTGAATAATCTCATCGGTTATTATTCCGTTTGTATTAAGAGCATCAATTCGGATAGGTTCGTATCCGCATTCAAAGCATACTGGAGTAATAATGTGCTTGAGTAATTTGTCGGAACGGTTTCGAGTATCGGAACCTTCATGTCCTATAGGACATACTATGAAACATTTTTTCATAACGTTAATTCCTTTCCTTTATTTATTTAATAATACGGAAATTATACCACAAAATATTCCATAAATCTACAAGAAACAAGGTGAAAACCATGAATTATGAAACAATCACAATTGAGGATTGTCAGGAAATGTACGACATGAAGGGAATGACAGCAACAATCGAAAATGGTCAAGTTACAGGGTTCGCAAAGGAATAATATCGATCCGTCGACATTCTCCTAATTGACGATAAGGGAAATACAATATGAAAGGAGGAAGTAATGAAAGTAATGGTTATCGCAACGGGTGAAGTTGCAGAAGCAAAGAGATTTAAGGGTATGTCCGAGGAGGAAGTAAAGTCCGCAACCAATGACCCAAAGCTATGGAAAGGAAATGAAATATTCTTGGAGCCAGAAGATGGCGGTGGAGTTTGGAGATGGATGCCAGAGGATGAGATTGAAATTATTGAAGATCAGGATGGAAGTATAAAAAAATGAGCCTCTTATATGAGACGGCAATCTCAGAGGCCCAAAGGTAAATAATCTAAGTGTTATTATACACGCAAATTTGAAGGAGGTCAAATTAATTATGGCAAAAGGCATTGTAAGAAGGATTGACGAACTCGGAAGAATTACTCTTCCAATGGAATACAGACGCGCATTTGGTATAGAAGTAAAAGCTCCTATCGGTATGTACACAGTAAACGGCGTTATCCACTTGGTAAAGGCTGATGATAAGTTCAAGGGAATCGCAAGAGAGCTTGATGAGCTAGGGAGATTAACGCTGCCGATTGAGTGCAGAAGATCACTTAGATTTGTTGACCGCCAAGAAGTCGACATGTATGTAGATGGCAATGAGCTTTGCGTAGAAAAAATGGTTCTTGGATGCATTGTCTGCCAAGCATTAGATGATTTGTTGGTAACCAAGGATTTTAACATTTGCAGGAAGCATGCACACGTGGTTGTTGATGCGGTGATGGAGGATTAGCTTATGTGCTATTACCATCCATGTCCCGAGTGTGGGGCGAATTTAGATCCAGGGGAGCCATGCACGGATTGTGCTGATCGAGAATTACCTTTCGTAACAGTCCCGAAAGATCACGGAACACATCCAGAGCTTTATGAGGAGGATGCAAATGTCAATTCTAAGCATATATAGAAATCGATTTATTGAAGAATTAACCGGAGCAACAGTGCTGCCTCTTAATCTGATCGAAGCTGATATCAAAGAAATTACAAGCAAAGCACGCAATATCAATTTAGATGATGCCGAGGAAATGAAAAACGGAATCGAAGCTATTATTTCCGTCTTAGAAGAGTTGGCAGACAAATTATTTTAGGAGGTAGGTTTAATGATTATTATCAAAGTTAAATTTTTAGAGTATGGACAACCATCCGGTAGAGCATATACATATTTTTCAGAGAATCCGGTTTCGGTTGATGATAAGGTACAGATTAACCTGCAGGCTATTGGAGTCGTAACCGAGGTTGATTTATCAGAGTAATAGATTGAGAGTTATAAGGATAAAGTTAAATTTATTTATGGTTTGTTAGTTGAAACCCCAAAGCCAAAGACCATAGATGAGCTCGCTGGTGGCGAACTTTGTAATACATGCCCACTTCCTGAAGAAATTAGAGGAGTACATTGTTATGGTGGTGAACCGGTAATGTGTGAGGGAAGTCATTGCAAGGAAGCATATGAAGCCTATATGGATGATTTTGAAGAAAAAAACGGAGGGACCGAGGAATGAACGATTTGCAAATAGTAGTCAATCAACAACACGGAGTTATTTCCACCAACTTCGAGGATATCAAACAAGAGTTATCAGCTCAGATGGAAGTATATAAGGAGTTGGAAGTAACTGAGGTAAACAAGGTAGAGCGCAAGAAAGATGTTGCAACGCTCCGTAAGATGTCTAAAGCTCTCAATGATAAGAAGGTTGAAGTTAAGAATGAGTTTTTAAAGCCTTATGCCGTATTCGAAAATAGCGTAAAGGAACTTATCGAGATTATCAATGAGCCGATCGGGATCATCTACAATCAAGTAAAAGAATTCGAGGAATCACAAAGGCTGCTTAAAATCGATGAAATCAATAAAGCATTCGCTTCTCTGATTGCTAGCTACCCGACTCTTATCGATGAAATCGGAATTGTAGTAATCTATGACAACCGGTGGGAGAATGCGACCGCATCCATGAAATCGGTCAAGGATGAAATGACCGATAAACTTAATACTATCCGGGATAATGTGGCTCTGATCAGTTCTATGGTATCGGACAAAACTAAAGAGGCTCTATCGCTATTCTGGGGTGATCTTGATGTTGCTAAGGCAATGAACATGATTAATCGTTACGAAGCTCAGAAACGCGAAATCGAGCAACAAATGGTTGAACAGCAGCGCATAGATAAGGAAGCCGAGGAAGAGCGTCAGCGATTGGCAAGAGAACGTGAACTTGAACGCGAGAAGCAGAAGGTTCGTGATGAAGAAATGGCACGTATTCGTAAAGAAGAGCAGATCCGCGAGGAAGAGCGTCAGAAGGCCCATGCTGAGGAAGAACACATCCGTGAAGAGGAGAGACTTGCTACTGAAAAGAGGTTGATGGGAATTAAAGAGTCAACTCAGTCGGATGCTGCTCCGGTGGATGATTTGGAGGCTCCGTTCGTAGTAGATGAATGCTTTGAGGCAAAGTTCAAGGTTAGAGGGTCCATGGAGGAGCTCGGCCAGATTGAAATGTATCTGAACAGCATTGGAGTATGGTTCGAAAGGTGGGATGTAAATGGAAAACGGTAAGATTTACGAAGCTATTAGCAATGTCATGGCCGAGATTGGAGCCATCGGCAAAGAAAAGAAAAATTTGCAGCAAGGGTTTATGTATCGAGGAGTTGATGATGTCATGAACGCGCTACAGCCGGCACTTATCAAGTATAAAGTATTTATTACTCCAACAGTCGGAATTAAGACGCAAGAGGAACGCACAACTGCAAAGGGCGGTGTAATCTTCTATGTGACAATGGATGTTACTTATAAATTTTATACTACGGATGGAAGCTTTATAGAGTGTGCAGTATTCGGTGAAGCCATGGACAGTGGCGATAAAGCGGTAAATAAAGCAATGTCAATTGCATTCAAGTATGCTTGCTTTCAAGTGTTCTGTATCCCGACCGAGGAAATGATTGACCCAGATGCTGATGTTTATGATCCGGCTTCTAAGGGCGCTAAACAGGCCAAAATAGATAAGCCAAAGACGATAACACCACCTGCAGCACAGACAGCCCAGACTACAAAGGCAGCGCCACCACCGGTACCAACTCCGGAACAGATGGCAGAGATTGCAAAACAGGTAATCAATGATGTAAAAATAAAAACGATCCGTGGTGAGCTTGAACGCACCGGAGTACAGGAAACGGCTATCTGTAAGCGTTACGGCTTTGCAAAGATAGACGAGTGTACTGAAGAGTTATTCGTCAAGGTTATGAGTGCGTTAAATAAAAAAAAAACCAAGGAGGTAGCGACAAATGAATAGTGTTAATTTAGTCGGAAGGCTCACAAGAGATCCAGAGGTCAGATATACCGAAGGAGGCACATCAATTGCCAGATTCACAATTGCATGTGATAGAAGATTTAAAAAAGCAGGAGATGCGCAAACAGCAGACTTTATCAGTTGTATAGCTTTTGGTAAAACGGCATAGTTTGTAGAGAAGTATTTCAATCAAGGTATGAAAATTGGAGCGGATGGAAGAATTCAAACCGGTTCATACACGAATAAGGACAGCCAAAAGATTTATACCACTGATGTTGTTGTAGAAAATGTGGAATTCGTTGAAAGCAAAGCATTGGAAGGTGGATATCAGTCTTCGAGACCCGAGCCGAGTTCTGCACTGGGTGACGGCTTCATGAATATACCGGATGGTATTGATGAAGAATTACCATTTAATTAAAGGAGGCACTTATGGGCCTTACAATACAGATTGACAGCAGAGAGAAAGCCAGGGCAATCACTAAGATTATCGAAGAGTTTAAGAAGCAGGGGGCTGACTACTACATAAGTAAGTTATGGGCCGGGGACTATATGTCCCTGGACAACCCCAGATTAATCATAGACCGGAAACAGAATTTATCAGAAATATGTGCCAATGTATGCAATACCCATGACCGTTTTCGGGATGAATTAGTCCGGGCACATGAAAAGGGGATTAAATTAATCATCCTGATCGAGCATAGTAACCGTATCAAGTCTATTGATGATGTTGAGGAATGGGAGAATCCCAGACGCAAGGTAAAAACTAGAGTATGGATTGAGGATGAACTCAGAGTGGATGAAGTCGGTGAAGAATATTGGGAGCTTGGACATTGGGATACAGTAATCACAGAAACTAAGGCTATGACCGGAGCAACCTTGGCAAAGGTAATGCGGACCCAAGAACGGAAGTATGGATGTGAGTTTATGTTCTGCGATAAGCTCCATACCGGTAAGAGAATTCTAGAATTACTAGGCGGTGAATAATTTGACCGATGAAGAAATTGAAGAGAGAAAAGAGTATTTACGTTCCACTATATCGGCTTCTGAGGTTTTATCACGATTCGGCATATTGGTAAAGCATCGTCGCTGTAAAGGTTTCTGCCATGACGGTAAAGACTACAACATGAAAGTATTCCGGGATGGTTGCCACTGTTTTGTATGTGGTGAAAGCATGGATATTTTCGATATTACCATGAAGTTAAATTATTGTGATTTCTGGACAGCATTCGAATTACTGGGCGGTACCGAGAAACAATCCTTCACAACCTCACGAAAGGCGAAAACAGCCGTAATGGAGCGTGAACAACGAATTGCATGGCAACGCAAAGAAGAGCTGAGATTAAGAGGCATACGATTGTACATATCGGCCTATCGACAGATTATCCGGACAGAAGAACCTTACTCAGACTTATGGTGCCATGCTCAGGAGAAATTACCGTATCAGATATATTTACTTGAATATTATACAACGGAAAGGGGGTAATAACCCTGCAAGAAATAGCTAGTTTAACAGCTGATACCATCTTGAGCGATGAAGTACTTTGCGAGGTCATGGAACAGCAGGATGAGATTTTCAGAGCCAGGTTATTATTGACTCTAACCGATCGGGCGGATGAACTTGGTGTAAAAGTAAAATTCACGAAGTTAGTCGCTGCTTACAAAAAAGAGAAACAAAAATATGATAAAGGGCAGCAATCTCCCGGAAGTTTAGAACGAACCACTGAGTTTGATTCTATTTATGGAGAAATGCGTTGTGGAAACTGGATTGCTAATGACAATGGCATTCGGACATTTGGACCATTTGGTGGTGAAATCCTTGCTTGTTATCATCCGATTATACCAGTCCAGAGGTTGATTAACGCAGAAACTCATAGGGAGAAAATTAAGCTGGCATATAAAAAAGGCGACAAGTGGAAAGATATCATAATCGATAAAGGGATGATTGCTTCAGCGAATAGGATAGTCGGACTTGCTGACTTTGGAATATCAGTCACATCAGAAAGCGCAAAGAATTTAGTTAGATATTTATCTGATATAGAAAATTACAATATGGAACGGATTGAGGTACAAGTGTCAACGGGTAAGCTCGGATGGATTGAAAAGGAATTCATGCCTTATGGCAAGGGGATTATTTTCGATAATGAAACAAGATTTAAAGATACATACGACAGTATTCATGAGCAAGGGTCCTTCGATACATGGATGGCTGCTGCTAAAAAAATTAGAAAGTCTGATCGCTTCGAACCAAAGATTTATATCGCCGGATCCCTAGCAAGTGTCCTGGTTGAACCATTAAATGCTTTACCGTTCGTCTTGAACCTTTGGGGCGATGCCGGAAAAGGTAAGACGGTTGCAATCATGTTGGCTGCTTCAATCTGGGCTAATCCATGGGGTAATGATTACATTACGGATCCTAAATCGACAATGACCGCTTTGGAGCTTAGGTTGGACTTCTTGAACAACCTCCCAATGCTCATAGATGATATGGCTCAGCTAAAGAATAAATATGATGGTGATTTTTCGGAATTGGTTTATATGCTCTGCTCAGGCAAGGGTAAGGATCGTGCAAATGTCACTATGGGCCTTAATAAAGCCACCACATGGAGAAATGTAATTCTGACCAATGGAGAGCATTCTCTGGTTACTGAAACGATGCAGGGTGGTGCTATAAACCGAATCATTGATGTTCGAATGGAAGAGGGTTATATCTTTGAGAACGGTAATCAAGTAGTGGAAACCATTAAGGCGAATTATGGCTTCGCCGGGCGAATGTTTATTGATGTTATCGGGCAAATAGGTATTGAACAGATAAAGACGATACAGCAGGACTTTCTTAAAAAGATTGCCGACCGGGCAAAGGAATTAGAAATCGAGAAGGAAGAAAAGCAATCCTTGCCAATGAGTATATTACTGACAGCTGATAAGATAGCCACTGATTACATATTTGAGGATGGTATATATCTGGACTTTAATTCCTGCGTTGATCTCCTTAAAAATAAAGGCGAGGTTAGTGAAAACGAACGTGCATATGAATTTATCCTGTCAGAGGTTGCAATTAACATGAATAAGTTTAAGCCTGACATGATGGGAGAATATCGCAATGAAGTCTGGGGTTCCATCGAAGGTGGATACTTAATTATCATTAACAATGCCTTTAACAAGATATGTGAGAGAGGTAATTTCTCCAGTAAATCATTTTTAGCATGGGCGGGTCAACAAAGCTTGATTGATACCCAATCGGGTAAAAACACGAAAACCAAACGGCTGAATGGGGCTGTCAGTAGGTGTATATATCTTAAACTTCCATCAGATACTGACACTAATTTGAATAGTCAGATTGAGATACCAGAGGAGTTTATGGAGGTGTCGGAAGATGAGCAGGGTGAGTTACCTTTTAATTAACTGTAACACCGTAACACCTGTAACACCTAAAAATATAAGCCCTTATAAAAAGTAATAAATTTTGAAATTTTGATAAAATCACTCGCACGTAAGAGAGACATAAAAATGGTGTTACGGTGTTACACCCATCGAGAAACCAGTAAAATCAAGGGTTGTAGCGTAACACCTTAAGTGTTACAAATATCAAAATTAGTGTTACTAACATAAATAATGGTGTTACAGACGGGGAAATGAGGTGTTTGACATATCAGATATTGCTAAAAAAATACCAACTCAAACAGAAGTAAGACAGATTTTCAATGATACCTACAACGTATTTTATAAAAAATGGAAGGATATATCTAATCCAGACGACTGGGTGAAGGTAGCTCAGGACATGAGAGATATTAATCGTAAGTATGATTGTGAGTTGTGTAAGGCGATATTGTTGGAGTTGGTGAAGAGTATTGAGAGTGAGTTTAAGCAGAGGGAGGTAAGTTAGATGCAGAACACATTAGGAGATTTAAATAATCATCTATTCGCACAGTTGGAACGTTTAAATGATGAGGAATTAAAGGGTGAGGAATTACAAGAAGAGATCTCTAGATCCAAGGCGGTCAATGATGTAGCATCAAGAATAATCGCAAATGCAAACGTAGTTCTCCAGGCTAAAAAGATACAAGCTGATAGCATGAACGCGGATGCTAAAATTCCTAAGATGTTGGAGGGATAACATGCATATTTTTAACCCAGATGAACACGTATTTATAGTCGAAAATGTTAAAGGGAAAAGCACTGAAGAATTGACCGGATTATTCAATAATAGGTTTGATATCCATATTGGTATAAATCAAATACGTGCATACAAAAAGAACCATAAGCTTTCAAGTGGACTTAATGGTAGATTTCCAAAAGGACATATACCGGTAAACAAAGGTACCAATAATGGAGGATGGGAACCCACGCAGTTCAAGAAAGGAAGCATTCCGGTAAACCGGCTACCAGTTGGAACTGAAAGAGTTGACTCAAAGGATGGATATATTTACGTAAAAATACAAGATGGACATCTTAATAAAAATTGGAAGCAAAAACATATATTGATCTGGGAAAATCAAAACGGTCCGATACCCAAAGGACATTGCCTTATCTTCGGGGATAGAAATAAGCTTAACTTTGACATAGGTAATTTGATCTGTGTATCCAGAAAGCAACTTGCTAGACTCAATCAGTCTGGATTGATACAGAACAATATTGAATTGACCAAGACAGGAATTATCATAGCGGATATCCAGTCTAAAATTGGTGATAGAAAGAAGAGGCAAGGAGGGATTTAAGTGAGTGAGGAATTACAAGAATTAATGAACAGTAATCCAGAGTGGTATAAAAATTTATTATTAGATGATGTTAAGTCATTTATCAAATCTAATATCGAGTCGACATCAAGAAGTTTTATCGCCATCGGTTATTATCTCAAATACGTCAGAGATAATGAGTTATTCAAAGAAGATGGATATTCTGGGATATTGGAATTCGCTCAATCTGAATTTGGAATAAGCAAGTCCTGGGCGAGTAAGTGGATGTCGATTAATGATCAGTTTTCAGTTGGTGGGAATAGTCCAATATTGCTCGAACAGTACAGAGACTTCTCGAGTGGTAAATTATCTGAAATGTTGTACCTCTCGGATGAACAGAGGGAGCAAGTAACAGTTATTACAACCGTGGCTGAGATAAGAGAAATAAAAACACCGGCGCCGGTAATTAATAATTCATTTTCGACGTCGAAAACGGAAGATAAACCGGCTCATGAATTTAAAACATGCAAGTTTGGTGGCGGTAAATGCAATTTATGGACTGATCCAAGTACATGCTCTGGAAAGGTGAAATGTAGCAGTAATTATATCAAAGACGAAAGCGAAGTTGGCATAACGCCCCAACAGACCGAACCTCAAATATCCCGATGCCTACATAAAGCCGGTACCGAATGTAATATGGTCAATCTAAAAGAACTTGCTACTGATCTCGGAGCTGATTGCAACGGCAAGTGTTGTTGGGGATGTAAAGAAGATTGTGGTGCGCAATGTAATCCGGCTGTAGAGCATCGGTATCAGGTAGATAATTTATGTCATGATGAAAGTTCCTTGGAAACCGTGAACGACATCCCCGAAATCGAGAACAATGAACCTGAGATTGTGGATAACGATATGGAATCCGAGAACGATGTGGATGAAAGTGTATTGCTTCCATGCGATACCTGCGGATGGGATGTGGTAGGTTGTTGTGGTTATGACAATGAAGAAATGCATTGTGTATGTGGTGATGTATGGAAACCGAGGGAAGCGGAGAGAGTTGAAACCGTAGAAGCTGATATCATTCAGACGGTACCGGAGGAACTTTCGAAACCTATCTTCTCAGCAAGACATCACCTAAAAGAAGCAATTCAGAGAGAGGAAGAACAACTCAAGCAGCTAGGAGAGACATGGAAGACGAAGCAGCCAGATACATTTCTTAAGCATCAGACAATCCTGATTGCATTGAAGTGCTACTTGACCGATATGGAATATCCGGTACCGGATAAAATTCAACCAGTGCAACCGGAGTTGCCTATCCTCAAGAACAATGACCAGCGTAAAGACTTCATCGATGCCTATGCAACATGGCCGATATGGATTGATACAGAGCTCACAGGCGAACGATATTACCGGTATAACTTATCGGATAAGGTTGCTATGGTAGTTAAGGTAAGCAAACGGCATGTCTGGGAAAATTACAAGCAAACTGAGAAAATAGACTATGACCATGAAGAATATTATCTTCTCGGAATCTATACGGAATTTCATGTAGGTAAGATGGTTACTAAAGAAGACGATACGAGGACATTCCTTGAATGTAGCACCAATAAATCAGCCATGATTGAATATCTCAAAGATATTCAGAGGCGGTAGGTGCCCATGGATTACGACAAGAAGCTAATAACCAAGGCCATCAATAAACGCTGTGATATCTGCAAGTATGTAATTACTGAGACGGAAGCAAATAATCAAGAATTCCACTATTCTCAGACAAAAGGCAAAAGAGATATCTTCGTACATATCAAGTGTTGGTTGAAAAGCTGGGGGGGTAGAACATTGAAAGAAAATTGGTATGCATTTCTAATTTGCATCATTCGTCCGGATTTTACGATTGACCGAAGCACCACATATATGTTAGATGGTCGGCTTCGTAAGAATCTACCGAAAGGCGAAGGGATTGATGAAATTGTAAGAATGAAGTCTCAGGGCATGACTCATAAAGAAATCGGTGAGATCTTCGGGATATCAAAAGACGCGGTACATAAAAGGATACAGAGATATAAGGAGGCGAGGGCAGTATGAGTGAAGGTAATGTAACAATATTCGCAGAAAACAAAATCCTACCCACGAAAGATGGTTTCGAGAGTTTCACCTCTCGTCCAGTGTTAATTCTGGATGGGACAGTCACTAACATAGTGCAGGTTAAGAAACCGAGGGAGGTTATACTTGAGAACACTACTAAGATATCCAGGAAGTAAACAACGCATAGCTCCATGGATAATTGAGAATATGCCTAAGCATCATAGTTACTTAGATCCGTACTTCGGTGGAGGTGCAATCTTATTCAACAAGGAGCCTTCTAAGATTGAGACCGTAAATGATCTCGACGATGATGTGGTTAACCTCTTCCGAGTAATTCAGAATTCCGGTACCAGAGAGGAATTGATTAAATTGATAGTTTTTACACCGTATGCCAGAACGGAATACAACGAAGCCTTTCCGGAAACTTCAGATGAACTATCAGATATCGAGAGAGCAAAAAACTTCCTGATCCGGTCCGGTATGGGTCACGGCTTCCGGGTATGCGAGAAATGTGGATGGAAGAAAGATGTTTATGGCAGAGAAGCAGCTTATGCAGTCCGATACTGGAACGACCTTCCGGACGTAATCACGAATGTAGCTCAGCGCTTGAAGATGGTCCAGATAGAACACAAGCCGGCAGTCGAGCTGATTAAAGCATTTAATCATGACAACGTTTTGATTTATGCGGATCCTCCTTATGTATTATCTACTCGAGGGAGAAAGCAATACCGGTACGAGATGTCAGACCAAGATCATGTTGAGTTATTGGAAACTTTATTACTACATACCGGTCCCGTGATGTTGTCTGGATATGACAGTGACTTATACAATGACTACTTGATGGGATGGAAAAAGATAAGCACTCCGGCCAGAGCAGAGAACTCGCTGCCTAGGACTGAAGTGCTGTGGATGAATTATTGAAAGGAGCTTAAGTATGAAAAAGATTATTAAAAAGGAAGTATTCATAAAAATAATTATAGGTACTTGCGCCATAATTGGCTGGGAATTAGGAAAGATATTATTTTAATTTTGTATGGCTAGTATTAGCTATTTCAATTATCGCATTTGTAAGTGCTGTGAAATTGTCCTTGCTTTCCATTGAATAAAATTGAGATTTTAGGGTTTTATATTCAACATCAGTGATATAAGGGGAAACAATCTCGATATTGTTCAACGTGGTGGTTGTGACACTATTAATATAGGTCGCCCGCCCATTAAAATAGGTGTAATAGAAAAATACAAATATGCCAAAGATGAATATTGCTAAGGAGATTTTACGTAATGATTTCTTCAATCTATGAATGTCAGCAGTAATATCTTCTAAGGATAGATCTACTGAAGTATGATCGTGTTTACCATGCCATACGTTATGAAAATTTCTCAAGGAATAGAGTAGGAAGTAAGTACCTATAGCCGTTAAAACTATAGAAAGCATGGACAATCCAGAGCTTTCATGAAATCCTTTTGATATCTCTTTATATAAAGAGTCACTGAAGCTATTTGATATGAGACTCACAACATATAATATTTTGGTAAATGCAAACATACTGAACGGGCTTATTATCTTTTCCCATAAAGCACTCGAAAGGATGCTTAAAAATATTACACCAATTACAGTGTTTAATAAAAATTTTTTTGAAAACGAGGTAGAAGTAAGCTCACTTCCCCCTTTTGGTGATTTATCTTCCAATACTAGATACCTCCTATGTTAGTTTTAAAATATTATATCACAATATGTAAAAATATCCAATAATTTAATACATAATATTACAGAAAGGAGAGTGTAAAATGCAAAGATTGATATACACCGTCGATATCGACGAGGAATTTGATGTAATAGGTGAGAGTTTCTTTGAACTGTTGTAAGTTATTGTGGAGGAAGAATTAGGATGCAATGTTGTTAGGAGTAAATTAGAGACCCCGGATGAAGTAATGTCTAAGGGGAAAGGGAGAATGAAGATGAATAGTAAGGAATTATTAGTTATGGCGAAAGAAAATGCCGAGAAGCAATTAGAATTGGTAAAGCAAATAGAAAATGTAGAAAACGTTTTAAGTTCTGTAAAAGATGGCGAAATCTGTTTTTTTGTTAGAGGATATGGCTCAGTACTCATTACTGATGTAACAGATACCGAGAAACGTGATGCCGTAAGAGAACTTGGTTTGGTTGCTATTATGAATTTCAGGGATGATAAGACTATGGAATTGGAGAAGCTTCTCGGAATACGTAAGCCGGCAATAATTAATCCGGAGTTCGAGGCAGCTGTACAGGGTATGGTGAAACCTATTGTTGTGAAACCGAAGTCGAAGCAAGCAGAGGATAAACAACCAATTATCTCTCCTGAGGATAAGTTAAAACTAAAGGAAAAGTTGACCCAAATAAATAAACCGGTACCCAAGCAGGTTGAACTTGTTACCAAAAAGCCAGAAACTAAACTAGGATCCATGAGCCTGGAGGATGTCACTCGGATGTATCTGACCGAGAATATGACCATGCAACAGATTGCCGATCACTACGGAATTAAAAAAGGTGATGTAAATAATTATATTTATCTGAATCACCTGAGCCGAAAACAAACACCCAAGGATGATGGATTTCTGGATGCAAAGGTCGAAGCCCGACAAAAGACATCCGGAAGGGAGCAGGCCTGAAACAGATGTCAATCTAAATACCACCCGAATGGATATTGCCAGACGATGTGATCCGGTTAAATGTTCTGTGTGCGGTAAACCGATAGTATTTACTTCGGGAGGCATGACTAGGGAGAGTTACAGATATAAGACGGGGTATCGAGGTAAGACTAAATATCAGTGTGGGTATGAGCATTTTAATGCCGCTAGGATAAAGGGGTGAGTGAGTGACCGAAAAAGAACTTAATCAATATCGTAGATTAATAAGTGAGGCAGAGGATCTGCAGCACCGTATTGATAAACTTTATGACAAAGACATCGATACGACTCATAGTACAGTTCGCGGATCTTCTAAAAGTTTTCCATTCATTGAATTTCATTTTGGTGTATGGGTTGATGATCCAGAGCAGGTTGCTGATCGGGATAAGATGATAGCAATTTATCAAGACAGGTTAAAGTATGCAAGAAGTGAGGCTATGAAGATTGAACAGTTTATCAAAAATATTCTCGACAGTGAGCTGCGACAGATATTTGAATACAGGTACATAGATGGAATGAAACTGATGGATGTTGGAGACATCATGGGCATGGATAGAAGTGGAATAGGTAAGAAAATAAGGACCTACTTAAACTTTCCCACAATTCCCATAAAACCTATTATATAATTATGATGCAAGAGGTCACAAAAAACCTCCGTTGGCTGTTTGGCTGATAAGGTCGGCAGCTGATTTCCCTCCATCCCTCAGAGGGATCCTCAATACTTATACTCCCCAATGAAAGAAGGCGCTAGAGGTTAAGACTCAGGCGCCTTCTTAGTACAAGGCTATTGCAATACATGGTAATAAGTGGTAGTATTTGATGTAAAAGGGAGGTTGATTAAATGTATCAAATTGATCGTATTTTCAATGCTTATCAAAATGAAATTAAAGGAATTCGGGAAATTAATGAGGCAATGAAGCAAATATGCGAGGAAACCAAATCTCAAGAGGGAATTAATATCACTAATGTTAGTGGTACTAGCGATGATTTTTTCAAAACTCAGATGAGGTATGAAGGTAATAATATTGAATTCAATATCAAGTACATGGAGTTAATTGACATTTTTAATAACTATTATAGATACTTTCCTAATGACCTTAAGAACCTTACAGTAAAAGATAAACTAATTCGCATATTTGAAGAAAGAGCTACGGAGACGATAATAAAAATTGCAAATGTAGTAGAATAATTTTAATAAGAGCATCCTTCGGGGTGCTTTTTTGTGCAGAAAAAAAGACCGGTTCATGAGGCCAGTCTTTGTTCTCTTCTGAGGGACTTGTTATTATTTCTTGATAGCCGAGACTACTGCATATGTGATGCATAAACATATAAGACAGAAAAATCTGGTGTCACAAGTGGATACAAAATCCTGAAACTCTTTGAATAGTGCAGGACCATATATTCCAAGTAGGAACAAGCAGAACCCCCATAAATCACTTACTGCTGATGTTTTGTGCTTCATGAGTTTTACTCCTTTGTGTTTATTAGTTGGACTTATAGCTGAATATTTTGGTATGCAGAAGCCCACAAAAGATATTAAACTCATGAAAAACATTGCAATAAGTGAAAATGTGTGAAAAAGGATTATAACTCTAGAAGCTAAACATCAGCAGTTTAAAATCATTTTAGGATCCGTTAGGCAATATAAAATTGCCAATACAGCGCTTAGTCAATAAGCGCACATTCGATACCATCATTCAATTACCTCCTTTTGTTTAAATCCTTTCACATTTTTACAACTATGTATCCGACGCACATTCTATTAAAAAATGCGCCTACGTTTAATATAGCACCATCTGCAAATAAAGTCAATTAATGGAAGATTGAAATCGGTTTGTATTGCAAATACTGTCAGAAAGTGGTAGTATATGTAATATATGGAGGTAGAATATGGATAATTTTAAGAATTACCTAATTGCTAATGGCAAAAGCTTATTGTTTTGGCTTAATGATGTTATTGGTCCAAATGAATCCCAACGAGTCTGCACAACTGTAAATTGTGCAGTTGTTTTAAAAAAAGTATTAATTAATAATAGCTTTGAACAATTGACAGAAGACGAGTGCAAAACTTTATTTAAAGAGTTTATCGAGCCGGTTACATACAAAGACATAGATATTATCGCTATTGATCCATTTTATGTTGAAGTGTATA
>FWPV01006899.1_pt1 | contig 16790 bp, 9 predicted proteins | sample 2228371 | NCBI WGS metagenome assembly FWPV01 (sample SAMEA103939776, study PRJEB20133) | metagenome | reverse complement strand
AAATCGATTACTTTATCCTTTATTCCGCAATCCTCAAGAAGGGTAAAACCTATCTGCGGATGGAGTTTGTATAATTTTAAATCTTCTTCGTTTTTAAGACTGAAGGGGTTTGCGACTATCAGGTTGTCTGGCATCATGGTTTTTCCTATGTCGTGCAGAAGAGCACTTAAGCATAGTAATTTGGAATCTTTCAACGAATAATTGTTTTTTAAACAGAATTTCATTGCAAGCGTCATAACCCTTGCGGAATGAAGCCCAAGAGTAAGATTTTGTTCCAGAAGCGGCACCAGATTGAGAACCATGTCTTTATTCCGCGAAGTTGCGGTAAAAAGCACCTCGACCACCTCCTCGAGCCCTTCTATAGACGTTCCGTCGTGTTCGAACAGAATAATATCAAGGAGCGCAACCGTCTGTTTCTTGGCTAGTTCGATTTCATTATTCTCTATATAAGTTTTGATTTTATCGATCACTCCCTTTTTCAGTTCCGAATACGCCGATCCCCATTCGCTTGAAAGTACATATAAAGGCGGGATTTTTGAAGGATCCGTTTTTTTCGAGGCAATCGATTCCCCTTCAGCTTTGTAAAGCGTAAAGCTCTCCGAAGAACCGGCCTTGCAATATAACGGCGTCTTTATGAAATACTGATAGGTTTCCGGATCGACGGCGCGGTATTTTCCGGTCTTTATCTGTTTTTCGAGTTTTCTTTCGAGAATTATGTCCCTCGCCAGTTTTTCGTAATCACTTTCAGTAAAGGATTGATAACTGGACGGCTTAAGGCGCGTAGAAGGTTCGTCGGCGGGAATCGTTTCGGCCGCCGTTTTGGAGTAACAAAGTTCCGTGAGAGGCATGGATTTCCTGCATTCTATTACTTCCGCAAAATCGTACTGGTAAAGCGACTTGGACGTCTGATATTTTCTGAGCCTGCCTTCTGCGCATAATTTTTTCAGAATTTCCGGCGTAATGCGCAACATCTGGCAAACCGCATTTTCGGAAATGAGTCTTGTTGGATTACCGCCGCCTCTCAATCTGCATCCTCTTTCAGTTCAGCTATCTTCCCTCATTAACATATGCATTATTTCTAACGGAATACCCGTTAATGAAGCACTATTTTTACCTAATTGTTAATTGTAAAGAAATCACCGCTTTGAATATCAATTATTAACAATTATATCTTCATATAGAAAAAAGGTAAAGGGTTTATAAATGCCGAATGATCCGGTTGCCTGAAGGTGTCTTCCGACCTCACCCACCTCGACCCCCTCGGTTAACTCGGGGACCACGAGCTCGGTGCGTCGCCTTGCATCCCGGTTCGACAGGCTCACCGCGGCGCCTCTCCCACAGGGAGAGGGGGAATTGACTATTACCCTATAGCTTCACTGAACGAACACGGTATTTTCTGCAACAAAAAATCCTAATGCATAAAATGGGTTAAATGATTTATATTGTGATAAATACGATATTGTTAAAGAATAAAAGAAAAGAGGTTTACAATGTCAAAACAAAATATGGCATCGGTAGCTATAATTGTTATCGTTGCTTTTTCATGCCTAAAAAAAGAGACGGTTAAAAGGGATGATACCGCCTTCCCGCGAAATAAAACATTATATATTGCAGGTTTTCAGTGGGGAGAGCCCAACTCCTTCAATCCGCTCATCGATAAGCCTGCCTGGCCCATCGACGGTTATTTCAATCTGGTCTATGAACCGCTTATGATGTGGAATGCGCTCAGCGACAGGATGGAACCGCTGCTTGCCATGTCGTATACAAACGAAGGAGACCGCATTTCAGTTATTATGGACCCCCGTGCAGGATGGAGCGACGGGGTTCCTCTTACGGCGGAAGACGTCAAGTTTACTTTCGATCTTCAGGCGGCATATACCGGCGCTCCATATTCCTATGTATGGAATTATATTGCAAAGGTATATGTCGATACGATCAACGATTCCTCAGGAATGCATGAACGCGTTATTTTTACAGTAGGGAAAGAAAGAAATAATCCTCTTGCCATTCTGGATTTTCTGCAGCTTATCCGTATCATACCCAAGCATAAATTCGAAAAGCTCATAGATTCGGTCGGTGGTTTTTCGGAAGCTCAGAAACTACCCGTAGACAAAGAACCGGTGGTTTCGGGGCCCTATACGATCTTCACCTACTCGAACGAAAAAATAGTGCTTAAACGCCGCGATGATTACTGGGGCAAAGTGCTTTACGGGAACAGACTCCCGGCTCCGGAGTTTATAATCCATCCCATTTACAAAAGCAATGACCATATAAGTATCGAACTGCAGCAGGGCGGAGTAGACATCTCGCAATCTTTCATTCCGCGTATCTGGCTGAAAAAGGCGCAGATGGTCTCAACATGGTACGATACTACGCCCTATTTCATTCCCGCTGCAATAACAATGTTTATAATAAACGCTACAAAGCCTCCTCTGTCCGATAAAAATTTCCGTCGGGCGATGGCCTGCGCGATAAATTACGATGATCTCAACGAACTGGCTATTTCCGGCTACAGTCCCCCTTTACGCCCCGGACTTATTCTGCCCTTCGGCAGCGAGGAGAAATATTATTCCGAAGAAGACGCGCTGAAATACGGTACCTCCTACAATCCGCAGCTAGCAAAAAAAATTCTGGAAGATGCAGGCTATACTTCTGTTTTCGATCAGAACGGGAATCTTGTTGAGATGAAGGATAGGACCGGGAACAGGGTTCCTACTATCTACATCACCTCCCCGGCAGGATGGACGGACTGGGAAACGGCCGTGAAAATTGCCGTAAAGGATATGAGAAGCGCAGGGATAGACGTCCGCGAAGGGTTCATAGACGCCGCTTCGTATTTTCAGAGAATGCTTGTGGGTAATTTCGACCTTATAATGCATACCCCATCGCCGGGTGCGACGCCCTCCAAACCATGGTCGCGCATCGAAGCTACAATGACGGCACGAAACTGGAGACCCGTAGGCGATAAAATGTACGAAAACTGGGGCAGATTCAATCAGCCCGGCACCAAAGGGTACATAGCAGCAATAGACAGCCTCCTTACCATACTGCCCTCAATGTCCAACGAGGAGGAAATAAAGTCTGCTTACAGAAAGCTCAATATTCTGTTTATGGAAAACCAGCCTACTATTCCTGTTTTCTACAGGCCGGAATGGTTTTACGAATTCAGCACAAGAAACTGGACAAACTTTCCGGATGCAAAGAATCCCTACACCACTCCGCAGTGTCTCTGCTGTGGCCCGGCTGTGAGAGCACTTTGGGAAATAATGCCTGCAAAGGGTAAATAACCGTTGCAGTTAATGTCTTTAAAAACCGGAAGTTAAATAGATATAAGCCGGTAGGCGGATCACCGTTGCGTCTTTCTTTTTTTCGCCTCCTTTTCGGCCGTCTCTATTTTTCCCCGTAATTCGGCAAGAAGTTCGCTGTCTGGATTATGGCCTATTCCCTTTATTATCCATTTGCGGGCCTTTGCGAACTCTTCCAGTTCTATGTAAAGATTGATAAGGTTGGCGTAGGTTTCGGGTACGTCGTGCCGCTTTTCGATGGCTTTAAAATAAGCTTTTTCCGCATTGTCTATATCGCCGCGTTTGCCGTAGATCGCACCGAGATTGTTCCATGCAAGGCTGTGTGACGGATCCTTTGCCAATACCTTTTTGTAAAGTTTCTCGGCCGAGCTGTCTATTCCGTTCTTCTGAAGTTCCACGGCCTGATTGTACCAGATATCGGTGCTGTCGAGAATAAGAGCCGAATCGTAAGTAGATGCCGATCCGTTTTTCAGAGAGTATCTTTTTTCTATATCCTTATTGGAGATAGACGGATCCAGTTCCTTTGCCCTTGTGTAATACTTCCATGAATCCTCGATACGATTGAGGTTATAACAGGCTACGGCAAGGTTATACTGCACCACGGCGCTGTTTGCCTCCACGCCGGAAAGCTGCAGATACCACTTACGCGCCTCGTCCCATTGCCTGAGGGAGAATGCGGCGTTGCCTGCAAGACGACAGACGTCGGCAAGATCCGTTCCCATTGCCTTTCCAGAGAGACTTCGGGCGATCTCGAGAGCTGTAACAAAATTTTTGGCATGGTAGGCGGTGAGAGCAATGTTATACTGCGTTGAAAAGGCAGTGTCGCCGCTTTCCCGGAAAATACGCATTGCTTCGGAAAAATTTCCCTCCGCAAATGCAATCATCGCCTCCACGGAAGCGATATCCGTTTTCAATGAGGATGTATCGGAAACTTTCGAAAGGCAGTCGCGTGCTTTTTGAACCGCGCCCCGTGCAGCATTAATACGGCCTAGCACAAGCCAGTCGGCATCTTCTTTTTCGGCAAGAGACTCAAGCATTCGCTGAGCGCCTGATGTGTCGCCCCTGAAAAGCGCCATTTCCGCTTTCGAGCGTTTCGTATACGGAGAGTCGCCGGCCTCTCTTTCCATAAGAGAAATCATTTCTTCGGCGCGTTCCCTATCCTTTTTTCTGATCGCTGCAAGAAAGAGATTATATGCCGCAAGAATCCGTTTTTTCGATCCGAGAGCCTGCCTGTAGGCGTTTATAGCATCGGTATACCGTCCGAGTGCACTGTAAACGTTACCGATATTTATATGGATTTCCTTGTCGTTTCCGGAAAGCTGTTCCGCCTTCATATAATATGAAAGCGCTTCTTCGTATCTTTTATCACGTTCGAGCGAAAGTCCCATATTTATCCATAATACCGGGTTATCAGGGTCGTCTCTGAGGTTTTTTTCCCACAGCGAACGGGCCTGGGCCGTTTCGCCTTTACGATTCAGAACAAATGCCAGTAATCCTCTTGCGGCGATATTGTCCGATTTACTCTTTATGCTCTTTTCGAAGCAGGCCTGGGCCTTATCGAGGTTGTTCTGTTCAAGCCACGCGTATCCCATCTGGTAATAAAGACGCCATGGGTTTTCGTGCCATTTCGGAATAAGCGCCTCGAAGCGTTCCACCGCCTTTGTGTAACGGCCGGCAAGAAGATAGGTCTCGGCCAGTTCGTAGTCGGTCTGAAGTTGGATTACGAACTTTTTCGCTGCGGTCTCCAGCGCCCCTATTGCTCTATTCCAATCCTGCATTTCGCGGTAAAAGAGTGCAAGGTGGCGGTAAATACGTTCGTCTTTGTCCTGCTCCTTTACCGATTCGAGTATGGCAGCCGCCTTATCCGCCATCCTGCGATGATAGTAACAGACGGCAAGCTGCAGGGCAATCGCCGGGCACTCGTCGCCGCCGCAGGATTTTAGTTGCTTTTCGAGCGCATTTGTCGCCGCCGCCAGGTCTTCGCCTTTTCTGGAAAGTAAAGCAAGATTGAGCTGTGCGCTGCGCAGTTCGGGATTGAGTGAAAGCGCCTTGCGGAACTCTTCTTCGGCGCGCCTATCATCTCCTTTCAGATGCAACACCACACCGAGAAGATCGTGATATTCGGCGCGGTTGTCGAGTGCAAGCGCCCGCTGAACCAGCCTAGCTGCTCCTTCGAAATCCTTTTTTCTTCGCGCGTTGAGTGCACGTAAATAGAGAAGCGAGGGATCCTGCATCGAATCACTGAGCCCCTCCCATGCCTCTTCGGCTCTGTCGTATTTCTTTAAATGAAAAAAAATCTGGCCGAGATTATAGGAAAGAATCGGGTCTTTAGGGTACCGCCGCACTCCTTCTTCGAAATACCTCTGAGCATCCTCTATCTTTCCGCACTCTTTTGAAGCAATGCCTGCAGTGAGATAGGCGTCGGCCGAATGCTGAATATTCCGGCTGAAATAATTCTGCAGATTAACAAACGCCTCGTTGCAAAGACCCGCTTCTAGCTGTGACGACGCCAGCTCCACAAGTATCGAAGGATCGGCGCCTTTTGCTACAGCTTCAGAAAAATACTGAGCGGCCTTCCTGCCGTTTTTCCTCGCGTTTTCGATCGACCCGAGCAACCTCAATGCCTTTACGTTCGACTCGTTCTTTTTAAGAATGCGGATCGCTTCGGCCGTATCGCCTGCGGAAATAAGCCCGAAAGCCAGAAAACTCCATGCATCGGGATGGTTAGGAGCCGCTTTATATGCTTTCTGGAGATATTCCATTGCTTTTTCTTTTCGTCCCATATCGAGAAGAGTAGTACCGCATCTCACCAGAGCTTCCACAAACCTGGCGTCGGTTTTTACCGCCCTTTCGAAAAACCGGAAAGCCGCCTCGAGCTTGTGTTCATAAAGGTAGACCAGCCCCAGATTGTAGCTTGCCGTTGCATATCTCGGATCTTTTGCGGCAAGCTCTTCCCATATACGGCGCGCCTCCCCAACATCCCCCTTCCTGAAATAAGCAACGCCCCGGTTGTTTTGAGCATCGCTGTAATCAGGCAGTATCTTCAATGCCTTTTCAAAAAGCGCAATCGCCTCATCATACTGTTTCTTATCGAGAGCTTCCAAGCCCTTTTTATTGATATCAAAGGCCTCCCCTATCGCTTTTGTAATGGCTGCCGGAAGTGCCTCCCCGGCCGGATCAAAATCGAACTGCAGTTCCATTGCCCGGGAATAGATAACGAATACCGCAATAATCAGTCCGTTCAACATCAAATGCTTCATCGCCGTTTCTCCGAATGAAATGAAAGTTTGTTAAGCAGCTGAGGCCATGAAGAAAAAGTAATATCAGGTACTACTTTTCCACTGCAATTATGCAAATATGTGCATTGACTGTCGCCGGTAAAAAGTGCCGTTTTCATTCCTGCCTCCTGGGCCGGAGCAATCTCCGTTGACAGATCGTTTCCGATGAATACGGTTTGCCGCGGTAAAATATGGTATTCATAAAGCGTATCATAGAGCCTCCTGAAAAGCAGACGGTCCGCTTTTGCAGCATTGTATTCATAAGAGAAAAACGTCAGATCCGGCTCGAAAAGCTCAGTAAAATCGTCGAATTTCCCTTTACTCTGATCGCGGATCATAAGCGTAAGGTCGATAGGAGTATAGAACTGTGCATTCGAGAGAATGCCTGCCGTTATATTGTTCTTTTTGAGGCCGACGACTGTATCCACAACGCCGGGATACAACCTGCGGCCAAGGACAAAAAAATTATAGAACCATGCCGCTTTTCTTGAAAAATCCCTTTCGTTTTCTCCTTCGGAAAGCGGCGGCGCGTATCCCCTGCGCATGAGAAGCAAAATAACGGTCTCCCATATCTTTTCCACTGCGATATGAGGAAATAAAACGCCTTTTTCCGCTGCCCGTTCATGATACAGCGCAACAATTCCGTGATAAAAATCATGCAGAGTTTTTTCGGGCGCCTCGTTTGGATTGGCCGCGATCAGTGTATCGGTCATGCGGAAACGCTCTGCCACACATTTAAATACCCGCATAAATGCGGCCTCTTTTCGTTCGGGAACCGAAAAATCCTCTTTCCAGTAGTCGATCAGCGTACCATAGACGTCGCAGATTATAGCCCGGACGTCGTAAAGGCGGGTTTCTTTCGACGGATAATCCACAGGTTCCAACCGGCGCTCTTCCGCCGCTCCGCCCGATTCATGGATTTTTCTTGCGAATTCCGCAAGATCAGACATCAATTCCTTCCTTTATCATCTGATAACTCAAAAAAATTACCGATCGATAAAATACCGAGTAAAAAATAATCTTTATTTTCTTACGTATGTACTCTTTTCATCGGTTTTTATATAAAACTTACATTTATAATTATACAAACGTATAGCGCATCAAACTCATTATCATTAAAAGAATTGAATAATAATATAATGGATTTTTTTTATTTATTATTTTTATCTCCTTACTCTTTCGGTAAAACCGCTTGAAAAAACTTACTCCGCGTGATACACTAGATTGAAAGCATTAAGGTATAAAAAAAACAAATCACAATCTTTATTGATATTGAAACCATCAAATTAAAAACAGTGGAGAACGGCTGATCAAGTTCTATGAAGAAGGTTCTTATTGTCGATGATTGCCGTGAAATACGGCAGCTTGTGATGACTACACTGGACCTTGGAGAATTCAGGGTTTTCGAGGCTTCAAGCGGCGCCCGTGCGGTTGAAATGGCTCAGAAGCACCATCCGGATCTTATAATAATGGATCTGGTAATGCCCGGGCCTATAGACGGAATCGAGGCTACACGGCGGATTAAAATCGACCCGCAAACCTCCAATATTCAGATAATAATCCTTACCGGTTCCCGGATAGACCGTAAAAAAGAGTGTCTGGCCGCAGGCGCATGCGAAGTAATAACCAAACCATTCAGCCCCCTCGGCCTTATTTCAAAAGTTGAACAGATTCTGGGGATAGCATCATGAGCAGACTGGAGATTTTAGATAAGGCGAGTGAGGATGCACCCGCTGATATGGATTTTCGTGAGCTGTACTTCAAAGAAATGCAGCGTAATTCCGAACTTCGTTTCGAACTCGAACTTGCGCAGAATCAGGCCGTAACTTTTGCCCGTGAACTCAGCCGGCTCTTCCAGCACTCCAAAAAACAGCGTCGCGAACTTGCAGGCACTACAAGTCAGCTTGCACGGTACGCATCGGATCTCCGCACCACCATATTCAATCTGCGCAGCGCACATTTTGAGCTTCAGGAGGCTTACCGGGATACCATCTTCCGTCTGGTGCTTGCATCGGAATACAAAGATAAGGATACCGGAAATCACATTACCCGTCTTAGCCGTTACTGCACGCTTCTGGCGCGTCGGATGGGACTACCGCAGCAGGAGGTGGAAAACATTTCCTACGCGGCGCCTATGCACGATGTGGGCAAGATAGGCATTCCCGACAGCATAATTCTTAAAAACGGGATGCTTTCCGAGAACGAATTTGCAATTGTCAAATCGCACACCAGAATCGGAGCCGATATACTCGAAAACGCACGTGGGGCAGTACTGAAAACCGCGCAGACCATAGCTCTGTCGCATCACGAACACTGGGACGGCACCGGATACCCCCAAGGTATAAAAAAGACCGAGATTCCGCTACCTGCGCGGATTGTCGCGCTTACAGATACGTTCGACGCATTGACGTCTGAAAGACCTTACAAAAAACCATACCCGATCGATATTTCATGCGACATCATAAGAAAAGAACGAGGCAAGCATTTCGATCCCGACGTCGTGGATTTGTTCTTAAACCATATCGATGACTTTGTCTCCATAAAACGGGAAATAGACAAAAAAGAACCTCTCTACTCGTCTCCCCAGGTCGTATGGAGCGAACGCGACCTGAAGAAAATAGGCGCCGGGTAAATTCTATCGTACAATAACAAGTTTCCCTTTCCGCAATACCCTGCCGTCAACACTATATATTGCATATAAATAAATGCCGGATCCTACCGTTTCGCCGTGATTATTCCGTGTATCCCATAACCATTGGGGGAGAGCTCCGCCCGCAGCGTCTCCGAACCGTATCGGCTCTCCCCTTTTGCGTGAGTCGAATACCGGATGAGCGTTTACATTGAAGATGCAGATTACCACTTCGCTGATATTATCGCCAAGAGTATGAAGATTCTTAAACCAGATGCCGCACGGCCCGCTGTTTCTGCAATGACGGGGATCGGAGCCGGGTTTATAGGGATTTGGAAATGTATAGAATCCTATATCAGCCGCCCGGTACCACCATTCGTAACCACAGAAAGTCTCCTTGTCGGGATCAGGAAGATTTATCGGATTCCGGTACCGGTATACCGACGAGAATCCTCTGAATATGCAATAGATGCTGTCGCGGCCGAAGAAAACAGTGCGAGGCTGCAGTTCTACGCCGGTATTGTCGGGAGTTATCCTGATAAAGGCAAAAGAGGAGGCGCCTGTACGGCTTGAACCGACTACAAAGCTTCGGTTGTAACGCGAGGTGTCGGTATCTACGGTTCCCTTCTCTATTCTGTTGTCGAATTTTATGGCAATAAGCGGCGCCGCATCCGAAACCTGTGCACCGAATTGCGGTTCCACAGACAATACCGTAATAGGCTTCACCCGGTAACCCCACTCCAGATCGTCTTCACGTGAAGCCGTATCGAACATTGTTGCATCGATACCGTCGCGGTTGTTGTCGGCCGAAAAACCCAGTCTGTCGCAAAAGTACCGGCTGTGATAAAAGCACCTGATGCTGTCGCGGTAGAAAAGCTCCTGCCCCAGCCTGAAAATGACCTTATTGCCGTCAACAATGATTTTTTCGAACGGTAAAGGAACCCCTTCACTATAGTCGGATACAACAGTAAGAGAACGGTTTGAAGTAAAAGATGTATCTACAGATGCTGCATATACAGGAGATGAAAAGGTTATTTCTATCTCCGGCTTTCTTGCAATATTAATGCTTCCCGGCTCAGGGTAGATCTGTACCACGGTGAAATCGATACTGTCGACGCTCATGCCGAAAGCAGTGTCGGAGTCGGTATCGCGGATGAAATCACGATTTATATCGAGACGATTCGGTCCGCTGCGGGTTGCGGCGCAGTCGTGAAGCCTGCTTGTTATTACCAATATCAGAGAGTCGGTAGGAATAAAAAGTCCTGCAGGCGGCTTCAGCCTGAAACCTGGCCCCGGGACAGCGTAATCGGGCGAAAGCATCAGAACCGTATTGTTCTGAATCCAGTTATATAAAAGAGGAATCGGCTCTTTACGGCCGGTAACCCTTTCATCGTATACGCTGTAAAGAGTAATTGCTCCGACGGCGGAGGACGGATCCATTGGTTCGGAAAAATCGATCCTTATTGCGGCGTGGGGCGGGAAAAAGTATCCTGCCCGTTTAGGTATCGAACGGTAAGGCCGGTCGGCTACGAAATACGGGCCGACCGATACTATTAAAGGCAGGTCGTTATGTTCCAGGCATACCGCAAAGGTATCCAACCGGTGTCGGGGATCGTTGGTAAAAAGAAACATCGTGTCCGCAATTACACCGTCACCGGTAAGCTTTTCCGCGGTCAAAACGAAAAACAGGTTTACAGATGCGCCGGGTTCAAGTATAACCGGCCGTGGAAATGCCGTGTCGGACGAGAATACCGTAAACTTTCCTTCCCCATCGTCGATTACGACACGCAGCCACGCGTTACTTTCTTTTGTAAAGCTACATCCGATTGCTTTAAAACTGCTCCGGCCACTGTTGAGCAGCGGAATCTTTACCGTATCGGCAGCCTTGCTTCCGCAGACTAGAGACACGTCGCCGGTAAGTTTCCTCTTCCCTGAAACATACAGAGGATTCCGGGCCGGGTCGGTCTCGTACCAGGGATATGCAAGATGTATTTGTAAACTATCGCTCCTGCCGAACCTGTCGGAAACGCAAAAAAGTGCGGCGCCGTCTCCGTATTCCGCAAAGATACGCAGCGTTGCGTGTAAAGAGGTCGTTCGGACGGAGTCTGCGCTGCCCTGAAGTCGGCAACCTAAGGAAAGTGTATCCCACCACCCGCAATCGGGGTCGTCGGCAAGTAAAGTTACAAAAACAGTATCGCCTATAATTACGTTAAGGGTGTCGTTTGCAAAGATAGTATCGTTGCTCGCAACAATGCCGCGGATTACAGGTTTATGATTGACGATAAGACCGATGCGTATAACCGTTACGGTATCGGGATCCATGCCCGAAACCTCGAAACGCAATGTGTCTTCGGGTTCCATCGCGGCCGGTTGCAAAACCAGTACCGAGCCCGATGAAGAAACGGCGGAATCAAGCGTAATCAACGCTGTCGCCGTACGTTTTTTTATGTATGCTTTAACGAGCGAAGGATCGTTGCCGTCGGAGGCCTTGTAAATAAACGCGACGACGTCTTCCTCCTGTACCGTAACTACCGTATCTTTTGTAACATGGAACGTATCGGCCTCAGAGCCGTTTTTTCTATGGACAAGACTGACGGAAATTTCCGGAGGAGAATTCCGCGTTCTTAAAAACAACGTCTCTTTGCGGCTTTCCCAGCCCTCGTTATCGCTTACCCGAAGGGAGCAGGCATATATCGTATCGGATTTCTGCAGAGGCGGAATCTTTGAGGACGCATGATAGTATCGGCTTCCTCCGGAAACGATTGCCTGCGGTGAAGCCGGAAGACTGAAGCGGAAAGTAAGCGTTGAGGGTTGGTCGAGGTCGTAGCCGGAAACAAATATACGTACGGAATCTCTTCTTGCCAGAATACTGATAGTGTCGCCTAAGCCTGGAAAACTCTGTATGCCGCCGCCGATAATAACCGAATCTATCCCTGTAATAAGCGGTTGCACATTATACGGAATGGTTACCGAAGAAAGTAATGGCGTAGTAATGGAATCGATAGTGCCGGATTCCGATCGGTTAATTGTGATCCGGAACTGGAAATAGCGGTTGCGGGTACGGTTGTTGCGTAGAATCTGCGCATTGGAAAGCGAAATCCAGGGGGCGGAAATGCAGGCTTGCGGTGTCGCTCCCGTGCGGATGGAATCTTCGGTATACCATGACGCGTTGCCGCTCAGCGTCACATTACATGGACGAAACTCTATTGAATCGTTTTCAATCTGAAGTGATTCCACCGGCGAGGTATAGAATCCACGGCGATATCTTATGCCGCGATGCGACCATATGCATCCTGCGACTCTCTCGCCGTTCCGCCATGTCAGCGCGACATTATCCGAATCGTCGATTGCGATATTAAGGGCGGTGCTGTATCTGTCGGCTGTCTGAACCGCAACGGAGGGGTCTGAAAAGGAAAACACCGTCGGCGTTCCGGGAGAATTGTCGACAATAGGATATTCGAACCCTTCCACGCCAGCCGTGCCGTTACCGTCCACGTCGCCTATGCAGGCCAGAATAATATATCGGCTGTTTGCTGAAATTCCGCATGAGTATATTTCCGGCGCCGCAAATGCCCTTTCTTTTGAGATTCTTACAGTATTGTCGTCAAGGGTCAGACGGTTGATCGATACGCCAGTATTGTCCCGCGAGACAAAAACGAATTCCCCGGCTGCGTACGAGGCCGCCTGTATGTCGTCATAATAAGAGAACTGCTGATCGCACACCGGTTCGGAAAGGCTTCCGGAAGGGCCGGGCTGCAGATCGGGGCTATAGAACCGGTAAGAGAGGTATTTATCGCCCGTCGGGCTTCCGTATGTCCAGAATGCACATATATTTCCTGCGCCGTCGGCCGCAACGGAACAGTTCGTTATCGCATTGCCCGGCGTGGCTGAGCCGACCGCGACGGTTGCGGCGGCGAAAACGGTCATCTCCGAATTGCGGATGTAAATTTTACGAAGCGTAAGCCTGCTCATATCGACCGAGACGATAACCGCAAACGTATCGCCCGATATCCGGCACTGGGACGGAAAAAGCCAGCCGGTAGAGACTGCGGAATCTATATTCCATGCCGAAACACCGTTTTGTATGCGCAGATAACGTTTGTTCCCGCTTCCTTTTGCGACATAGGAGACACAATAACCGGTTTCTCCATGATCCGCATGCAGATAACACTCCCTCGGAGCCGAAATGTCGAATGCTTTTACCGCGGTTGCCGGAAGCACCGTTCCGTCGGTTTTCAGCCTGTATCCCTGAAGCATTAACCTGCCGGCGATTGTATCTACATAAAAAAACGAAAACGTATCCGCAGCCGGCGTAGCGACGTCCGGATAGTAGGTTTTTTGCGGATAGTCGAGAATTCGGTCATCGGTAAATTTAATAGTTGTAGTGTGCTCGACCGCCAGTCCTATGCCGGCGGAAAAAGCCGTAAGGTTGGAATCGGAAACTCCGTCATTCGCAAGGGTAAAGCTTGTACGGTTATATGTGCCAGCCGTGGCTCCGGCGGTAAAGGCAACAAACAACAACTTTACAATCAGAGACGAATTCCGGCCGTACCATCTACGGCCGTTTCGAAGCGATATATTTTTGCTGGGCCACGTCATCGATAAAAAGCTGCTCCTTGCGTTTATATGCTTTTTTCCACATGCTGCAACGCCGGTCGCGAAGAAGTTCGAGGCTTCGCCTAGCCCTTTTGGCCTCTATAAGCTCTTTCTGAACCGACGAAGCCTCGGCCTGCAGCTTGTCGATGCTGCAACAGACACTGAAAATATCGTGTCTAAGTTTATAGCGGAACGCGGTTCCGTAACGCAAAAGAAGAGCCGAAGGGTTTTGAGATCTTATTGTCTTTTCGGTCGCCTGCAGCGCTCTGATCTGTTCGTAAATATTCGCAAGTTCCCTGTTTTTTTCGATAATCGCCCTGTTTTTTTCGGCAAGACGCAGTTTTATGTTCTCTTCACGTTGCCTGCGCAACTCGAGCAGAGGGTCGAGTTTAAACGAAAATCTTTTCATGAGCCTGCTCCGACGCTTTTTACCAGCTCCATGATCTGCCGCTCAGTCTCGGAAAACTTTACGCTCTCCAGACGACTCTGCCGAAGGAATCGCCGCATGGGTTCGTCGAGTCTGATCGCCTTATCTATTTGTTCGTTGCTGCCTTTCGCATACGCGCCAATCTGTATAAGATCTTCATGTTCACGGTATGTTGCCATAAGGTCTTTAAGTAAGGTAACCCGTTCCATATGTTCCGGCGATACTACGTCAGGCATACATCGAGAAACACTTTCCAGTACGTCAATGGCAGGATAGTGATTTTTGTTGGCAAGCCTGCGGGAGAGGACGATATGACCATCAAGTATACTACGGGCGGTGTCGGCTATAGGCTCGTCGATATCGTCTCCTTCGACAAGCACCGTAAATATTCCGGTGATCGATCCTTTATCCGAAGTTCCGGCGCGCTCAAGTAACTGGGGCAGGAAAGCAAACACCGACGGAGGATAGCCCTTTGTGGCGGGTGGTTCGCCTATCGTAAGCCCGACCTCCCTCTGGGCCGTTGCCAGTCGTGTGATTGAATCGATAAGAAAAAGTACGTCCATTCCTTCGTCGCGGAAATATTCCGCTATAGTGGCTGCAATCAGTGCGCCCTTAATTCGGATAAGCGCAGGCTGATCGGAAGTAGCCGCTATCACAACCGACCGCCTCAGACCTTCACTTCCCAGATCTCTTTCCAGAAACTCCCGCACCTCACGTCCACGCTCGCCCACAAGTGCTATCACATTGACGTCCGAAGCGCAGTAGCGAGCCATCATGCCCAGAAGTATACTCTTCCCTACCCCACTTCCTGCAAAAATCCCCATACGCTGACCTTTACCTATTGTCACCATTGCATCGATTGCTTTGACTCCGGTCTCGAATGGCTCGGCAATACGACGCCGTTTGAGGGGATTCGGAACCGCCGCCGTGACGGAGCGCTGCAATGCCGTACAAACAGCACCCTTTCCGTCTATAGGCATGCCCAGACCGTTCAGAACCCTTCCCAGAAGTTCCTTCCCCACACCTATTGAAAAGGGGCGTTTAGTACTAACCACGGAGAGTCCGGGCCGAATGCCGTCTACTTTACCGATAGGCATTAGAAGCGTGCGGTAGGTTCTGAAACCAACTACTTCCGCCTTACCGACAGGTTCACCGTTTCGTTCGATAATGCAAACATCCCCCACGGAAGCGGCCGGGCCGTTAGCCTCTATCAGAAGTCCGATTACTTCAGTGATTTTCCCGTACACCCGCACCGGCTCGGCCTCAATTACCGCATTCAGATAGGTATCGATAGGAAATTCGTATCCGGTAATCTTCATTTATTTACATAACTCCACTATTTAGTTTCTGTCGATGTGTCGGCTGCAGGAGCCGGGTGTGGGCTTACGGTATGCAGGCCCTCCCGTATTCCATGAGGGGCCGAAGAAATCTCATTCCATAATTTTTCTATCAATGATTCCATCTCTTCGAACTGTACGCCAAGCCGTGCGTCTACGGTCCCGGAATTGGACTCTACTATACAGCCGCCTTTTTCTATACGTTCGTCCGGCTCGATAATGACGTCTTTCAGCCTTTGTGAAGCCGGAAGCCAGAAATCCTTTCTCTGCGAAACCGTTTCTAGATCTTGCGGGGATACGCGGATTATCATCTTTTCACGGTTGCCTATATATGACAATGCCCTTTTAAGCACGGCAAGTACTATTTCCTGATTCACCGACACTTCGAAATCCGTTATCTTCTTTACCATTGCACAACAGAGTCTCAGCAACAAATGATCGACGTTATCTAAAACGGCACGTTTCGACTGCTCCAGTTTTTCGAGCATTCCGAAAAGGCGCTCCTGCAGTGCATCTATTTTCTTCTCATACGCTGCAGATGTAGAAGCTTCGGCCTCCGCCCTGCCTTGTTCAAAACCTTCGGCTCTGCCTTTTGCATAAGCAGCCTGTATTGCCGTAGAGGCTTTTTCGTACTGTTTTTTTAAAGCTATCTGAAGATCGGCAACTTTTTTTTCCAGTTCGAGGATATAACACTGTTCTTCATTTAATATTTTCGGTTTCTGGCCGGGTGTCTCGAGTTCTTCGAACACAGCTTCCTTAAAGGGATAATCTTTATACTCTTCTTCCTTTTTGTGCAAGATTCTTCTAAGACCGACTGCAGCAGGATCTCTGGCCTTTAGCACCTGCTCGATCAATACCGATACGTTTTCTGGAGATAACTCCGGGGTATTCATACCTTTCTCCGACGGCTTATACGATTATATCCTCTTCGCCGCCCCTGCCCGAAATGATTATTTCGCCCTCTTCTTCGAGACGTCTTATCACATCCACGATACGCTGCTGAACCTCTTCGACGTCCTTGAGGCGTATAGGGCCCATATATTCCATTTCTTCCTTGATCATTTCCGCTGCACGGCTCGACATGTTGTGGAAGAACTTTTCCTGCAGTTCTTCGGAAGCGCCTTTGAGAGCCATCGACAGGTCTTTGGTGTCGATCTCCTTGAGCACCCGTTGCATTGAGCGGTCGTCGAGCAGCATAATATCTTCAAAGACGAACAT
>FWPV01007496.1_pt1 | contig 16792 bp, 16 predicted proteins | sample 2228371 | NCBI WGS metagenome assembly FWPV01 (sample SAMEA103939776, study PRJEB20133) | metagenome | reverse complement strand
TCCTAATTATAAAAAAATCAAGAACTTTTTTACATAGAAGACAGCCCCTGCTTATCCGCCTGCCCATAGCCATAAACCAATGAAAAAAATTTTTCCCCCACAATAACGAATAAAAAATTTATTATTTAAAATGTTACTAATATCAATGTTTTTCAATTTTTACTATAATAATATTTTATTTGCATAAAAAAATCTTTATGCTAAAATACTGATGAAAAGGATGATTCCTATGCTTAAGATTTTGTTTCTATGTACAGGCAATTCATGTAGAAGCCAAATGGCTGAAGGACTGGCTAATAATCTCTTCGGAAATAAAGTTAAGGCCTATTCCGCTGGCTCAAATCCTGCAGGCTTTGTACATCCACTGGCAATAAAAGTTATGCAGGAGATAGACATTGACATTTCTGGCTACCAATCAAAAATGATAGATGACGAAACATTAAATGATGTGGACTATGTTATAACTCTCTGCGGAGATGCAAAAGATTCATGTCCTGTTTTACCATCCTCAACAACCAAACTGCACTGGGACCTGAAAGACCCTGCAAAGGCAGAGGGGACAGAGGAAGAAAAGCTTTTATTTTTCAGGAAAATCAGAGATGAGTTAATAGAGAGAATAAAAGATTTTTTAGGACAGTAAATGGAAAAAATAAGTAAAAAACTTTCTTTTCTGGACAGGTATTTAACACTGTGGATTTTTTTAGCCATGTTTTTCGGTGTACTTCTGGGTTATGTTTACCCGCCCATTGTCAATTTTATCAATCTTTTTCAGTACGACACCACAAATGTTCCCATAGCCATCGGTCTGATTTTAATGATGTATCCACCTCTTGCAAAGGTTAAATACGAAGAACTGGGAGAGGTTTTCAGGGACAAAAAGGTGCTTTCGCTTTCCCTTGTTCAGAACTGGGTTATCGGTCCCTTTTTTATGTTTTTACTTGCCATACTTTTTCTCCACAACCATCCACACTACATGTATGGCTTAATCATGATAGGGCTTGCACGCTGCATCGCAATGGTAATCGTCTGGAACGACCTTGCCTGCGGAGATAGAGAATATGCGGCTGGACTGGTTGCCTTCAATGCCATATTTCAGGTGTTATTCTTTTCCATATATGCCTACTTTTTTATCACTGTTCTCCCACCAATCTTTGGTTTAAAAGGCACAACCGTTGCCATCACAATGGAACAGATTGCGGAAAGTGTTTTTATCTATCTTGGTATCCCCTTCATAGCTGGCATTTTGTCAAGGGTTGCCGGACTGAAAATAAAAGGCAAGGAATGGTATGAAAAAAAGTTTATTCCTAAGATTAGCCCTATCACACTAATAGCCCTTCTTTTCACTATAGTTGTTATGTTTGCCCTTAAAGGGGAGTATATAGTAAAATTGCCACTTGACGTTGTAAAGGTTGCCATACCGCTGCTATTTTATTTTATTATTATGTTTCTTGTATCATTTTATATGAGCAAAAAGTTCGGTGCAAATTATGAAAAAAGTGCAACCCTCTCTTTTACCGCAGCAAGCAACAACTTTGAGCTTGCCATAGCGGTGGCTGTATCGGTATTTGGCATTAACTCAGGAGAAGCCTTTGCGGCGGTAATAGGTCCGCTTGTAGAAGTGCCTGTTCTCATCGGATTGGTAAATGTAGCACTTTATTTTCAGCGAAAATATTTCGGTGACTGCTATTGTAAGATTGAGGATGTAAATCTGGCTGGGTAAACATTATGAAAAAGAAGGCTGTTATTACATTAAATAATGAAGATATTGCACATCTTTTGAAGCTGCTACGTGAAGAAAATAGCGACGAAGCCATTGCCTATTTAAAAAAGCTGGATAAAGAAATCTCCAGATTGACAGAACCACACTGAAAGCCGGTTTTTGAGCTTTCGGGCAAAGCTCCATACCTAAGGTAACACCGCTATCAATAAGGGGGATTATGAGAAAAAAAGATGCCAAGGTGGTTATCACACTTACACAGGAAGAAATTCAGAAACTTAAGATGATAGTCTTTGACCAGGACGGAAAAGAGGCGTTGCAGTTTATAAAAACTGTCTTGAAAAAGATAGATGAGTCAACAAACAGAGTTTTAAAAGTGGCGGGCTAAACCAGGTTTTTCTACATTTTCCATACCAGCAATCCTTTAATCCTTCTTATGTCCGTAGCAGAAAGGGTTGCCTTTACAGACATACACTCTAAGCTTGCATTCTGTGTTCTTGCAGGAATTTTCCTCTGAACTGGCTTTTCGTGTTCTGGATGATTTCCGTTTTATATTTGTTGTGCAAAAATTATTTTTATCCTGTTAAAAACTTCTTTTTTTACAGGCCTACTGCAAAAAACACGGGCTGATTCAATGCCAATTTCCAAAAATTAGCAACATCATTTACAGTAAAGTACGGCAAAAGGAAAAGAGGTCCTGTTTTTTACCAAGCATATTATAACAAAATAATAATATTTTATCCCTGAAAATAAAGTGAAAATTTACTAATAGGCAACCAAAAGTCCCCAAAATCTCTTATAATTCTCTCTTTTTCAGGTGGACCGGCTCGGTTGCCTTTCCCCTGATTCTTAGATTAATCATCTCAACAAAAACAGAAAAACCCATGGCAAAGTATATATAGCCTCGCGGTATGTGGAGATCAACTCCGTCTCCTACAAGGGCTAATCCAACAAGGAGCAGAAAGCTTAAGGCAAGTATCTTGATTGTCGGATGGGCTTCTACAAAATCGCTTATAAAACCACTGAAAGCCATCATGAAAAAAATTGCAACCACAACTGCAAGTATCATTATCCACAACTTATTTGCCATACCGATTGCCGTTATAACCGAATCGAGTGAAAACACAACATCAATCATGACGATCTGAAAAATAATCATGGCAAACGAAGAAAAAATGTCTTTTTTCCTTTCCTCTTCAACACCTTCCAGCTTATTGTGAATTTCAAGTGTACTCTTAGCCAGTAAGAATAAGCCTCCTGCAATAAGGATAAGGTCTCTTCCAGAAAATTCCTTGCCTATTAATACAAAAAGTGGCTTTGTCAGTCTCATAAGGAGTGTTAGGGAAAACAAAAGTAAAACCCTCGTGACAAGCGCAATGCTGAGCCCGATCAACCTGCCCTTTTTCTGCTGTTCTAAGGGAAGCCTTCCCACCAGTATGGATATGAAAATAATATTGTCAATCCCGAGAACAATCTCAAGTAAGGTTAACGTAACAACCGCAATAAGGTCATTTAAAGAAATCAAATCCATACTTTGCCTCCAATTTTAAATCTACGCAAACTACATTGATAACACAATAACAATTTCGTATAATTGGTCATAATTACCGACCTTTTCCTATGTTTGAAAGTTGGCTAATTAACTTCGTAAAAACAATGGCTGACTGACATAAGCTTTAGAAGATTTTCTGCACCGCCATTTTCAATCCTTTCAATTTTTATAGCCATAGCAGGATGGATTGCCCTTGCAACCGTAAGCTTTCAGTTTACATTCTTTGTTTTTACATCCGCCTTCCTCTGAGCTGACTTTCTGGAATTTAGGACTTTTTTTTACAGCCTTAGGCTTTTTCATAACTAAACAGTTACTTGTTTAGCATAGCCTTTATTCTCAGTCTTAAGGCATTCAGTTTTATAAAGCCATCGGCATCTTTCTGATTGTAAACGGTGTCTTTCTCAAAGGTTGCCATTTTCTCCATATAAAGGCTTTGTTCAGATTTTCTACCTGCAAGAATAACATTGCCTTTGTAAAGTTTAAGCCTAACAACACCCTCAACAGTTCTGGACGCCTCGTCTATGAAGGTCTGTAAAAGCTCCCTCTCTGGTGAAAACCAAAAACCATAGTAAATCATCTCGGCATATTTGGGCATGAGACTGTCTTTAAGCCTCAAGACTTCTCTATCAAGCGTTATAGCTTCCAGTGCCCTTCTTGCTTTGTGTATAATCGTTCCACCCGGTGTTTCGTAAATGCCTCTGGATTTCATGCCAACAAATCTGTTTTCAACAATGTCATCTCTCCCAATGCCATGTTTGCCACCCAATTTGTTTAGTGTTTCCAGTAACACATGTGGTTTCATTTTTTTCCAATTAACGGCTATTGGGTCACCATTTTTAAACTCGATTTCAATATACTCGGCTTTATCCGGTGCCCTTTCAGGAGACACGGTTATCTGGAACATGTCTTCCTGAGGTTCACTCCACAGATCTTCAAGGATTCCACCTTCATAACTTATGTGAAACAGGTTTCTGTCGCTGCTGTAGGGTTTACTTTTTGTGACAGGAACAGGTATTTTGTGTTTGGTCGCATAGTCTATGAGATCTGTTCTGGACTTGAAGTCCCATATGCGCCATGGTGCTATCACCTCTATCTTTGGGTTTAATGCATAGGCGGTAAGTTCAAATCTTACCTGGTCATTCCCTTTCCCTGTAGCACCATGGGCAATGGCGTCTGCCTTTTCTTTCTTTGCTATTTCAACCTGTCTTTTGGCAATTAAAGGACGGGCAATAGAGGTTCCAAGCAAATAGCCGGTCTCGTATATGGCATTTCCCCTCAGCATGGGAAACACATAGTCTCTGACAAACTCTTCCCTTAAATCGTCTATGTAAACCTTTGAAGCACCTGTTTTTAGTGCCCTTTCCTTTACTGTATTCAGCTCTTCACCCTGCCCAAGGTCAGCCGCAAAGGCTATAATCTCAGCCTTATATGTTTTCTTCAGCCAGTGTAGAATTACAGAGGTGTCGAGACCTCCTGAATAAGCCAAAACAATCTTTTTTGCCATTTTTCTACCCCTTTTTGCTATTTTATCAAAAATTCCATAAGCGCCTTCTGGGCATGCAGTCTGTTTTCCGCCTGATCAAAAATAACAGAGTTTTCAGCCTCAATAACATCGTCTGTAATTTCCTGTCCCCTGTAGGCAGGTAAACAGTGTAAAACAATTGCCCCTTTTTTTGCAAGTGAAACAAGTTTTTTGTTTATCTGATAACCTTTGAACGCCTTTTTTCTTTCCGCTGCTTCTGCTTCATCTCCCATGCTTACCCACACATCGGTATTCAATACATCTGCACCCTTTGCCGCCTCCTCAGGCTTTGTGGTAAGCAGAAAGTTACTGTTCTTTTTTGCTTTCTTCAGCAAATTTTTGTCTGGTTCGTATCCCTTCGGACATGCCATTTTTAGCTCAAAGCCAAGAAGTATATGTGCCTCAATCCATGCATTTGCCATGTTGTTTCCATCACCTATCCACGATACAGAAAGGTTTTTGTAATCGCCAAAATGTTCATAAAGGGTAAAAAGGTCAGAAAGCACCTGCACAGGATGATTATAATCGGACAGTCCGTTAATAACGGGGAGATTGTTGTGTATCTTGCAAGTTCTCTTAATGTCTCGTGGGAGTAACAACGGTAAACTATGCCATGAAGGTAGCGGGATAACACTCTTGCCGTGTCTTTTATTGGCTCTCCTCTACCCATCTGAAGGTCTTTTGAACTGAGAAAAAGGGCGTTGCCACCAAGTTCATTTACCCCTACTTCAAAGGAAACCCTTGTTCTTGTTGATGATTTTTCAAATATAAGTCCTACCGTTTTACCTTTTAATGGCAGTTTTTTGTGTCCCTTTGTGCGTTCTTTTTTCAACACCAGTGCCCTTTTAATTATGGAATCCAACTCTTTTTCTGTCAAATCAAGGATACTCAGAAAATCTCTTTTCATCTACTAACTCCTTTCGGATTTTAACGCATTTTTAAACTTTTTTAGAAACTCATCTATCTCCTCAAAACTTACTGTTAGCGGAGGAACCAATCTAACCACATTACCAGCCGTTACATTTATTAGTAAGCCTTCACTCATAGCTCTGGTTACGATGTGAGATGCATCATCGCAATCCATTTCTAAACCAATAAGCAGCCCCCTGCCACGAATTGTTTTTACAGACAGTTCCTTTTTCAGAGAAGATAACCCGGCGACCAGATATTCCGATTTTTTCTGAACATCAGCTAAAAAGACTGGATCCGCAACTCTTTTAACCACTTCCAGTGCAACGGCAGAAACCAGCGGTGTGCCACCAAATGTGGAGGCGTGATTGCCGGGTTCAAATGCTTCTGCCACCTTCCCTTTAGCAATCATAATTCCCATGGGCAGTCCACCTGCAACACCTTTGGCAAGTGTAAATATATCTGGCTCTAAGCCAAAATGCTGAAATGAAAACAGTTTACCTGTTCTACCTATTCCCGTCTGCACTTCATCTATGACAAAAAGTATATCCTTTTCATTACATATCTCAGCTACAACCTTTAAAAACTCATAAGAAGCCTCATTAACACCGCCCTCTGCCTGAATGGTCTCAAGCATAATTCCCCCTGTCTCTTCGGTTATGCTACCCTTTAAGACTTCGATATCATTGAAGGGAAGATATTTGAAACCCGCAAGCATTGGCTCAAAACCTTTATGAAACTTTTCCTGTGCCGTTGCGGAAAGAGAGCCATAGGTCCTGCCATGAAAAGAGTTGAAAAAGGAGATTATTTCAAAACGTTTTTTCCCTTTTTTACTGTGATATTTTCTGCACAGCTTTATTGCCGCCTCATTTGCCTCGGCACCGCTGTTACAATAAAAAGTCTTCCAGTCATATTCAGGGTTTAACTGTTTCGCTATAAATTCTGCAAGCTCAATCTGCGGGATGGTGTAAAACAGATTTGAGGTGTGAATAAGTGTGTCAGCCTGTTTTAACAGTGCTTCTTTTACTTCAGAAGGACAATGTCCGAGGCTGCAGACCGCTATACCTGCTATGAAATCAAGATATGGGTTGTCTCTGTCATCATAAACATAACTCCCCTTACCTTTTACAAGTGTTACAGGGTATCTTCTGTAAGTGTTCATTATATATTTTTCTGCAAGAAGCTTATAATCCATCAATCCTCTCCCATAGATATTTTTGTTCCTATACCCTTCTGGGTGAATATTTCCAGCAACACCGCATGCTCAATCCTTCCGTCAATTATATGACAGGACGCAACATCATTCTTCAGGGCTTCAACACAACACTGTATCTTGGGCAACATACCACCTTTGATAATCTTCTTTTCTTCAAGCATTTCCATAGCCTTTTCATAGCTGATATAAGAGATGAGATTGCCATCTTTATCAAGCACACCTTCCGTATCGGTCAGAAGTATAAGTTTTTCAGCTTTTATCGCCTCTGCAATCTTTCCCGCCACAAGATCAGCATTTATGTTTAAACTTTCGCCATCCTCATCGGCACCAAAGGGGGCTATTACAGGGATGAAACCGTTCTTTAAAACCGCATCAAGAATCATAGTATTTACCTCTTCCACCTCACCAACAAGACCTAAATCCAGCTCTTCATAGCCTTTTTCCGTCTTTTTTCTGCCATACATTTTTTTTGCTCTGATAAGGTTTGCATCTTTACCTGAAAGTCCTACAGCATAACCGCCTTCCTTGTTTATCATACTTACGATCTCTGTGTTGATCCTGCCACCAAGCACCATTTCAACGACATCCATCGTGTCCTTATCCGTAACCCGCATACCCTCCACAAAGCTTGCCTTTTTACCAAATTTATCGAGCAATTCATCGATCTGGGGACCACCACCATGAACAATAACGGGATTTATACCAACATAACGAAGTAAAACCATATCCATGGCAAAGGCTCTTTTAAGCCCTTCGTCTGTCATGGCATGTCCGCCATATTTTATTACCATCGTCTTGCCATAGAAACTCTTGATGTAAGGGAGACTTTCCAAGATTATTTTTACCTTTTCCTGTGCCTTCTTCATAACATTCTCCTTTTTTTTTATTTAAAGTCTATTTGCCGGGCTGTTTCTTTCTGGTCAACTCTTCCAGCTCTCTGTTCGCCTTTACCAGTTCATCTGCAACAACACATAAATTTTTATACAACCAATTGTTTTTAAAAGCAACAGAAACAAACATCCCCAGATCTTCCATTAAAATCTCATCAATCAATTGATGGGAACAGTTAATAACAACCAGAAAACCGAGAGGATAATTTTTTAGTTTTACGGGGACGGAACAAAAAGTTTCAATGTCTTCACTGCTTACAAAAACCTTTATTAGTTTCAGGATACTTTTATCCTTTTCCGAAAAAATATGTTCCAAAAGCTCCTCGTGAGACTTTACAAAAGTAACCTTGTTTTTAAACTTCAGCCCATAACCGCCTTCGTTAATAAAAAACTCTCTGTTTTCGTCTAAAATGAATAAACAGCTCCCTGTTGCCTTTAGAAAAACAGTTATTGTCTGTAAAATCCTGTTCAGAATGTCACCAGCTTCCACAAGATTGACAATATGTTTGGATATCTCTTTGTATATCTCTAATCTTGCATTGTTTTCCTCAAGAGCCTTAATTATAAGTCCACCTTCTGCCGCATAGGTTATCTGAAGCAAAAAGGTTTTAAAAAGCAGAAAATCTTCTTCAGAAAAGGGTTTGCCATCTCTCCTGTCACTTACATTTAATACGCCAACCACGTCTCCGGAAATTATTATTGGGCCTGACAAAAATGAACCACTTTTATACTGATCCCTGAATGAGGAGGTTTTAAATCTTTTGTCTGTTAAAATATCAACGACGTGAATACTCTCCTTCTGACTGGCAACGTAACCTACAATTCCTTCGCCAACCGCCCTCGGTTTGAAAAGTTTTACATCAAGATTGTGTCCCGCCGATGCAATCACCTGATAGGTCTTTTTGTCCGGTGAGAGCCAGCTTATGGAAATACTGGATGCATCCAGAACCTGAGCAATGGAATCAAGAATTGACTGTATAAGTCTGTCATTGGGATAAAACTTTGGAAGGGACATCTGTTTTTCTTTAACAAAACCCAGTATCTTTTCGCTGCCATGGGCAAATCGCTTAAGCTTTCCTAAACGTAAATTTTCTTCTTTCTTATATCGGGTAAACTCTTTTGCCTTTTTCACCGTGAGCAACAGTTCTTCACGTATAACAGGCTTGGCAACACAGTCAAACACTCCAGCCTTTATGTATCTAACCATATACTCTTTTTTGTCCGCATCCAGTAATGTTATAACCGGCAAAGTAGGATAGCTTTTTTTTAATGCCATAAGAAAATCTGTGTCCCTCTCTTTAAGTTCAGAAAGGTCAAGCAGAACAACGTCGGGCATAAGTTCATTTACAGAAGGAACAAACATTTTTATAGTTTCGGCAACAAAAACCTCGTATCCTTCCTTTTCAAGCGTATCGGCTATAAATGTCCTGTAGAAAATCTTGGGGTCATAGACAATAACTTTACAGGTTTCGCTAATCATAAAATATACCTGCTCAAATCGACATCCTCCACTATATCTTTTATCTGCTGTTTTACATACTCCCTTGTGATCAGCAGTTTTGTCGGTGCTACATCAGGAGCATTGAAAGAAATATCCTCCAGAAGCTTTTCCATTATTGTGTGCAGTCTTCTTGCCCCAATATTCTCTGTTTTTTCATTAACCTCATAGGCAAATTTTGCAATCTCTTCAATGCCATCTTCTGTGAATTCAATGCTAATTCCTTCTGTTTCCAGCAAAGCCTTGTACTGTTTTGTCAGTGCATTTTCCGGCTCTATCAGAATCTTTACAAAATCGTCCTTTGTCAGAGACGATAAATTTACCCGTATAGGGAAACGTCCCTGTAGTTCTGGCATTAAATCGGACGGTTTAGCCACATGAAATGCTCCTGAGGCGATAAAAAGGATATAGTCAGTCTTTATCTGACCATGCTTTGTGTTTACCGTACAACCTTCAACGATAGGAAGTAAATCCCGCTGCACACCTTCTCTCGAAACATCAGGTCCGTGCACAGTACCCTTGCTTGCAATTTTATCAATTTCGTCAATGAACACTATACCATCATTTTCTGCCCTGTTTATAGCCTCTTTTTTCACCTTGTCCATATCAAGCAGTTTTTCAGCCTCTTCCTTGACAAGAAGTGGCAGAGCTTCCCTGACAGTTACCTTTTTCTTTTTTGTCTTTGACGGGAATAACTGAGAGAAGGCATCCTTAAGCCCCATATCAAGATCATCAACATTTGGAATACCCACTTCAATTACAGGAAAGGGCGGTTTTTTTTCAGATATTTCAATCTCCACATATTTATCGTTTAGCAAATCTGTTTTAAGCAGAGCCTTTATCTTTTCTCTGTTAACCTCTTCATCCCGTGCCAGAATGTCAATATTCCTCCTGCTGGTTAAAATGGCATCAATAAGCCTGTTTTCTGCAAGCCTTTCTGATTTATCTTTGAGTTTTTCAAGCTCTTCACTATGGACCATATTAACGCTTACATCAACTAAATCCTGAATAATAGATTCAACATCCTTGCCAACATAGCCAACTTCTGTAAATTTGGAAGCCTCCACCTTCACAAAAGGGGCTTTTGCAAGCTTCGCCAGACGTCTTGCAATTTCGGTCTTTCCAACCCCTGTAGGTCCTATCATGATAATGTTTTTAGGAATTATTTCATCTTTTAAGGGAGATTTAACCATCTTGCGTCTGTATCTGTTTCTCAATGCCAGTGCAACCGCCTTTTTTGCCTCTTTCTGCCCAATAATAAACTTGTCAAGTTCTGCTACTATTTCTCTGGGTGTAAGTCCCAAGCCTTCATTCATACCTATAACTCCTCTATGATTATCTCTTTGTTTGTAAAAACACAAATCTCTGAGGCTATATTAATAGCCTCTTTAACAATGTCAGTAGCGCTGAGTTCAGAAACCTTTAAAAGTGCCTTTGCCGCAGCCAGTGCATAAGGACCTCCAGAACCAACCGCCGCAATACCATCGTCTGGTTCAATTACATCCCCGCTGCCGGAGATGATAAAGAGATTTTCTCTGTCTGCAACGATTAAAAGAGCCTCCAGCCTCTGTAATACTTTATTGGTTCGCCAGTCCTTGGCAAGTTCAACAGCGGCACGTTTCAGTTGTCCCCTGTATTCTTCAAGTTTGGCTTCAAAACGCTCCAGCAGGGAAAAGGCATCTGCTGTGCTTCCGGCAAAACCTGCAATAACACTGTTTTTATAAAGTTTTTGTATTTTTCTTGCCCTATGTTTCAACACTATTGAGTTACCCATTGTAACCTGACCATCTGCTGCCATGGCAATTTTCCCATCCTTTTTTACGGCAACAACGGTTGTGCCTTTTAATAATGGCTGTTCCATCATTTCCTATCCTCCCCGTCTTCTTTTGTTTCTTCTCTTTTGCTTCTGGGGTGACATTTGTCATAAACTGTGGCTAATTTATCAAAATTCAGATGTAGGTATCGCTGTGTTGTTGAAAGACTCTCATGTCCCAGAAGTTCCTGAATGCTTCTTAAATCGGCACCACCTTCTAAAAGGTGCGTGGCAAAACTGTGTCTCAAACTGTGGGGAGTTATATCCTTTAACGAAAATCTTTTTATGTACTTTTGCACCGTTCTTTCCGTTAACCTGCCTCCCCGCACATTGACAAAAACATACTCCTTGTCTCCAAAGCCCTTTTCTTCCCGTCTTTTCAAATACAGTTCCAGATTTTCCAGAGCTTTCCCCCCAAAAGGCACGATACGCTCCTTTTTGCCTTTTCCCAGCACCCTTATGAGTCTGCCTTTCAGGTCAATCTGACTCAACTTAAGATTTGTAAGCTCACTTACCCTCAATCCCTCTGAGTAAAGGAGATCATAAATGGCACGGTTTCTTGTCTGTATAAAATCGTCACCCTCAATCCCTTCTATAAGTTCAAAGGCTTCATCTACCGTAAGAAATTTAGGCAGATATTTCGGCTTTTTGGGCATAATTATCTCTTCAAAAATGTTGTTCTGGGCAAAGCCTTCCCTCATCAAATATTTGCCAAAGACCCTTAAAGATGACAGTTTGCGACAGATACTGGTGGGGCTGTTTTTTTTATATAAACTATAGACGAAACTACGCACAACCGACAGTTCGACGCCCTTTTTCACCCACTCCTCTCCTCCTGAAAACTCAACAAACTCTCTCACATCACGCATATAAGCCTCTACGGTCTTTGGAAGAAGCCGCCTTTCAACATTCAGATATCGTTCAAAACTTAGCAAAAGCGACATATCAGTATCCCAGAAGAGATAGCACCTCTTTTATTTTTAACGAGCTTTCAACAAGTTCTGCAAGGCTGTTATAAGCACGGTCTTTGTATGCAAGATAGTTAAAGGTTTTCTTTACAGTTCGAAGCCCCTTCGCCTTTCTTATCCTGTTTAAAATGTGGAGCCTGAATTTATCATTATCAAAAACACCGTGTATGTAAGTACCAAAAACCCTTCCGTCACAAATCTCAACGCCATCATACTGACCATTTACACCTTCTTCTATTAAAAAAAGCGGCTTGCCGCTGTTTATACTGGTTATACCCATATGTATTTCATATCCTTTCATATCTTTCAGATAACCATCAGCCGTCCTGAACTCCACCTGTTTTAGTTTTTTATCTTTTTCAAGAACCGTTTCTGTATCAAGAATGCCCAGCCCCTCTGTCTCCTTTATGTGGGTTTCTACACCGTATGGATCTTTTACAACCTTACCGAGCATCTGATAACCACCGCAAATTCCGGCAAGAAAACCACCATTTTTTACAAAATCCGGGAGAAATCTGTGAAAGCCCTGTTTTTTCAGAAACATCAGGTCTTCAATTGTGTTTTTGCTGCCGGGGATAATAACAAAGTCTGCTTCGGCACACTCTTGTGGTGACGAAACATAAGCCACATCAACATCATCTTCAATAAAAAAGGGTTCAAAATCGGTAAAATTAGATATTCGTGGCAGTTTTATTATCCTTATTTTCAAAATGTTATTTTTTGATGATGCCCTTTTCTTTCTTCCTTCAGTAAGACTGACACCGTCTTCATCATTTATAAGCAGATCAGCAAAGTAAGGAATCACACCTAAAACAGACACCCCTGTTTTTTTCTCTATGAAATCGTTGGCAGGCTTAAGAAGCGCTTTGTCACCACGGAATTTGTTTATAATAAAGCCCTTAACAAGTTGCCTCTCTTTCGGCGTCAAAAGGGCATAGGTGCCGTAAAAAGAGGCATAAACTCCTCCTCTGTCAATATCTCCCACAATCAAAACGGGCAGGCTGTACATCATGGCAAAACCCATATTTGCAAGGTCATCTTTTCTCAAATTTATTTCTGCCGGACTTCCTGCACCTTCAACCACGACTACCTCATATGCTCTGGTCAGCTTTTCAAAACTGTCTTTTACAAACTGCCTTAACTCTTTTTTTCTCTTCTGATATTCTATTGCAGACATATTTTTCCATGGCTTACCACAAACTATAACCTGTGCCTTACTGTCTGCAGTAGGCTTGAGCAAAACAGGATTCATATCAACAGAAGGAATAGCCCCTGCCGCCTCAGCCTGCATCGCCTGAGCCCGTCCTATTTCAAAGCCTTCCGGAGTAACAAAGGAGTTTAAAGCCATGTTCTGAGGCTTAAAAGGTGCACAGGATATGCCCTTATTTTTTAAAATCCTGAGCAGTGCTGCAACAAAAACACTCTTTCCCGCATGGGAAGAGGTGCCCTGTATCATCAAGGAGTTCATCTTAATAAGATAACAATCTGAGTTTCAAAAAGCAACAAAAGACTTGGCTAAAGCAGGATTTCTCCCACATATATTTCTTTTTGCACACCATCTTTGAAAACAATAAGGACGCCATCTTCACGCAAACCGATTATCTGGCACTGCTCCTTATCCCTGCCTGTTGTGATAAAAACCTCTTCTCCTTTTTTCCATGCCATCTCATTCCATGTTTCACACATATCGCCAAGTTCCCCGTTTAGCTTTAAAAACTGCAGATATGCCCTGTCCAGTTCTTCCGCACAGGCTTTGAAAATATCTATTCTTCTTAAGCTTTTACCAGTTTCTGTGCAAAGGCTTCCTGCAGTATCTTTTATCTCTTCAGGCAGTTCATTTTCTGTTGTGTGTATATTGAGCCCCACTCCAAGTATGACATACTTAGGTGAATCACCTTCCACAAAAAGTTCAGATAATATGCCGCCAACCTTTTTATTGTTAATCATTATGTCGTTAGGCCATTTGAGTCTTACTTCTATACCATATCTTTTTAGACTCTTTGCAACTGCAACGCCAGCCAGAATGGTCATTCTGGGCAATTTTGTCACTGGCAGTTCTGGTTTTAAAATTACAGAAAAGTATAGCCCTTTGCCAAAAGGAGATACACACCCTCTACCCCGCCTTCCTCTGCCCCTCGTCTGTAGCTCAGCAATAACAACTGTGCCCTCCTGTGACTTTTCAGATATTTTTATCGCGTCGTCATTGGTGGAGTCAGTGACGATTTCTGACACTATATGCTTGCCTATTATGTCTGTTTCAAAATCTTCAGGTTCAGCAACGAGAGGAGTATCCTTAGGAAATTCAAGCAGATAGCCTTCCCTTAGAAAACTGCTGATTTTAAAACCTTTTTCGTTAAGATAATTGACCTGTTTCCAGACGGCTGCACGGGTCAGATTAAGACTTTTTCCTATTGTTTCGCCTGACACAGGCTGTTTTTCTCTGGCAAGGATGGCTAAAATCTTTTTCCAGGTCATTACTATTCTAACTCTAAGCTTATGTCCACAGCCCTTGCTGAATGGGTTATATAGCCCAGTGATATGTAGTCGGGTTTTAACTTTGCGTAGTCTTCAATATTTTTTGGTGTTATGCCGCCAGATATTTCTATGGCTACCCTGCCCCTCGCCATCTCTATAGCCTTTTTTGCCATCTGACGGGACATATTATCCAGCATGATATGGTCAACACCAAGCCTAAGTGCTTCTTTTAGTTCCTTAAGATTTTTTACCTCTACAGCAATCCTAACCAGTGCTGTTTTATTCTCCCTTGCACACACTACCGCATTTTTTATACCCTTTGCAGCCACTATGTGGTTATCCTTAATCAGGACTCCATCAGAAAGATTGAAACGGTGATTGTGTCCGCCGCCTACCCTTACGGCATATTTTTCCAGTTCCCTTAAAAGGGGTGTGGTTTTCCTTGTGTCCAGTATTTTCACATCATATTTACTTACGATTTTCACAACTTCCTGTGTTGCGGTGGCTATGCCCGAGAGCCGTTGAAGGAAGTTTAAGGCAACCCTTTCGCCGGTAAGAATAGACCTTAGACTACCGCTTATTATACCGAATTTTGCACCTTTCTTTATCAAAGCACCATCTTCTGCAGTAAATCTAACCTTAATTCTGTCATCCAGCTCTGTAAAACAAAGAGCCGCCACATCCACCCCACACAGCACAAGGTCTTCTTTTGCCAGAAAATAACCCTTTCCTTTCCTGTCTTTATCAATTAGACAGGAGGTTATGTCTCCGAAACCAATGTCTTCAATTAAGGCATTCCTCACAAGCCTTTTCAGATTTAAAATGTTTTTCACTTCATTCCCTTTAAAAATTCAAGGTTTTCAATAAGTTTTGCAAGCTTTTCCTTGTAAACCGCCTGCTTGTGTTTATCCTCCTCAACCACGTCTTCCGGAGCGTTTTTCAGATAGTCTTCGTTGGAAAGCTTTTTTGAAAGAAACTCCACATCCTTTTCTGTCTTTTTTATCTCTCTGAGTATGCGGTTTTTCTCATCCTCAACATTTATGAGCCCCTCAAGATTTACCCATATATCAACACCTTCCACCACCGCAAGGGCTGACTGGGAAGGTCTTTCAGCTAATGAATCAAAAAGGGTTACCTGTGCACGGGCAAGCTGTTCTATGAAACTCTTCATAAAATCTAAGAATTTCATCTTTTCTCTCTGTGATGACACAATGGTAACTGACGTCTTTTGTGAAGGGGAAACGTTCATCTCGCTTTTTACATTCCTTATGGCACGAACAACTTTTATGAAAAACTCCACATCAGAAACGTCCCTTCCTATAAAGGTGGTGTTTGCAACAGGAAATGCTGATATCATAATGCTGTCATCAAAGTGTGGCAGTTTCTGGAAAATCTCTTCAGTAACAAAGGGCATGATGGGATGCAGCAGTTTGAGAGAGGTAACAAGACAGTGCCACAGCAGGTATTTGACGTTATGATCATCTGTTCTTAGCTTTGACTGTTCAATATACCAGTCACAGAAGTCGTTCCAGAGAAACCTGTACACCGCATTAGCCGCATCATTGAAGTTATAATTTTCATAGTTACTTCTAACGTCTGCCACCGTTTCGTTCAGACGTGTCAATATCCAGTTATCAAAGGGGTGCAAATCTTTTGTGTTTATTTCATAATCCCTGTCAATACTATAGTTTTCAAGATTCATCAGCACAAAGCGGGAGGCGTTCCAGATTTTGTTCACAAAATGTTTGTAACCTTCAATTCTTGCCTCTGACAGTTTTACGTCCCTTCCTTGTGCAGCAAGGGCTGTCAGTGTAAACCTGAAGGCATCTGTTCCAAATTTGTCTATAACGGTAAGAGGATCTATAACATTGCCCTTTGATTTACTCATTTTCTGTCCCTTTGAATCCCTCACAAGGGCGTGTATATAAACATCTTTAAAGGGCACATCATTCATGAATTTAAGCCCCATCATAATCATCCTTGCAACCCAGAAAAACAGAATATCAAAACCTGTTACCAACACCGACGTGGGATAAAATATTTTCAACTCCTGCGTTTCATCGGGCCAGCCGAGTGTGGAAAAGGGCCATAAAGCAGAGCTAAACCAGGTATCAAGCACATCGGGATCCTGTATCAGCTTCCTGCTGCCGCACTTTTTACATGCCTGTCCCTCGGCTACAGGCGTAGCACCCTCCAGAATAAGATAATAATCTATGTCCTCCAGTATCTTTT
>FWPV01009235.1_pt1 | contig 16793 bp, 19 predicted proteins | sample 2228371 | NCBI WGS metagenome assembly FWPV01 (sample SAMEA103939776, study PRJEB20133) | metagenome | reverse complement strand
CCCCGCCCAGCCATAAAATTTTGCAGAAAATTTTCACCTTTCCTTACCATACCATTAAAAATAATTCTTAACTGCTTTTATTTTAATCTTGACTTTATTAAAAAAACCTTATATTATAAGGTAAAATTAGAAATAGAGGTAAAAATGCAAAAAAATATAAGAAAAATATATTTTTTCTTAATAATTTTTTATTGTTTTTTTAATTATTTAACCGCACAACCACAATCTGAGGAAGAATTCAGTTATAAAGAAAAAATTTTTTATGTTTTTGAGGATAGCCGCGGTTTTTTCCAGATTGCATCAATGGATTTAGATGGGAGTAATAAAACAATTTTAACAAAAGAAGGAAATAACTGGTGCCCATCTATATCTCCCAGGGGAGATTTAATTGCATTTTTTTCTGATAGGTCCGGCTCTGCTAATTTATGGATTATGGAACCTGATGGAAAAAATCAAAAACAACTATCTTTTGAAGAAAACCCCAAAAATAAAATTGACATTTATAACCGTGGAAAAATAGGTTGGCTAAAAGATGGAGATTATATTCTTTTTATTTTAAATGACGATATATGGCAAACAGATTTAGAAGGTAATAATCCATTTGCTTTAACCTCAACTCATGATATCACAATGTTTAAACTCTCCCCTGATAAATCCAGAATTTTATATGCAAGAGAAAAAACAAAAAATCATAATGGTTTATGGGTTATGCTCATCGATGGAAAAAATCCCATACAGATAGAAAAAAGTTTAATACCCTATCCTTCCTTTGACTGGGTAACAAATGATAGAATAATTTTTTTAAATAATTCTGGAATTATTTTCTCTTTATTCAACGGAACAGACAGAAAAAATATAACTCAAATTTCTTATCCTTTTAATGATTTAATGTGGAGTTCTCCAAACAATACCAGTGGATACGTTTCTTTTATTTCAAATGAAAAGGACGGTCCGAATATCTGGATAATAGATAATAACGGCAGCAATATAAAACAGATTACAAAAAAAACTGGTAAAAGTCCTGTCTGGTATAAAGATGGAAAAACCCTGTTTTATGTTGAAGAATATGATATTTACAAATTAAATCTTGCAACTTCTGAAAAAAAACAGCTAACTTATCACTTTCAGGCATATTTTCCTGTAATAGCAGAAATTAAACTAAAAAATTTATTACAGAATAAAAAAGCCGGTGAAACCGATGAAAAAGATTAATTGCTTTTTATTGGTTCTATTATTATTGTTAATAGGTTGCCAGAAAAAAGTTGAGCCACCAAAACCCACTCCAGCTCCTACAAATACACCGGTTCCTAAACTTGAAAAAATTGTATATACATTTAATGGCAATCTTTACTGGATAAATTCTGATGGGACAGGCAGACAGGAATTATTTCCCGATAACCAGAGTAAATGGTTCCCTTCTGCTTCACCTGATGGCTGGTATATTGCATACTGGGTTAATACTGGCAATGAATACAATTTATGGGTCGGAGATTTAAAAAGCAACAGAACAAATCAGATAACTTTTGATAAAGCACCTGTGGATGCTGATGTTAATAATTTTAATATTGGTAATGCTCCGTCCTGGGATAAAGAATTAAAATTCATACTTTATTCCAGATTTAAGGATATATGGAAAATTGATATTGATGGCTTTAATCAACTTGCATTAACTGATGACCATAACTCTTTTGCTCCTTCTTTATCCTTTGAAAATAAATATGTGTTTTCAAAAATAGAAAGTGACAACACTTATAATATTTATTTAAGAACTCTTTATGACAAACAGGATATAAAAGTTACAAATTATACAAATAAAAAAACAGGCGGTTGCAATTTTTCAAAAGATAGTAAAAAAATAGTTTATACAGCAATAGAAGAAGGCAATGTAAATATATATATATATGATTTAAATACAAAATCAGAAAAACAACTAACCTATGATGGAAAAAGTTTTTCTCCCGGTTTTGCTTTTGATGATAAAAAAATACTTTTTGCAAGTACTGTTACAGATAAATTTCAGCCAGAAATATGGATGATGAATTTAGATGGCAGTGAAAGAGTAAAAATAACAACATCTGGTGGGGTATGCCCTTCTTTCCTTTCAAGAATTCTTGCAGAACCATTACCGACAGCAACACCTATTAAAGAAATAAAATCAAAAGAAAAAGAAGAATCTCTTGAAAAAATTATAGGCATTGAAGAAAAACCTGAAATAGAACCGACTCTTCCTTATGATTTAACTCCGCCCGCTTATGAAACACCTGTTCCACAGATTACAGAAGTTGCACAACCTGTGGCAGAAGAATTAAAAGTTACCGTAATCAAAAAAGATAATATGCTTCTTTTCTATCCTGTCATTCATTTTGATAGCGCCTATGCAAATATTAAATCAGAATTTTATCCTGTTTTAGATGACATGGCAAAAATTATTAAAAAATTTAAAAAATCCCCAATCAGAATAGAAGGCCACACTGATGATGATCCGATTAAAACAAAAGAGTTCCCTTCCAATTTAGAACTTTCTATTGCCCGCGCAAAAGAAGTAAGAAAATACTTAAATCAAAAACATGGTATTGAATTAAAAAGAATGACAGTAAAAGGTTATGCTGAAACAAGACCAATTGTTCCAAATGATTCAGAAGCAAATAAATATAAAAACAGACGAGCAGAAATAATTATTGTTTTTGATAAATCTGAGTTAAATATATGGAGAGAACAGCCAACAGCAACACCAACACAAACACAAACCCCGACTATAGAACCAACTGCAACACCAACCCCCACACCAACACCCAAATTAAACTTTTTCCAGAAAATTTTTAAACCAGCACAGAAACAAAAGAAAACAAAAACCTGGTAAGTTATTATAAGAATATTTTTATTCTATATTCCTTCCACTATGGTCGCGGTCGTGTTTGCTATAGGATGAAAAGGAAACAATAAAATAAACTAATAAAATTAAAAAATAATTTTTTCTTATCCAAACTCCATTTTTTTATAACTTATATACTGCTTTTCTTTATTTTTCAATGAAATATTTTTTTAAGTTAACTATTTTTTGTTTAATATCCTTTGCGCCTGTTATTTCTGTGACAAGGCAGATACATTTTGCACCTGCATCTATAACTTCTTTTATATTCCATTCTTTTATTCCGCCTATTGCAACAAATGGAATTTTTTGATTTTTTACAACCCATTTTAAATAAGAAATTCCGACAGGCGCCATTACATCATCCTTGGTATGTGTTTCAAATAAAGGTCCAACACCTGCATAATCAGCACCATCTTTTACTGCTTTTATATACTGGTTGGGGGCATGAGTTGATATTCCTATTATATATTTCTTACCTAATAATTTTCTTACATTTAGGACAGGATAGTCATCCTGTCCTAAATGAACGCCATCTGCTTTAATCATCAAACATAAATCCGGATGGTCATTTACAATCAATATTGCATTTTTCTTTTTAGTTAATTTTCTTATTACTAAACATTCATTTAACTTTTCTTTAAAACTCTTATATTTTTCTCTGTATTGAATAATTTTAATTCCTGCAGAAAGCATTTGTTTTACCACCTCTATATTATTTCTACCGTTAGAAAATTTCTCAGCTGTTATACAGTAAATATTTTCTTTTTTAAATTCTTTTAATTTAGTTTTTTTATCCATTCTTTAACACCATCCTTAAAACTTCATCTGCCTGGATGCTTGCAACAGCACAAACTTTTGGTGCCAGTGGTTTATAATTTTTAACTGATTTTTTCATATCACCTACTATAGAAAAATCTTTACCCCTTTTAATTTTTATATTTTCAGTATCCCCATACCCTGCTACACCTGATGCTGAAACAATTCTTTTATTAAAGGTTAAGGTTTTTTCAAAAATCATTTTTTTGGTATTTTCATCATCAACTGCTTCTATAACTATATCTATTTTTTCTTTTTTTAAAATTTTTTCAAGTTTTTCCTCATCTATTTTTTCATTTATTGTTTTTATATCTGCATCTGGATTTATTTTTAAAAGATTTTTTTTAAGTGCTTCTGTTTTTTTTTCTCCACATTGTTTTAGAAAAAAAAGTTGCCTGTTTAAATTTTTTATATTTACTTTATCAAAATCTAAAAGTATAATTTTTTCAAACCCGCATCTTAATAAAATATTTGCAATATTAGACCCTAAGCCCCCGCAGCCTATTATTAACAAAATGGTTTTGCCTATTTTTTTTAATTGCTTATAATTAAAATAATTTAAAAGCATTTTTTGAAATTTTTTCATATCTTTACCCAGTTGGTAAACTCAGGTCTGTATCCTTTATTAATAATAACTTTAATAATTTCTTCAACGCTTCTTTTATCACTGATTTCAAATTGCCCGGAATCTTCTGCATTAAAAAAATAACCTCCAACTGTTGTTTTAGAACCTGCAGACATTCTTGTAATTCCCAGTCCTATTAAATTATCCCTGATGATTTCTTTTTCCCTTGTTGATAAGTTTATACCTATTCTCTGCAAAAAAATTCGTGTAGCTGCTATGTATTTTACAAAATCCCTGTTATTTACCACATTTTCTATTTTAATTTTTGCTTCTGCTTTTTGTATTCTGGGATAAGAAATAGAAACTTCTACATCAGAATACTCTCTTTGCAGATAATCAGCATGAATGGCTGTCATATAAACATCAAACATAAAATTTTTATTAAGCCCTAAAAGACAGCCGATGCTGATTTCTTTTACTCCTGCTTTTATTGCCCTTTCTGGAGATTCCAATCTGAAATAAAAATCTTTTTTAGGACCATCTAAATGTAATTTATCATATAAAACTTTATCATAAGTTTCCTGATAAATGGTTACACCGGTAAGCCCATTTTCAACTAAATATTTGTATTCATCATAAGTTAAAGCATAAGTTTCAATTAAAATTTCGGAAAAATAATTTTTTGCTATTTTTATTGCATCAGATATATATTTAATATCAGAATTTTTTCTGTCATCACCTGTTAGCATTAAAATTGTATCAAATCCTTTTTGTTTTAAACTTTCCATTTCTTGCTCTATTTCATCTAAATTTAATTTTTTTCTTTTAATATCTTTATTTAACTCGGAAAAGCCACAGTATAAACATTTATTTACACAATAATTTGAAATATAAAGCGGTGTGTATAATAAAATTGTTTTGCCAAAATTTCTATCAGTAATATTTTTTGATTTTAACACTATTTTTTCTAAAACTGAATTATCATTGCTGTTCAATAATTTTATAAATTCATTTTTTGTAATTTCTTCTTTTTTTAAAATATCAATAATTCCTTTATCATCTTTTTCTGAACCTAAATAAATTTCTTTTTCTTTTTCAAGTATTTCAGAAAACATTTTTAATTCCCTTTTAAAAAATCTGTAAGCGGTGATGATGGTTCAGCATATTCTTTTTCAGAAAGTATTCCTGTTTCATACGCTAACCTTCCTGCTTTTACTGCCATATCAATAGCAATTGCCATTTTAACAGGGTCATTTGCAATTGCAATAGCAGTGTTTACTAAAACAGCATCTGCTCCCATTTCCATTGCTTTGGCGGCATGAGAAGGCCTGCCTATTCCTGCATCTATGATTACTGGTATTTTAATTTCCTCTATAATTGGTTTTAATAATGTTTCACAGGTTATTCCTTTATTTGTTCCAATAAAAGAACCGAGTGGCATAACAGCTGCTGCACCTGCTTTTTCTAATTTCTTTGCAGTTATCAAATCAGGTGATATATAAGGAAAAACAGAAAAACCTTCTTTTGCTAAAATTTCAGTTGCTTTGACAGTTTCTTCGTTGTCAGGTGCTAAATATTTTGTATCTGCTTCTATTTCTATTTTTATCCATTTAGTTCCTGTAATTTCGCTTCCTGCTTTTGCTATTTTCACTGCTTCTTCTGCGCATCTTGCTCCTGATGTATTAACCATAATTGTTATATTATCAGGTATATAATCAAGTATATTTTCTATTTTTGCGTCGGGATTTATTCTCCTTACTGCAACAGTTATAACTTCTACACCTGTATTTTTAATTATTTCAGGAATCACTTTATAAGTAGAAAGTTTCCCTGTGCCTATAATTAATCTTGATTTTAAACTTTTCCCTGCTATTTGAAAATCCATAAATTATCTCCTTAAAAATTTTAATTTATTACCCTCCGCCCACAAACCCAACAATTTCAACCCTGTCTTCTTCTTTTAATTTATAACTTTTCCATTCTTTGCTTTTTATAATATTATCATTTACCAAAACAGCAATATTTTTCTTATTATATTTTAAAGCAGTTAAAAGTTCATCTATATTGTAATAATTTTTTTCTTTTTTTCCGTTAACATAAATCATATTATTCACTCTCCTTCTAAAATTATAATATAAGAAAGGATTTTGTAAATAGAAGATTTTATTTTATGCAACAGCAACTATTTACTTCTGATAGCAGAAAAAAAATATTGTTCATAATTATCTGCTCTAAAGAAATTGCATAAAAAATTAAAGGATAAACACCTACAAGTCCAACAGTATATAAGGCAGAATTTCCAGAAAGCAACCCTGCAAAAGGCAAAACAATTGCAGCGATTTCTATCATTGTTTTATTTTTCTTTGTTGTTTCAATGTTTTCTTTTAATTTTGTAAAATCAGAAACTGCTGCAAAATTTTTTATTGCTTCTACACTATCTAAACTAAATTTTTCATTGCCATATATATTTTTAAAATAAAGATTTCCAAAAAAATTTTTCTAACAGTATAAAAACCTTTACAATATCTATTAGAAAAATTTGAAAGACAGGCGCAATTATAATTATATGTATAAATACTCTCTATCAATTCATTTCTTGCTTCCTGTTGTTGCCAGACAGATAGGGGAATTGAACCAATACCTGCTACAAGAGCAATAATACCGCCTATTAAATACATATCTCTTTATATGGTATAGCAGGCGATATTTGACTTGCAATTATTGTAAAAAATCCGCCTATTGTGAAACCAACTGCAATACCAGAGAGTATTATTGTTGATGTTCTACTATTTTCATACGAAATATATTTATCCTTACTATCAGGGAAAGTTGTTATCAATTCCATTATCTCCGGGTTATATTCAACTGTTCTCCCTGCAACCTTTAATTCATTGAAACCTGAATATTCGGGTATTAATTGTTCTTCACATAGTTTTAATGGCTTTTTATATGATGAGACACATCCGCTATTAGTTATTATAAAAAGTATTAAAGATAAACAAAAAATCTTTTTATTTTGCTTGTTGTATGTAACGTGCCTCCCATCCAGGGAATCCACCTACAAAATTATAATCAGTATCATAATAATAGGTTGTTACATAATAAATTTCTTTGTTTTTTCCCGAGAATTTTTTTAGTATAAAAATACCTTCTGTATCAGAAATTTTAATCCTGTTTTTAAATGCAATGGCAAACCAGACAGTATCTTTATCAGGAAAACCAAAACTTGTTTCTTTTGTTTTTGCAATATGGTAGACAGTGATATAATTTTGTTTTGCCTTTGTTGCATAAAAAAATGTATTATCAGAAAACATTGCTGATTTTGTTTCAACCCCGCCTAATGGCAATGCTAAATATTTTTCATATTTAACAGGAATATCTTTAATAATTTTTTTATGTTTTAAAGTCACTTTATCACCTTTAATTAATTTTATTTTTTGAGAAAATCTTTTTATTTCACCAGGCTTTATTTCTAATTCTTCTTTTTTTCCTTTATTATTTAATTCTACTTTTCCTTTAATACTTTTAGAAACTACAACAACTGTCCCGAAATCTTTTTCATTTTCAGCTGAATGATAATCTAAAAATGCTATAAAATCTTCCGGCACAGGCAAGATAACTTCTTTTTGTTTTTCCGCACAGGAATAAAATAATAAAAACAGGCAGCAGGAAACAAGTAAAATTTTTAATACTTTCATTTTGCCCTCCTTTAATTTTTATTTAATTACATTTTATTTGATTTATTAAAATAAATCAATTATAATTTAAAAATGGAAAAACAGATGAACATAAAAAATTTCTTAAAGTTTATAGATGATGAAAAAGTTAATGTTTATTTTCATATCATAGCCAATCAAAATTCATTTGTATCAAATTCTGCTTCACAAAGTATGTTAAAAGTTATTGATGATAATATTTTAAAAAATTTTGAAAAATTTTTTTTAGAACTTAAATTATGGAATAAAAAATTTAATTTAACTGGTCTTAAAAATGATAAAGAAATTTTTATCAATCTTTTTTTAGATTCATTACAATTTTTAAAATTAAACATTGTTTCACAATGCGAAACAATATTGGATGTGGGAAGTGGGGCTGGTTTTCCAGGAGTTCCAAATGCTATTTTATTAAAGAATAAATCATTTATTTTAATAGATTCAAATAAGAAAAAGTGTTTATTTTTAGAAAATATCAAAAACAAATTAAAACTAAATAACATAACCATCTTCAATAACAGAGCAGATGAATTAGGAAAAAATGATACTTTTAGAGAAAAATATGATTGTGCATTAATTAAAGCATTTGCACCATTTAGTATTTCTATGGAAATCTCTGTTCCTTTAATAAAAATCAATGGTTTTATCGTATATTATGCCAGCAAAAACCAGGAAAAAGATATAATAAATAATAATAAACTTCAGAAAAATCTTGGTTTTAATATTGTTGATGTATGTAATTACGAATTACCAGAAAATTATGGTAAAAGATGTCTGGTAATTGTGAAAAAGTTGTGGAAAACAGACAGCTTTTATCCCAGAAAATATAAAAACATTAAATTAAAACCATTATAGTTTAAAAATAATAAATGTGAATAAATTGTTCCATGTGGAACAATTTAGATTATTCAAAAGTTAATGTTCCACGTGGAACAAAAATAGTAAAGAGGTTATATGCAGATATTAAAATTAAATCTTTTTAATTTCAGAAATTATACAAAAACTGAAATTAATTTTTCTGATGGTATTAATGTTTTTTCTGGAGAAAATGGGTCAGGAAAAACAAATATTTTAGAAGCAATATACTTTATTGCATATACTAAATCCTTTAGAACAGTAAATGATATGTCTTTAATAAATTACAATAATAAAAACATGCTGATTGAAATAGAAATTAAAAATAATGGCATTATAAAAAATATATCCTGCGAACTTTTTTCAGATCAAAGAAAAAAAATAGCTAAAATAAACAATAATAAATTATCAAAATTATCAAAATTAATTGGCGAAATGCCGGTAATTTTATTTTCTCCAGAAACTATTCAAATCATAAAATCAGACCCGCAGCTCAGGAGAAATTTTATTGATGAATTCTTATGTCTTATTGAAAATGATTATTATGATATATTGCAGCGATATCAGAAAATTATTTCTCACAGGAATTTTATACTAAAAAAAATAAAAGAAGGGAAATTTTTAAGTGATTCTTTAGATATCTGGAACAATCAAATGATAAATTCAGGCTCAGAAATTATTGAAAAAAGAGTGAAATTAATAAATGATATGAATTCTATCATTGCTTCTGAATTTGAAATAATAAAGAATAAAATAAAATTAATATATAATTCAAAATATTTTAAAAATTATGATAAAACAGAAATTATTACTTCTTATAATTTACATTTAAAAAATTTATGCAACGAAGAAATCTCAAGGGGAGTAACACTCATAGGTCCACATAGAGATGATATTGATATTTATTTTGATGATAAATTAGCAAAATTATATGCTTCTGAAGGTCAGCAGAGAATAATTGCACTAGTTTTGAAATTTGCCCAGGCCAAATTTTTAAAATTAAAAAAGGGAATTGAACCAATTATTCTCCTTGATGATTTTTCATCTGAATTAGATGAAAATAACAGAGGTATTATTGGAAATTTGCTTGATAATATTGAACAAGTAATTATCACAACTACATCACAGGATAATATTAAAAATTTGAAAGTTAAAAAAAGTTTTTTTATTAATAATGGAACTGTAAATGAAATAATATAAAATTTATTTTATGTTTCTTTTAATAATCTTTTCTAAATAAATATCTGATATTTTATCCAGATAAAATTTTATTTTATTATAATTTTCAACCCATTTTTTTACTTGTTGTTCTAAATCTCTTGGTATATAAATTACCTTCTTTTTGCCATTTTTATTATGTATCAGATACATTGTGTTATAAATTTTATTATTAATTGCGGATTTCTTTTTTCTTATATTTATTGTTGCTCGCAAAAAACCATCTGAATCAAGTATTTTTTTTATTTTAACTGTTTTTTTTGATTTCATATTTTATCCATTATTATTAGGTGTAATAAAATTATACCTAAAATATTATTACTTTAAATCTTCTGATCTGTCAAAATTAATTCCATATCTTTTTAAAATTAATTCCGTTGCTTTTTTTGATTCTGATAATTCTAAAATTATCTGGTTGGAATTTTCAAGGTCAATTATCAAATATTGGTCTTTTAAATTTTCTATTATGCTTATCAAATCTTTTATATCCTTTGGTGTTTTTTCATTTACTTTTTTTACCACCAGATTTGAAAAATCATGATATCCTTTGTTTGTCTCATCAGCGAGAACCTGCTGTAAAACCAGTATCTGTTTTCTTTCCGGTGTTGCAAGATCATAAATAATCCTGTCAAGTAATGAGGGCCTCTGTCCGGAAGAATTCCATAAACTATATATATAATTTACTGTTAAAGGAACAAAAACTAAACCACCAAAAATATAATAAGTTGGCTTTACATCATATTCGGTTCTCGGGACTATTGGAACATAATTTTTTAATTTTATTTTTACATCCAATTCTTTTTTATCCCTTAAAATTTTCAAAGATACATAATCACCCACAGATTTTAAATCAACTTTGAATGAATAGTCCAATCTTGATTTACGATAGGGAATTGTGCCATCGTTTTCTATTCTTATATTATCAATTGAAAGAATAACATCTCCTTTTTTCAATATATTAAAGGCACTTGAACCATATTCAACTTCCTGGACAATTACCCCTGTTTGTCCTTTTTTCATATCTAATTTTTTTCTAAAATAATCGTTTTCAAGGTTCTGTGTATATATTCCGAGACAGGGGAAACCGGTATATTTACCATCTTTTAAATCATCTAAAAAATGTTTAATCATAATAACTGGAACAGCATAACCTATGTTCTGTCCTTTATCAAAAGATTGAAAAGCAACACCTATTATTTTATTATTCATAATTACAGGACCACCACTGTTACCTGGATTGATTGCTGCGTCTATCTGGATAGAAATAAAATTTCTTAAACTATGAGAATACTGTGTTATTTCTATACGTGAAACAATTCCTTTTGTTACTGATAATTTATCGCCACCTACTGGAAATCCATATACTTTTACTGCATCGCCTATTTCTGGCATATTGCCAATTTGAATTGGAAAAGTATTTTTAAAAAAATCTTTATCTTCTACCTTTAATAATGCAAGGTCGCATTCATGGTCAATCGCAAGAACTTCTGCAACATACTTTTTTGTTTCTCCGGATTTGTTTACCTGTATAAAAGTGCTGTTACTGACTATATGTGCATTTGTAAGTATTTTTTCACCGGCAATAATACATCCTGAACCACTTACACTTGATTGTCCGAGCATCTGCCATGGCTGACTGTAATCAGGTGAATTTGTTATTGTTATTATTTTTACAATTGAATTTTCTAAATTTGCCTGTCCGTAGGAAAAAGATAGATTAATAATAAATAAAAAAACAAAAAAAATGATTTTTTTCATTGTAATTCTCCTTTTTTTTTACTTTCTCATATTTAAAGAATAAATGCAACCACAATAATTCTGTCTATATAAGCCAAACTTTTTTGAAAGTTCAATTGACTTTTTAAAACCATCCTGCTTTTTAAAATTAGTAGGTAAATATTTGATAGAATATTTTTTACATATTTCTTCGCCTGTTTTATTAATAAGTTCAGCATTTTTATGCGGACTTATTGTAAGAGTTGTTGCAATGTAATCTATATTTTTTTCTTTTGCTTTTTTAGCTGTTTCTTCAATACGCATCTTAAAGCATAATTCACATCTTTTGCCGCCTTCTTTTTCATCAGCAAATACGTCGCAAATTTGATGCCATCTATCCTTATCATAAATAACGTCATTTATATTTTCAATTTCCATAAATTCTTTTACTTTTTCCATATCGTTCTTTCTTTTTATATATTCACCCTCTGGATGTATATTGGGATTATAAAAAAATGCTATAACAAAAAAATCCTTTTCCCTTAATACATTTATACTGTGTGTTGCATCAGGAGCACAACAGCAATGTAATAATATTTTTTCTTTCATGGTAACTCCTTTAATTTTTAAAATTATAACACAAAAATCTGTTTGATTTTAAAATAAAATATATTAAAATTATTATATAAAAATTTTAAGGAGGGAGCAATGTTAAGAGAAGCCCAGGTTGCTGGGATGTTTTACGAAAATGATGTTCCAGCATTAAAAAAACATATCAGCAAATATATAATTAAAGTAGAAAAAAAAATTAAAGCAAAAGGTATTATTGTTCCACACGCAGGTTATATATATTCCGGCAAAGTTGCCGGTGAAGTTTTTTCATCTGTTGAAATACCCGATATTTTAATTATATTAGGTCCCAATCACACAGGTCTTGGTAAATCTATTTCAGTAATGACAGAAGGTATATGGAGAACTCCGCTTGGCGATTGCAGAATAAACGAACCTGTTGCAAATGAAATTATTAGAAATTGTAAATTTGCACAAAAAGATACCATGGCTCATTTAAAAGAACATTCCATAGAAGTTGAATTGCCTTTTTTACAATTTTTAAAATCAAATTTTTCCTTCGTGCCAGTTTGTCTTGCTGAACCTGACCTTGATAAATTATCTAAATTAGGGGAAACTATCGCAAATATTATCAAAGAAAAAGATATTTTACTTGTTGCATCTACTGATCTTACACATTATGAAGATGCAAAAACAGCAGAAAAAAAGGACAAATTAGTTTTAGACGCAATAATGAAACTTGATCCTGAAAAAATGGTAAAGGAAATTTATAAAAATGATATTTCTATGTGCGGATGGATACCAGTTTTTGTTTTATTAAAGGCGTGTAAAATAGCAGGTGCAAAGGAAGGCAAAATAATCAGATATGCAAATTCCGGTGAAGCAAGCGGCGACTATGACCAGGTTGTTGGATATGGCGGAGCAGTTATTTTATGAAAAGTTTTTCCTTACTTTTTCCGCAAAAAATAATTTTTGGCTTAAGAAAATTAAATGAATTAAAAAATATTTATATACCAGGAAAAAGGGGATTATTAATCACAGGCAAAAATTTTGCTTTGAAAACCGGGCTTATAGATAAAATTTTAAATCTGCTAAATGATAAAAATATTTTTGTTTTTGATGATGTGGAGCCCGAGGTATCAGTAGAAACAGTGGACAGAGCTGCAGAGATAGCAAGAAAAAAGAAAATAGATTTTATAATAGGTATAGGTGGTGGAAGTGCCCTTGATTGTGCAAAATCTGTAAGCGGTATCTGCAAAGAAAATTATAGCGTTAAAGATTATCTTGATAATAAAATTAAAATTACAAAAGAGCCTTGTTTTTTTATTGCAATACCAACAACAGCAGGAACAGGTTCAGAAGTTACTAAAAATGCTGTTCTAACTTATACTGAAAAAGAAATAAAAATCAGTCTGCGTTCTGATAAACTTGTGCCATCAATTGCAATTTTGGATCCAGAATTAACTTTTACAATGAGTAAAACAGTAACTGCATATACAGGAATGGATGCTTTATGCCACGCTGTAGAATCTTTCTTTTCAATAAATGCAAGTCCTTTTACAAAACTTATGGCAAAAAATTCAATAAAATTAATCTTTAAAAATTTATATAAAGCATATAAAAACGGAAAAGACCAAAAAGCAAGATATAATATGTTATATGCAAGTTTTCTTGCTGGTATTTCTTTTGCAAATGCAGGTTTAGGCGCAGTTCACGGTATTTCTCATCCATCTGGCGCGATTTTAAAATTGCCGCACGGACTTACAAATGCCATACTTTTGCCTTATGTATTAGAGTTTAATAAAAAAGTAATAAATAAGGAATTAAAAATCTTAAATAAAGAATTAAAAATTGATCTTATTGAAGATATTAAAAAATTAAATAAAAAATTAAAAATACCTGATAATTTTAAAAAGATTTATAAAAATGCAAAAGATAAAATTGATTATATAATATCAAAAGCAGAATTTAAAACAGGTTCAATGACCTTTAACCCTGTAAAGATGGATGAAAATAGTGTAAAACAAATTCTACAAAAGGTATTTTAATATGCAGGATAACATAAAAAAAACTGAATTGTTTTTTATTTTTATATTTGTCATTTCTTCATTTATTTATAGATCATTTTTTTTATATATTCCTTTTGATCGCGATGAAGGAACCTATGCATATATAGCAGAAAGAATTGATAGGGGAGAAATACCATATAAAGATATTTTTGATCATAAACAACCGTTTATTTATTATATATATAAAACTGCATTTGAATTTTTTGGTAAAGATGATGTAGCAGTAAGAACTTTTACAAATTTTTATATTTTAATTGCTTTTCTCGTATTTTATTCTTTTTTAAGGAATTATTATAATAAATGGTTAAGTTTGCTTGCACTTTTCATCTTTATAATACATTTAAATAATCACACATTTCAGGGGCTTAATTCAAATACAGAAATTTTTCTAATTTTACCCCTGTTGATTGCTTTTATTTTTTTAATTAATTATGATAACAAATATTATCATATCAATCTTTTTTTAACTGGCTTTTTTACAGGAATGAGTATTTTTATAAAATTTATGAGCGTTTTTATTATTATTATCCCTGTTTTATATATTTTCAGATATTATATAAAAGATAAAATAAAATATCTTGCCTGGCTATTTTCTGGTTTTTTCTTTTTAATTTTGTTGTTATTTATCTGGGTTATAAAAAATAATAATATTAAAGAATTTATTGAATGTAACTTTTTTTATAATTTTTCTTATTTATCCCGTTTTGATTTTAAAAATTTATTTTTTACTTTATTAAAAGGCGGTATGATATTTATAAAAACTAATTTAATATTATTTATTGGAATTCTTTATAGTTTATATAAATTTTTTACAAACAAAAAAGATAAATTTACTTTTATTTCTGTTTTATCGGTCCTTGCTTTTTATTTATCAATTGTTTTATTATCAGGTCTTTACCCGCATTATTATCTTACTTTAATTCCTTTTTCATCAATTTTAAGCATTATTTTAATAAGTGATTTATATCATTTTCTGCAAAAAAAAATAAAAAATAAAAAAATTGTTTTGGTTATAATAGTTAATACTATTCTGATATATGTTATTTATTTTATTTTTGCTAATAATACTTTACATTTTATTAAAAATGAAAAGAAAACTATGGATATTTTTTATGAAGCAAAGGTGATTGCAGAAATAATTAATGAAAATAAAAAAGAAAATCAAACAATTTTTGTTTTTGCAGATGAACCGCAAATTTATTTTTATACGCAAAAAAAAGCACCGGGTAGATATATTTATAATTACTTATATTTTTATAAAAAAGATGATATAGTTAATTTTTTTAACTCTGACTTTTTAGTTTTAGAAAAAAATACTTTAAAAGAATATAATACTTTTATTGAAAAAAATTATAAAAATATTATTGAATTTAAAAATCTTATTTTATTAAAAAAGGAAGGTGACAAAAATGAAAATGATAAATGAAAAAGATGTTCTTTTTAAGTATGAGAAATCCGGACCTAAATATCTTTTTAATGAAGAAAAATTTTCTGGCGGAGTTGCATATTTAAATCCCGGCGATGAAATAAAAGAACATAGCCATATAGATGAAGCAGAAGTTTTTTATTTCATAAAAGGAACTCCTCACTTTTTAATTGATGGGAAAATAATTGATGTAAAAGAAGGTGATGGAATAATTGTTTTTCCGGAAGAAAAACATGGCGTAAAAAATAACACATCAGAAACAATAAAATTAACTTTTTTAAAAATAAAGCAGGGATAAAATGTATTCAAAAACTCTAAATAATATTTTAAAATTTCTTTTTCTTATAACATTTATCTTTCTTATTTTTATTTTCTCAAATAATAATTTTATATCTATTGATTCTTTTAAACATCTGCTGTCAGGCAAACAAATTTTCATCAATAAATCTTTGCTTAAAGTTGATGATGCATCCTTTGTTAAAAATGAAATTTTTAATAAAGAACACTTGCTTTTTGATTTATTTGCGTATTTAAATGCCCAGTATATAAATTTAAATTTTTTAAAATATTATAAAATCCTTTTGCTTGTCTTTTCCTTTTTTATTCTTTTCCTTATTATATATAGAAGATTGATGGGAAAGTATATAACCATAGCGCTTATTCCTTCATCTTTAGCTGCCCTTATTATTATGTCATCAATAAAATTTTCTCCGGAAATTTTTAATCTGTTTTTTCTTTCATGCTTTTTGTATATACTTGAAAGAAACCCGTCTGAAAGAAATAAAAATTTATATTATTCTTTACCTTTTCTTTCTTTCTTCTGGTGTGGATTTGATATATGGGGTGTCTTTACCGGTATTTCTATTATGCTTTTTTATTTAATTTATCGTTATTTTGATTTAAAAGAACAGCCAGAGAAAGAAGAAAAATATTTATTAAAAATGTTTTTCAAAAGTTTTTTAATAACAGTTTT
>FWPV01009234.1_pt1 | contig 16794 bp, 15 predicted proteins | sample 2228371 | NCBI WGS metagenome assembly FWPV01 (sample SAMEA103939776, study PRJEB20133) | metagenome | reverse complement strand
AAAACCGGCCACAATATATTGTGGCCGGAGCCTATATGGGAATCCTTTCAAAGATTTTTTATTCGATACCGCTGAAAATCAATAAATACAAGCATTTGCGGGATCGGGCAAAATAGAAAAATTGCGCAAGCCTCGATTTTACTGATATTTGCCGGGGTTGGAGGTTTTCTATATCTATTCGAAATTAAATAAAAACCCCTGCCCATTATAAATCAATACTTCTTCATCCGGCCAGGAAACGATCGTGATGAAATTATTTTCTTATAGAAAACCGTCGCAAGTTGAATTATGCTGATGGTCAAGGTATAGAACTAATTTCGTCTCCTCCACCTCTGCACCCAGGCCGTCCCGCTGGAGCAGAAGTTGACTGTCCGGCTCCACAGGTCCTGCATCCAGAACCAGGAAGAATCCTGTTCCACCTTGTGCCTGAAATCCCACATGATGTCGGTGATGTAAACACCGCAGCGTCTCAGGGCGAAGATATCCAGACGGCGGTTGGGCCCGGGCGGCGAATGGCTGCAGGCGCATCTGTAGCCGGCCTCGATGACCGCTTGCCGCACCAACAGGTTGTATCGGCCGAAGGGATAGCAGAAAGAGGCCACCTCCCGGCCCAGGCCGTCCTCAAGGGCGCGTTTGGAATCGACCAGCTCCCTCTTAAGTTCTCCGACGCTTAAGAACCTGAGATCTCGGTGGCTGGCCCCGTGCGAGCCGAACTCGATTCCGGCCTGCTGCATCTGCCGCATCTCCTCCCAGTCCAGATGTCGGAACCTTCTGCCCCCCCAGTTGATGTCCCATCGGTTCTCCTTTCCCACATAATCGGAGAGAGCGAAGACTGTGGCCGTAAGACCGTGCTCCATAAGAACTGGCAGCGCGTAATGGTACAGGCTTTGGTAGGCATCGTCGAAGGTCAGACACACCAGCCTGTCCAGCTCGGCCTCTTTTTTTCCCATAAGGGCTGCTGCCTGGGAGAGGGTAACCGTTCGGTAGCCGTTGGCCTTAAGCCAGGCCATCTGCTGGGCGAACTGTCGTGGCGTGACCCAAGTGCCACCAAGTTCTAACCTAGGGTCTACTTTATGGTAGGCCAGCACCGGCACCGCGTATTTATCCGGCGGTCCCCAGCGCAGTCGCCACCAAAGGTAGAGCCCAGACGCTATGGCCGCGGCCAGGGCACAGCCCAACAAAAGTGATAACATAACCATTGTCACGGTGCCCTCGCCTTCCATCTGTATTCCCCATCTGGCTCGACGGCTACGGCACAACCCGCCTAGGCCAGGCCAGCCTCTAGATATTGTAGAAAGACTGCCGGCCTTAGGTTCTGAAGATCTTCAGGTTCTCCTGTAGCCTCTCCGCCGAGTTCCGTAAGGATTCGGCTATACTGTTTAACTCCTGGGCCGAGGCGCTCTGTTCTTGAAAGCTGGCAGAGAATTCCTCCATCGAGGCCGCTATTTCATTAGCTACCTCTGCCACCCGTTCGGTGTTAGCCGCCACTTTCTCGATTCGTTCGCCGATCTCGAATAAAGTCTGCTGCATCGACAGGCTGAGTTCGAAGCTCGGTTGCATCAACCCCGAGGCCTGCTCCGCCTTCGCCTTCAGCCCGGCGATCTCCTGGGTGATGCTCCCCAGATCGGAGTCGGCCTCCTTCGCTAGCCGCTCCGAGTCCTCGGCCAATCTCTTGAACTCGCTGGCTATCACTTTGAATCCAGACTGCGAGTCTCCGCTCCTCGAGGCTTCGATGGCAGCATTGATGGACAGGATAGTGTTTCGGTGGTTGATCTCTGAGATTTTGGTGACCACATTCTGGATCTGGGTCGATTCGCTGTGAAGGAGTTCGGCAGTCTCCCCCGTCTGGACCACGATGTCCTTGAGGCGCTGCATCGATCTTCCGAATTCCAGGATCTCCTGGTTGCGACTGGCTACAATACCCTTCAATTCTTCAGCCAGCCGGGCAGTGTTCTGGGCACAATCGTTCTGGTTGACAACCGAATTGCTGATATCGGTACTCGACGATGTCAGTTGTTCGACGGCAGCCATGTACTGGTGGGAGATGTTGGCCATCTCCGCCGCTCGATCCAGGACCTCCATGGCAGTTTTTTTACTCGAGGCCACGGCCTGGTTGATGCTCACCACTGTCGCATTCAGTCTCTGGCTCAGGGCCTCGAGAAGATCGTTGTCACTGCTGGGAAAACTTACCTTGAGGTCGCCGGCCGCCATCTCGTTGAGCCGCTCAACAATAACGGTTACGCCAACCATTATGTCCATGGCCAGCTTCATCGACTCCTGGTGCAGGCTCTCCTTCTCTAATTCAATACCCTTGAACCGACGGATGGTTTGAAGATGAACGGCCAACAGAAAACAAAGTAGAATTCCTTCGGCCAAAGCCAGCCTGGTCCCAAACGAACCTGGGAGCACTAGAAATAGGACTGTTGCTGCCAGGAAAGCCGCTGCTATTTTAGCCTCCCTTTGGCCCAGCAGTCCAACCACTCGTTTAATCTGGTCTGGTATTATCATCTCAAATCTTTATTTGGCACTTCTTTTTACCGCCCTCCTCCTTGAACCACAAGATTGTATGGTTAGTCCGGGCACACCATTCCCTGACATCGCTCTCGAATGAAGGACAGTCGGCCTCCACCTCGATCAGCTCTCCGGGCTTCATGTTCAGCACCACGGCTGATATCTTAATTATGGGCTGGGGGCACTTCAGACCGAGGGCGTTGATGATCTTGGGCTCCATCGCAGTTCCTCCTAAATGGTTTGATGTGATATAGAATCGACTCTGACATCCCTCTTCGTCCACAGAGTTCGTCCCGACGATACCTCATACGATATCCGATGATACTTCTGCCCTTCGGATGCCGCTATCCACTCGTAGACTAACCGGTCCTCGATGCCGAGCTGCCGGAACAAACTGCCTAAGAGACTATTGCGAGCAAGGCTCCGATAGTTGCCGCTATGAAAATGGCACTCTCCCGGATGGCAGCCGAAAACAGCTACCCGGGCGGCACCGAGCCTCAAGGCCTTGATTATCCATTCCGGATTTACTCTCCCCGTACAGGTAACCCTTACAGGGAGAAGTTTGGGGTTTACTTCTAGATGTGACCTCCCGGCATTATCGGCCGCCTCGTAGGAGCAGTAATTGCACATGAAGGCCACCACTGGCTCGGCAATCTCTCTGACCTCTAGCAGACCCTCGATCTCAGCCAAAACCTGCTCGTCGGTGAAAGACCTTGCCGATATGGCGCCGGCCGGGCAGGCGGCCGCGCAGATGCCGCAGCCCTGACAAAGGGTCTGATCTATGCGGGCCCTTTCTCGTCCACCTTCCGTATGGTAATCGATGGCTTTGAAAGGACAGCCCGACGAGCATATACGGCAGCCCGAGCACCGCGCTTCGTCCACTTCGGCTGTAGTCGGAACAAGTTCCAGCTGGCGTCCCGGCACCAGCCTCGCAAGCACCTGGGCGGCCGCCTGCCCTCCTTGGACCACTGACTGTTCTAGGGTCTTCGGGCTCTGGACCTGTCCGGCCAGATATATCCCCTCTTTGCTGGATGTAGACAGATCGAGCTTGCTATGGCGCCCCCTGAGGAAACCGTGCCGGTCGGTCTCGATACCCAGTACCCGCGACAGATCGGCCGTCTCCGATCGGGGAACGATGCCAGTCATTGCCACCACCAAATCCACGGTCAGCATAATGGACGTTTGTTCACCGCTTTCCGGAGTCCAGAATAACTTCGGCCGGCGCCCCCCCTCCTCGATCCTAACGCCTGTGCCCGGCTTGAGCCTGAAGACCGCCCTCAGCCCATCGTTGATCTTTACTTCTGCTGGTCGGCCGCTGCCGGGGAGGCACCAGTCGTAGACGAAATGCAAAGCCCTGAGGTTGGGCTCGGTCTCCCGGAAGATGCCCTCCAGCTTTAGAGATTCGAGGCAGCATATTTGAGAACAGTATCCTAGCTTTAAACGGTCGTAGCAGTGGAGGAAAGCCACCAGCAGGGTCTCGCCGCATTTCAATCCCATGAGCCAAGTCATATCATGTTTGGATATCCTGGCCTCGGCCTCCTCCTGGTCTATAACCCTGGCGTTGCTGTTGGTGAGGGCGATCCGGGACGAGCGAGCTCCGGCGGCCACGATAATTGCGCCACAGGCTAGTTTCTGCCTGGTGGATATCTGTCCGTAGTCGATAGCCTGGGTTGGACACTGCTGCCAACAGGCTTGGCAATCCTCACCTTTGAAACGGAGACAGCGATCACGATCGATAAAGGGCACATGGGGCATGGCTCCGGAGAAACTATAGTCGATGGCCCGGGGAGTGCCGCTGCCGCCCACCGGACAGGACTCCGAGCACAGACCGCAGGCGATACACTTCTTATGGTCGACAAAGCGGGGGGCGCTTTCGACCTCGAGACAAAAATTTCCGAGGAACCCTTTACAGTCGATCACCTGGGTGTCCAGCAGTATCTCGATCCTGGGATTGGCCAGGACGTCCCTTATCTTCGGCTGCAGCAGACAGGCAGCGCATTCGTCGTTGGGGAAAAGTTTTTCCCTGGTTACCAGTTCGCCTCCCAGATGGTGTCCTTTTTCGATCAGGTACACTTGGTGGTCGCCCTGGGCCAATAGCAGGGCGGCCTCCAAGCCGGCCGGGCCGCCGCCGATGATCGCTACCTCGGTGCGGCAGGGGATCTCTTTTCTCTCCAGCGACTCCTGTTTAGCCAACCGCCGCAACCCGGCCCTCACCAGGGACCGGGCCTTTTGTCCAGCCTGCATCCTGTCGGCCGTCACCCAAGCACACTGCTCCCTTAAATTGACTATCTGAGTGAGGAACGGGTTGACGCCGGCCTCCAGAGAAAATTGCGAAAGTTCCCGGATGTGCTCTTTCGGCGTACAGGCCGCAAATACCAAGCGCTCCAGGCCCTCCCTGCTGACAGCGGCTATTATCTCCCGCCTCCCCTCATCGGCACAGAGGAAGTCAACGATGTGCACCGAGGCTTCTTTTCGGAAGGTCTCCGCCAGGTTAGCGAAGTCCACTGATGATGTTAGACTTCCGCCGCAAGTACAGAGGAACAAACCGACCTTTGCCGTTCGAGATGTAGCTTCTTCCATATCAAAGGTATTTTCGGCCGTTTAGTACAAATATTAAAATATAGCAGGCGAATTGTCAACATTTTTTAGATATCTCTCTAAAAAAGTAATAAATAGATGCCCCTGAAAAGCGATTAAAGGGTATTAATCAAATAGATATCCCACGTTGGATAGAGTGAAGTCCTTGCTCGGGCTAGCCGAGAGCATATCCCTGACTGATGAATGCTGCCAGACCACATCGGCCGGATGAGGCATCCGCCATTGATTCTTTTCAAGTTACTGCCGCTGGAGCCGTAGTACAGCTTGTATGACCTCGAGGTCGAAGGAACCGTATGGGATCGGCTGTCGTTCCATAAATATATCCGTCGATAACCTGGTCCCTTTGAATTCGAACCCAGTTTCTACTCTAGGGTAGGCTAGCGCAGTCGCCACCAAAGGTAGAGCCCGAATACCACGGCCGCGGCTGCGGCCAGGCCGATGGCTATTTGGCAAGGCAGCGGCATGGCCGGCAGATATCGGTTCGGAAGAGATAGACGCCGCCCTGGTTCTGGCCGTCGTTCAATTGCCCTATAAAGGTCTCATCCATTTTTATCTTCATCTTGGGCGGCTCCAGATACCTGGCGGTGATCTCGGCCCGACCGTCTTGAAAAAGTTTCAGCTTGACGTAGTTATAGACATGCTTTCCCCTTCTGGCTATCAGCGAGGTCTGCGAGGCGCTGACAAAGGCCTGGGCATTGCCAAACGACTTGGGGGCGAAGTACTCGAAGGTCGCCAGATCCATGCCGCCTACGGCCTCGGGCGCCTCAGTCGTATCCCGGCCGATCACTAGTCGGCAATGGGCATATTGGAACACCGCCCGCACCCGGCCCCCGGACTTCAGCGTCTCCATCAAGCCGTCGAAACTCGTGATCTGCTCGGTGCCGGCCGATGCCGCCTTAGAGTCCTCCTCGGCCCTAAGTTCGACCGACAGACTGAAAAGGGCCAGGGCCGCCGCCAACAGCCAGGCCGTCAAATCTTTTACCTTCACCCGCTCCCCCCCCCATTTTATTCTTTTTCGTTATTATACTACAAAACGGCCGGATATAGAAATAATTTAATATAGGACTTGACAAGTCCTATTACATTTGCTATAATAGGACTATGATTATCCTATTATAGCGCCATGCTGCTCACCAAACGCAACGAATACGCCCTGCAGGCTGCCCTGATCCTGGCTCGCCGCCGGTCTCTGGCGACGGCCTCGGAGCTGGCCGGCGTGCTGAACACCAGCCCGGCCTTCATCTCCAAGATCGCCCAACAATTAGTGCGGGCCGGCCTGTTTAAATCGGTAAGGGGCAAGGGCGGCGGCCTGGCCCTGGCCCGACCGCCGGAGAGGATAAAAATCCGGGAGATTTTCCAGGCAGTGGACGGCCCCCTGCTTTTGGCCGGCTGTCTGGCCAGGGGCCGCTGCCGTCATTTCGACTGCCCATTGTATCCGGTGCTGGGGCGCATCCAGGCCGAGCTCGACCTCAGGCTCGGCCATGCCAGACTTTCGGATATAGCCAAAGGGAAACAGCCATGAAGAGAAAGATCGTCGAGATCGATTCCGACCTCTGCGACGGCTGCGGCGCCTGCATCCCCAACTGCGCTGAGGGAGCGCTCAAAATCGTTGACGGCAAGGCCAGGCTGGTGAGCGACAAATTCTGCGACGGGCTGGGCGCCTGCCTCGGCCACTGTCCCAAAGGAGCTATTAGGATCGTGGAGCGTGAGGCCGAGGAGTTCGACCAAAATGCCGTCCCGCATCAGTCCAAGAGCAAATCGGCGCCATCCCCATCCTGCCCCGGCTCGCAAATTCGCCATTATAAACCTACCTCCGCGACTTCACACGAAGCAACTTTGAACTCCCAACTGAATCATTGGCCCATCCAACTCCATTTGGTGCCGGCAAGCGCCCCGTTCTTCGAAGACGCCGATCTCTTGATATCGGCCACCTGCCTGCCCTTTGCCTATGCTGATTTCCACCGGGTCCTTCTGGCCGGAAAAACCCTTGTCATCGCCTGCCCCAAACTGGACCGCACCGAGCCCTATCTGGAAAAGTTGACCGCCATATTGAGGGAGAACCACATCAAGTCTCTGACCGTGGCCGTGATGGAGGTGCCCTGCTGCCAGGGGCTGGTGCGGCTGGCCCGGCAGGCCCTGCACGATTCCGGCAAACGGGTGCCGATCACAGTGGAGGTCATCGGAATAAACGGAAACCGCAAGTAAGGACATGGCGCGCCATGTCCCAACAGAAGGAGGCTGAAATGAAGAAGTACCGCTGCACCGTCTGCGACTACATCTACGACCCGGACAAGGGCGATCCCGATTCTGGCATCAAGCCCGGCACCCCGTTCGAGTCCCTGCCCGACGACTGGGTCTGTCCCCTGTGCCAGGTGGACAAGTCCAACTTCGAGCCGGTGGACTGATTTCTCCACAGAGGCGTAAAAGACACAGAGGATCTCTATGGAGGAAGAAATCCCATGAAAGGTTGCCCCAAGTGCGCGGCCAAGAAGGCCGCAGCGGCAAACGGGCCTGCCAGACTTGCGGCCAAGCCGTTGGTCGAGACCATAGCCAAAACCGTGGCCTACCAGAAGGACAACATCGTCAGCCGGGAGCTCGTACGCCAGAAGAACGGCACGGTCACTGTCTTCGCCTTCGACCAGGGCCAGGGGCTGTCCGAGCACACCGCGCCGTTCGACGCCCTGGTTCAGGTTCTCGAGGGCAAGGTCGAGATCAAGATCGACCTCAGACCCTACCGCCTCAAGGCCGGGCAGATGATCCTCATGCCGGCAGGCAGGCCCCATTCCCTGCTGGCCCTGAGTCGTTTCAAGATGATGCTGACCATGATAAAAGGTTGATCGGTATCGGGGTAAAAATCTTTAAGGACATGGCGCACCATGTCCCCACGAATATAAAGGAGAAGTAATATGTCCATGTTCTGCTACCAGTGCCAGGAGACCGCCGGGAACAAGGGTTGCGCCGGCGCCAGGGGCGTCTGCGGTAAGCCAGACCTGGTCTCCAATCTCCAGGACGCGGCCATCTATGCCCTCAAGGGCCTGGCCTGGGTCAACCTCCGGGCCAAGGAGTCCGGGGAAGGCGACCCCGAGGCCGCCATGCAGGTCAACGATGTCCTATTCGCCACCCTGACCAATGTCAATTTCGATCCCGACTACTTTGTAAAACAGATCGGCCTGACGGTCGAACTGCGGGAGCGCCTCAAGACGAAGTTGGGCGACAGGCTGGGAACTACGCTTCCCGAAGCCGCGTTCTGGGACGGCAAAGGCTCGGCCGAGGAACTGGCCCAAAAGGGCTATACGGTCGGTGTCCTTTCCTACCAGAACGAAGACGAACGAACCCTGCGCTATCTGGTGATCTACGGGCTGAAAGGCATCGCCGCCTATGTCCACCACGCCGCAGCCTTGGGCTACCGGGACGACGAGATCCTGCTCTTCACCCAGAAGGCCCTGGCATCGACTCTGGACCAGTCGCTGACCGCCGAACAGTTGACCGACTGGGCCTTCCAGGTGGGACAGGCCGGCGTCAAGGTGATGGCGCTTTTAGACAAGGCCAACACCGAGAGTTTCGGCCATCCCGAGATAACCCAGGTTTCCTTGGAGCCAGGAGACCGGCCCGGGATATTGGTCTCGGGACACGACCTGGCCGACCTGCGCGACATCCTCGAGCAGACCAAAGATTCGGGAGTCGACGTCTACACCCACGGCGAGATGCTGCCGGCCCACGCCTACCCGTTCTTCAAAAAGTTTCCGCATCTGCGCGGCAACTACGGCGGTTCATGGTGGCACCAACCCGAGGAATTCGAAAAGTTCAACGGTGCGGTGCTGATGACCTCCAATTGCCTGGTGCCGCCCAAGGACTCCTACAAAGACCGCCTCTTCACTACCGGGGTGGTGGGCTTCCCCGACGTGGTGCACATTCCGGACCGGGCGCCGGGAAAGCAGAAGGATTTCTCGGCCCTGATCGCCAAAGCCAAGTCCTGTCCACCGCCCCAGAGGATCGCCGAGGGCAAACTGACCATCGGCTTCGCCCGAAACCAAGTATTGGCCCTGGCCGACCAGGTGATTGCCGCGGTCAAGGGCGGCGCCATCAAGCGGTTCGTGGTCATGGCCGGCTGCGACGGAAGGCACAAGACCCGGGAGTACTTCACCGAGTTCGCCCAGGCCCTGCCTCACGATGCGGTGATCCTGACCGCGGGCTGCGCCAAGTACCGTTATAACAGGCTCGATCTTGGAGACGTCGGCGGCATCCCCCGGGTGCTAGACGCCGGCCAGTGCAACGACAGCTATTCGCTGGTGCTGATCGCCCTGGCCCTCAAGGACGCCTTTGGCCTGAAAGAGGTGAACGACCTGCCGCTGTCTTTCGACATCGCCTGGTACGAGCAGAAGGCGGCCCTGATACTTCTCTCCCTTCTCTCCCTGGGCGTCAAGAACATCCATCTGGGGCCGACCCTGCCGGCCTTTATCTCGCCCAATGTGCTCAAGATTTTGGTCGACAAGTTCAACATCCAGCCCACGACCACGGTGGAGCAAGATCTGGCTTTGGTGATGTCGGGTAAATAGAAAGAACTTTATTGATACAGATTATCACAGACATACAAAAATAATTTATTGCTAGACATTCATAAAGCCAACAAGTCTCAAAATAGAGACGTCAACCGTCTCTATTTTGAGCGAAGGGGGTCTGGGGGTTTTGACGGCTTGGGTACCAAGGGCAATAGAATATCCCCAGATAATACTTAAGAGAGTAAAACGCATATTAAAGTGTTATGTAAGTTCCAAAACCCCCAGCGCTTCTTTGGTTCTTTCTTGGCGACAAGAAAGAACGGTTGAAATAAATATCATCTCTGATCGGTGTTTCTTGTTATCAGAATTATCGAGAGGATTGAGAATTTATCAGGTAATAGAAAGCAGCCGTAGCCTTATAGGCCACGGCTGCTTTCTATTCGGCGGCGACAGATCCTATCCGTCCATCACCCTCAGCACATTGGTCCTGCCTCTGGCCGAGCCCTCTATCAAAAGAGCCCTAGCCTTCTTTTTCCCGGCGGCCAACCCTCTGGCCTTTTTCAGCATATCCCCTGACTTTATCTCTTTGGGCCCGGTCCGTATGGGAAAGACGCCGTAGGACAACTGCATGAACTCGCAGACCGCCGGATCATTGGAGAACCCCAGCACCCAGGGCCTGGGCTTGAACCTGGAGAGGCGGCGCGGGGTGCTGCCGGTTCTGGTGGGGGCCAGGATGAACGAAGTGTCCAGAACCTGCTGCATCTGCACCGCGGCCAGCGACACCACATCCTCGACCGAAAGCGCCTTCTTGCCGGCCAGCAGCCTCTCCTCCACCTCCGAGGCCGAAAGCCCCTGCTCCTGGTGGCCCTCGGCATCCCGGGCGATGGCGGCCATCATCTCCACCGCCTTGATCGGATGCCTGCCCACCGCCGTCTCCTCGGAAAGCATCACTGCATCGGTCCCGTCCATGATGGCGTTGGCCACGTCGGCCGCCTCGGCCCGGGTGGGCCGGATGCTGTCGACCATGGACAGCAGCATCTGGGTGGCGGTGATCACCGGACGGCCGGCCACGTTGGCCTGGCGCACTATCTCCTTCTGCACCACCGGCACCCGGTGGATGGGTATCTCCACCCCCAGGTCGCCCCGGGCCACCATCACCGCGTCGGTGGCCTGCAGTATCGAGTCCAGGTTGGCCACGGCCTCGGGCCGCTCGATCTTGGCCACGGTGTAGACCTCCCGGCCCGCCCGGCGGCAATAGGCCTTGAGCCTCCCTATGTCCTCGGCATCCTCGACAAAGGAGACGCCGAAGATATTTACCCCGTGCTTCAGCCCGAAGTCCACGAACTTCAAATCCTGCGAGGTCACCGCGCCGGCCAGCACCTTGGCCCCGGGCAGGTTCATTCCCTTTCGGGAACGGGTCTGGCCGCCCACCAGGACCCGGCAATGTACCCGATGGCCCTTTACGGAAATCACCCGTATCTGGATGAACCCGTCGTTGAGATATATAGAGCCTCCGGGCCTGACGCTCTGGGGCAGTTTTTTGAAATCCACCGGCAGCACGTTCTCTGCTGCCTCGTCCTGGCGGGTGGTGAAGACTATCTCCTGGCCCCGCCTTAAAGTTATCGGCTCCCTCTCCAGCTTGCCCAGCCTGATCTTGGGGCCGGGCAGGTCCATCAGGATCGAAAGCGTCCGCCCGGTTTTCGTGGAGACCCGTCTGATCAGGTCGATGTTTTTGGCATGGTCTTCGAGCGAGCCGTGGGACATGTTGAGCCGCACCACCGAAAGCCCGGCCCGGGCCATGGCCGACAGGGTACGCTCGTTGTTGGAGGCCGGCCCCAAAGTGGCCACGATCTTGGTCTTGAATTTTGGCGGTTTCATCTTTCAATCCGCTTTTACGAGTTTATCATATAGTCGGGTATTGCCGCAGGAAACAGATAAAACATAGACTCCGCGTGAAAGGCCTTTCGTGTCCAGCTCTATGATTTTACCTTCGGCCCGGGAACTGAGAGCCAATGTTTTCACCTGCCTTCCGGCAACGTCATAAAGATCTATTCGGACTTCGCCCGGCACCATGGCTTCGGAAAAGATCCAGGCCCGGCCCCGGCAGGGATTGGGATAAACCTTGAGCCTGGGCTTGGCGCTTGTTGCCTGTCCCGGCCGGGTGTTCACCCCAGAGGCGCTGTCGAAGGCCAGCGGCACCCGTTGGAAAATCGGATCGCCCGGCAGGACCCCGGACTTGGGCTTGAAGGCCGCCTCTAGGTTCTGGGAATCGGGCCGGAAGCAGACGACCTGGAGATTGCCGGCATTGTAGATGTCGGTGTACTCGTAGCCCGGGCCGTTCCCGTTGTCGAAGCCGGCGATGAGCTTGAGATCCTCCCAATCCACCTGGCCATAGGCACCCACCTGGCCTTGGAAGCTGGCCCAGCGGCCGGTGTTGAACTGGACCCCGGTGTGGTTGTCATGATTGCCCAGGAGCACGAAGGAGTTGACCGCGGCCACCGATCCCCCATATCCCCATGCCACCCCGGGATTGAGGGCCGAGGTGTCGCGGCGCAGGGCCCGCCTCATATTGGCGCCGCTGCCGCTGAAGTTGTTCTCCAGCACCGCCCCGGTGTTGGCGTCCGAGAGAAGCACCAGGTGGTTGTAGGCGTAATGCTTGGCCGTGTCCGACAGGTACTGCCCGGCCTGGTCTAAGGTGGAGAAATCCTCCAAGGCCTTGCGGATATCCATGGCATAGGAACGCCGTCCGGACGAAGAGTAGCCTATGCCGCTGGGAGAGTCCAGAATGCCGGCGAAAAGCCCGTCCTCGTTGAACCCAGTGACCGCGCCCAGAAATCCCAAGAATCCTATGAGGCAGGCCGAGCCGGTCCCGTTTTTGTTTTTTATGAAAGTCACCGCCTGTATCTTGCCCAGCTGGTTCTGGTTTCCGGAATGCCAGTCTAAAAGCCTGGCGGTCATGGGATGTCCGCTGGCCGAGCCTGGCCCGAAGACTACCAGTCCGGCGCACTGGCTGGACCGGGCGCAGTCCGGAAAGAGGTTGAGCAGCCTGATCTCGTCCCGCGAAAGCTTGCCGTCCCCCCTGACGTTGACCGTGTCCGCGACCACCCCGGCTATCATCCCGTCTATCTCTTCCCGGAACTCCTGGGGCACCTGCGGCCAGATGTCCCGCATCCTGAAGAGCCAGGCATTGTAGGTGGAGTTGCTGCCGGATCGCTCGGCCAGGTAGGAGTCGACCAGGCCCTCGAATTCGGGAACCTGCCCGGCTATGGCCTGTCCCAACTCCCAGCCCATCTGGTAGCGCGAGCCGGCCGAGGCCAGGTCGCAGGTCACATGATAATAGGCGCCGCTGTCGGCGATGGTGACATGCTGGGCGGATAGCGAAGCCGACAGGATCGTCAGTATCACGATAATACGTGCCATCTTGTCTCCATAAATGAGGGTAAATGATTATCCCCTTAGCTCAGGAAAAACACTCCGCCCTTTCTGACTGCCCAGTTGCACCGCCCCGCTGTGGTGGGGCGGACCCCCTTTACCAGCGATGGAACGGATTGACCGTCCACCGCTGGTCAGGGTATAAATTGAGCTTTCCTGAACCGATGGGATAGTCACTTTACTGTAAATCTTATGCCATATAAAGCAGTTTGTCAACAAAAAAGCGGGCCACGAAAGGCCCGCTCTCTAAGACAAGGATAGGTTATTTATCGAAAATCTTCAGGTACTCTCCGTAGCCCTCCTTCACCATATCCTCCTTGGGCACAAAGCGCAGCGAGGCCGAGTTGATGCAGTAGCGCAGGCCAGTGGGCTGGGGCCCATCCTCGAAGACATGGCCCAGGTGGGCGTCGCCCAGGCAGCTTCGGACCTCGGTGCGCACCAGGCCGTGGGAGCGGTCGGTCTTCTCTTCGATAAGCGAAGGATCCAAAGGCCGGGTGAAGCTGGGCCAGCCGCAGCCCGAGTCGAACTTGTCGCGGGAGGAGAACAGGGGCTGGCCGGTGGTCACGTCCACGTAGATGCCCTCCCGTTTTTCGTTCCAATAGGGGTTGGAAAAGGGCGGCTCGGTAGCGTTCTCTTGGGTCACCCTGTATTGGATGCCGCTCAGCCGCTTCTTCAGTTCCTTTTTATCCGGCTTTTGATATCTCGCTGCCATCTCGTCTTCCCCCCAGGTCCTTTTTAGATACTCAGCCCGTCCGGAGAACGTCCGGTAGCGCTGATACTGGGCCGGGCATGACTTGTAATATTGACGGTGGTGCTCCTCGGCCGGATAGAAACCGGCGAAGGGGAGTATCTTGACGGCTATCGGTTTCGAGAACTTCCCGGACCTCTCCCATGCCTTTTTTGATCCTTCGGCCCAATCCCTCTCCTCGTTGTTTTGGTAGAAGATGGCCGTCTGGTACTGAGGGCCGCGGTCGGCGAACTGGCCGCCGGCATCGGTGGGATCGATCTGCCGCCAAAAAACATCCAGCAGCCGGCCATAGGAGACCTTTTCTGGGTCATAGGTCACCCGGACCATCTCGTAATGCCCGGTCTTGCCTGTGCAGACATCCTGATAGGTCGGATTCTTGATCCTGCCCCCGCCATAGCCCGGCATCACCTCTGACACGCCCGGTATAGAGTCGAACGGATGCTCCAGGCACCAGAAGCACCCCCCGGCGAAATAGGCCTGTTTGGTATCCGGCATGGGTCTCTTGCCCCCTTTCCCGTTTGTTTGGTCCGATGCGCCCAAAAGCGACAGGGCCGCCAGCAGCGTTAAAATGTATTTCATTGATGCGTCCTTCACGACAGAATCAGGTGGCCGTTTTTGCTCCTATCACCATTCTTTTCGTTTTCATCTTCAGCATTTCGTTAATACAATATAACCCGGTTTTTGAGCCATTTCAAGGGGGCAACAGGAAGATAACTTAAACCCTGCCGCAAATCTTTGTTGTATTTTTCACCGACAAAGAATATAATACACTACAGAAAACATCCCAGAACAAGAAAATTAACTCACAAGATCACCAATGAAGACCGTGGCCGCGGCCATAGTCATAAGGGACGGCCGGGTGCTTTTGGCCCGGCGCCGGGCCGGCGAGAGCAATGCCGGATTCTGGGAGTTCCCGGGCGGGACGGTGCGGAATGGCGAGACGCCCCAGCAGGCGCTGGAGAGGGAGTTGTTCGAGGAATTAGGGGTAAGGGCCAGGGCCGGACCAGTGGTGGCCAGGAGCGAATACCGCTATCCGGACGGAGCCATCATGTTGGTGGCGGTCCAGGCCGAATTGGAGTCTGGTGAGTTCACTCTATCAGACCACGACCTGGCCGAGTGGGCGCCGCTGGAGAGGCTCTTGGAATACCGGCTGTCGCCGGCCGATGTGCCCATTGCCAGAGTATTGGCGGGAATGGATAGATAGCCGAGTTAACGAAAAGCGCCCCGTAGAGCGGGGCGTTTTTTACTGGGTGCTTGCCGATAGTTGAATTTATCGGCTCTTCCGGGTTTAGTGTGGGCGATTTTAGAGGATAAGGTTGGCTAAAATGCAGCAAGGACAGGCCTTTCAATAAAAGATGGCTTTGGACGATATTGTCATGTTTTTCGACCATTTATGCCTGATCCAGACTTCGATGAAACCCTGCCGCAATCAGCGGGGCTGCGTGGATCAGGCGGACGCCCGGAATTTGCCGTGGGTTCAGCTTTTAGCTCGGCGAGTTCGGCAAATTCAGTCCTCCGGCCATTTTGGCACCTGGGCACCGCTGTAGGCGGCGCTTCTCTTTGCCTCTTTCTCTTTTAAAGAGAAAGAGGGAGGAGGAGTGTTTGATTATTCCGACAACTGTAATTAACCCACTAGAAACCCAGAAGACCCAATTTATTTGCGTTTCTATGCAGAATACTTTGCCTTCAGATGCTCAATGGACTATGATGGGGATGGGCCCAATTTGACGCAGCCCCAAGCCGATGGAGAAGACGAAGAGGCCGAATATTACGAGAAGGAGGCCGAAAAGCCGGAAATAGACCATGGGGCCCAGGAAAACACCGAGTTTGGATTTTCGGGGAGCCGCAATCAGCCAGACGCCGGCCAGGGACAGCAGGGATCCGATTATTAGATAGGGCATATTGTTTTAAATGGAAGAAATAATAAGCAAACTAACGGTCGGGTTCAGCCGCCGAGCGTAGCGAGGTCGGCTGCAACCCGTTGTTAGCTGTCCAACAATATCCCGATATAGTCATAATCCTGATTTCGTTCCTGGAACAAGATATGCTTTTGGGCAAATTTCTCCTGAGTCCATTTGCCATCATCGTAATGCTCGTGCAAATCATCATATGGTGTAGCTGAGATAATGTACGAATCTAGTTTGATGTCTTGCCGACCGGTTCGTTGCCCGATCTCTCTGGCCAGGTCAGGCAGACGCTCCCACAGGCGGGCCTTGTCGTCGTGAACGTAGGCTTTGGCGTGCAACATGCCGTGCGGCTCGATGAAGACGACGCGCTGCTTCTCTCCGTCCACGATCCACAGGATGAAGTCGGGGTAAAAGCCGCTTTCTTCGAAGAAACCCACCCCCTTGCCACGGCTCAGGTTGCGCAGCAGGAAGATTTCCTTGCCCGCCAGCGATTTGTCCTTTTCCACTTCCCAATAGGCTTTCAGGTCGCGCACGAAGCGCGCTTCGCTCTCCTCCAGCGGCGGCGGGTCAGCGAGCACATCGCCTTTTTTGAGCAACAAGGGCAAGTAGATGCTGCGGTCGAAGTGAATACGCGGCAGGCCGCTGTTTTCCTCCTTGATGAGCTTGTCTATATCGTCGCCCAACTTCTCGATGGCCGCGATCAGGTCACTGCGTGAGCGCGGCACGCGCACGGTGTAGGTGGCTTTCTTTTCCTGCACGCTCGGACGATTGAACGCCAGGTTAGGATCGTCGAGGTCGAGCGGGCGATAGACCAGATTCTGGCCGTCCCAGCGTTCATGGGCGTGACGGTAGAACGTGTCCAGATACTTGCGCAGGATGGCGGTGACCGCTTCCTGTAGCCGGAGGCGATCCGCAAAGGTGCGCGGCTGAAATATTGCCGAATCGGCGATCAGCGTGTAGTCGGCCTTTTCCAAAATGGCACGCGGGGTTTCGGGTCGGATGACCAGATTGCTCCAACCTTTGCGGGCTTTGTAGTCCAGCAGGTCGAGGTAGACCTGCTCCCAGTCCACCAGGGCCAGGGTTTCGTCCGGGATGCGTC
>FWPV01009233.1_pt1 | contig 16796 bp, 19 predicted proteins | sample 2228371 | NCBI WGS metagenome assembly FWPV01 (sample SAMEA103939776, study PRJEB20133) | metagenome | reverse complement strand
ATTTATTAAAGCAACATGCATGCCTATTTTCATTAAATCCATAACTTATTAAAATCAAAATTAATTCTTAATTATTGAAAAAATTACCTATGGCTTTTTTATAATAGGGATGTGGCTTTTTGGGACAAAACGTCCTGAAACTCCCCAATAATCAAGATTTCTTTTTTGTTTTTTAATTTAGATCTAAACTTCCTGAAATCCACGAATCCTAAAGATAGAATTTATTCCTCTAACGAATCGAAAGGAAACCATATGGATAATAAGGAATCAATCCACAAAATACACAAGCCTGTCGATGAGAATTTTACCCTCCATCTTGAACGGGTTAGGGAATTTCTCTGGAAAAAGAGTATTTCTTGCCACTGGCCAAGAAATCAAGGAGACCACCCGGATTGTAACGGATTTCATCACTGGGATTGGAGGTAAGACACAATCTTGTAAAGATGAAAAGTTCCTAATTATATTTGGTAGGGTGAATTCGGGGAGCCCGAAGGCATTGATTATCTATGGAATGTGTGACGTTCAGCCAGTTAATGAGCACAAATGGAATTCTCCTCCATTTGGAGCAGAAATCAGGGATTTGCTAAATCTTGGTCCCGGTGTCATTGCCAATTGTCTTCACCATTGAGGGTAAAGAGGAGATTGGAAGTCCTCACTTTGAACTATTTATTCGGGAATACCGGGATGAATTAAAGGATGTAGGGCCGTAGATTTTGATTTCTATGAGGAATCAGCAGAGAAGGTGGCCATTCATCTTGGTCTCATTTGTCGTCTCATTTTTATATAAACTTACAGGATAAGGATCTATATCAATGCGCTCTCCCCAACCCATCACTAACTGCCTTCCGGTCGAAAGAATTTGTTCTTTAAGTAATCAAACCCCTTGCCAAATAGGTTCTCTCTTACATTCTCATGATTCAGCGGATTCAATCTTTTTTCCAAATAGGTAGCGATCAAGGAACTAAAAAGAACGCAGAGGAGAATGGTGTTGAACATTTCAGAGGTAAGAATCTGCTTTTCATAACCATAGATCGCCGTCACCAGCCCGAAACTCAAACGGTAATTAAAGAGAATCCCTGCATATTTTGATACTTCACAAGAGAAGATTTTTAAGGGGAGGTAGGTCCCTATGAATTTGCCTGCCATAGAGGAAAACAAGAAAATGAAAAAAAAGCCCACTACGGAGAAATTAATTTCATTCAATTGGATCATGGCTCCGGCATGAAAGAAAAAAATAGGAGCCAATAAACTAAACACAACGGAATTGAGCTTTTCAATAATGGCTTCATGGTTTGGATCAATTTCTGAAAAGATAACCCCTAGAACAAAAGAGATGACGGCTTCGTGCATTCCCGCCTCCTGGGCAAGGAAGCTGAAAGCAAGAATGATGAGTAAAAGAAATTTAAGTTCAAATTCGGCACGGTTTCCTTTATATCGTTCGAAGATCGGAAAGACGACCTTTTTAATAAAAAATAGACCAGCGATCAAAATAGTCAAAATTAAAATACTCTTGATTGAAACCTGATAAAACACCATTGAAAGCATAATCATACTGATGATATCCACGACCATAGCGCTGGCTAATAATAACTGCCCCGATTCCTTTTCGAGAAGGTTCTTTTCTCTCAATATTGGAAAGACAATTGCGAGTGATGTCGTTGATAACCCAATCCCCATTAGAACCGAAGTGAGGAAGTCCATTTTGAACAAGGAGCATAAAAGGTAGATGAAGATAAAGGGAATAAAGAAGGAGACCGTACCCACAACGATGCTTTTATATCTGTTTCGATAAAGGGTGCGGAGATCAATTTCAAAACCCGCAAGAAACATTAAAGAGATCAATCCTAACTGGGACAGAAACTCCAACCAGGGAGTTTTCTTCAGATCGAAGAACAATCCACCAATAATCCCTGCAATCAGTTCTCCGATTGCTATGGGAATAAAAAATTCCAGGCAGATGAAGCCTGAAACGACAATGAGGAAAGGAACGACGATATTATTTAACATGGATCGCCTCATTGAAAACATTAAGATGATTTTTTTATAAGGGTTAACAATGGGATTTGTCAACCCTGAGTGACGCTTTTCTAATCCGCCTTCAAAGACGGAGACTTCGGCATAATCTCAGTCGAATCCTTGGCGCTGTTAAGCAGGTCAACAAGAGAACCCAGTTTTTAGTGAAGTGCGGGTAAATTTTTTAAATCGATGAAAATCACTTTATTAACCAACGATTATCCACCCCATGTCTATGGGGAGCGGGTGTTCATGTGAATTACCTTTCACAGGAACTCACCCCCTTAGATGGGAAAAGGCCCGAAGTTCAAAGCCGCTGTTTTAGCGATCAAAAAGAAGATTCTCGGAATAAAAAAGTGAAGGGGGTCCATCTCCTTCTTCAAGACCTCCGTTATCCAAAACTGTTGTACCTCTGATGCCAACTCTCATTATTGCGGGTGTGGATTATTTCATCCCTTTAATAGGAGCTAAAAAATATGGAACCTCAAAAGGGAGGGAATCTATGGTTCAGTCGCTGGAATAATCATAGGATCCTTTTTTTAACCCTTTGGCTTGCTCCTTGGTTATTTGCTCGGTACAGTATTGGTGGAATGGATGATTTCCAGGAAGAAGAAGCAGGCTCTAAAGGTGGATTGGCGCATTTTTATCGGTTCAATCTTTTGGAGGATATTAACATTGGGAATTTTGGGAATAATGGCTTACTATTTCCTTCTCTCAATCATCTAATCTATTCTCTTTTTAAAGGGCAGAGCTTCTTCCAGCCAGGCCAGTACCTCATCTCTCTTCTTGCAAAAGGCTTCCATCTCTTTTTGCTCAATGGGTTTCCCGGTAGGAAAGGTTTCCTTTTGAGGATTGATAAATTGATTATTCTTTGACAACCGATAATCAAGATGAGGCCCGGTCGAAAAACCGGTGGACCCCACATATCCAATGATCTGTTTTTGCTCTATTCGTTTGCCCACTTTAACCCCGGGCCCAAATTTGGAGAGATGACTGTAATAACTCATATACCCATTCGGATGTCGAAGGACCACCTGTTTCCCATATCCCTCAACCCAGCCGCACAAAACCACGATTCCATCCGCTACAGCCCATACCGGTGTTCCGGTCGGAGCGGCATAATCAATTCCCAGATGAGGATGAACTCCTCCCATGATCGGGTGCCTTCTCTTTCGATTAAAGCCCGAACTGATATAATTAAACCTCAGAGGCATTTTTAAGAATGCCTTCTCCAAAGAACGACCTTTTTCATCATAGTATTTGTTTTTAAATCGGATCCCTCTGACGATTTTCTTTCCGCTTTGATATTCTAAAACATGAATTGCTCCATATTTTATGAACTCATCCCCCTTATAGATTTTTTCTACCACTACCTTGAATCGATCCCCTTTTCTGACATCCTGTGAGAAATCTATCTTCCAAGCCAAAACCTCTGCGAAGGCAGTGGCCAAAGACCAATGCTCTCCAGCATCTTTCATTGCCTTAGCGAGAGAAAAGCGAATTTCCCCCTCTACTTTTATCAGATAAACATCGAAAGAAATTTCTTTCTTTTTTACCCCATATTCCCCGTTTATGTCCTTCTCAATCTCATAAACCTCAGTGGGACTTATTTCGTAAATGAATCTTACCAACTCTCCCTTCTCATCGGTGATCAATTGATAACCCTCTCCCCCTCTGATTTTTCTGAAATCCACAAATGGCTTTAATTTCGAAACAATCAGATTGATCCATTGAAGGGAAATTTTCTTTTTAACCAGAGATTGAGAAAATGCTTCCCCTTCTTTGATTTTTCCCTCGATAATAGAAAGCTTTCCCTCTGAAGAATGAGCCCTCTGTGCAAAGAAGAATATGCAGAATAATAGTTTAATAACCCATAAAAAAATAAACTTCCTTCTCATTTTTGCGGCTCCCAAATATATTTACCTGTCCTGTCAATATATCCAAGCCTCAGGTCAATAGCAACAGCCGCTATCCCTTCGGAAAATTCTCCAGCCTCGTCGAATTGAGGAGCGATGACAATCTTTCCGGTCTTATCGATATAACCATATTTTTTACCAATATTTACTCTTGCCAGTCCTTCAGAGAAAGGCCAAACATCATCAAACTCAGGAGGGATCACTATTTTACCAGTTTGATCGATAAACCCATATTTCTCACCTACCTTGACCTCTGCAAATCCTTCTGAAAAAGATCCAGCATCATCGAATTGAGGATTAATAACGAACTTTCCAGCGGTGTCAATATAACCCCATTTTCCACCGCGTACCAATCCATTTTTATCGGGTGAACCTCCCACATTTACTGCTGCCAGACCTTCAGAGAAATTTTCGGCATCATCAAATTGAGGAGGAATTATAATTTTCCCTACTTTATCGATATATCCGTATTTTTTATTCTGAAGAATACGATAAAGTCTACCCAATCTTTTGGGTTTGTCCGTTAATGTATCTGTCTTTTTGTTTCGATTACATGCGAAATGGCCCAAGCTTAAATTCAAAAAGTTAAGACAGATAAAAAGAAAAAACACCCTCTTCATTTTAATCTCCTTATAATAGAGTTATTGGCGGCGTATTCGAGCTTAAAGCCGATTACAAATTTTTATGCAAGTCTACAAAATTGTGAGAAATGAGTCAATAAAATTCCTAGAATTGAGTGGTTTCACATCCCAATCTAACCCACAAATTAAACGTTTGACACTTCACTCAACATTTGATAAGATTTTTATTAAAAGATTAAAGAGGAGAATGTCATGTCAAAAAAATTTCTTTGGCTTATAGTCCCGGTTGTAATCATTATTTTAATCCTCGTCTTTATAATTGGCCGTGAAAAGCCTCCTACTCAAGAGGTGGAAAATGCAGAAAGATCCGTGGCTGAGGCAAAACAAAAAGAGGCTGACATTTATGTTTCAGATATTTTTTCAAAAGCAGAAGAGACCTTAAAAAAGACCCATGACCTGATGCGAGAAAAGAAATATAAAGAGGCAAAGAAGGCAGCCGAGGATACAATCAACCTGGCGAAGCAGGCCCTTTCCCAGGTGGAGCCAAATAAGTCGAAGATGAAGGCAGAAGCCGAGCAAATAATCTCCGACATCCGTAATGGAACCGATGAGCTAAAAAGTCTTATTGCAAAACCCTCCAAAAGAATGACGAAACGGGAAAGAAAGGACCTTGAGGAGCTGATTCAAAAATGGGAAAAAGACCTGGCTAACATCGAAGCTATGATGGAGGCAAAAAAAATTCGCCAAGCCTATGACCAATTGATGGCTTTAAAGAAAGAAGTTGACTCCAAACGAGAAAGGTTTATTCCTTCACCTGAAGAGGAGAAAGGGATAAAATAGAGAAACTGCAACAACTTTTGCGGCCATCCAATACCCCTAAGGGAAAATGGGATTTAAATCCTCTTCCTCATGCCATTCGGGTTAACCTTTTTGGGCATGAAATGGGTAAACCGTTATTGTAGAAAAATGCTATGGTCAGTGGGATCTTTCCCAAAATATCTTAATCTTTTCGCCGCTGAGTATTCCACATGTTCCTTCAATAACAAATGGATTTCCTTTCTCGGCATCAATATTGCTTGAATAAAAATAGAAATAAAGGTTGGTAAAAAATCTCCGATGGGCTGGAAGGGATAAGGGCTATCGAGTTGAAAATAAGAAAGCATGCTCTAATAAGATATGTACTCTTTCAGATCCCTGGTTTGGCGATCCTTATTTTGATCCTAATTATTCTTTATCAATGGATAAATCTTCCCTTATGGTTGTTTTGGCTTATTATCGGCTTCTGGATAATCAAGGATGTTTTGATGTTTCCTTTTGTCTGGCGTGCATACGATCGGCCCCGTTCAGGAGATTTACGATCTCTGATCGGCACTGAAGGCATCGCGGAGGAGAAGCTTGCCCCTTCTGGATATGTCCGAGTCCATGGTGAACTCTGGCAGGCCGAAGTGGTAGGAGAATGTTTGGTCATTGAAAAAGGTGAGATTGTAAGAATAGAAGGAGTCAGGGGGCTCAAATTAATCGTGCGACCCCTGCGATGAAAGAAGGACATAGAGGCTAAAGGGAGGAGGGGTCAGGTTTGCAATGTTACAATTCTTCAAGAATTAATTACTCAAAAATTCTGAATTATCTGAAAATAGGTTAAACGAATTTTTTAACGTAAAGACAAAGGTGGTGATTCCCTTAAACATGGGAAGAGTTTAAAATCTTATGAAAAAAATGAGTCAATAGTGTAGACCTGACACCTAAAATTCTCTAACTTTCATATATGCGAGATCCGGTCCGGCTCTTCATCCTTTTTCTGTTTTGTCCTATAGAGTCTTTCCAAGAAATCTTTTGCCAATTCCCTTCCCCCCCAGCCAAAGGCAATGGCAAGAGCCAGCACAATACCTCCGAAGATGATCGAGAAGGCAGCCACGATCACCTTCTCTGCAATCCCTAAGTGATAGAGGGCCATCGTTAAGGATAAAGTAATAATGAACCAACGCACAGAACGGCTCAGGACTTTTGCCGACTCCATTTGGGCATTCACCGCAGCGATCAAGGTCGCCTGACCCAAAAAGACCCCGATCAGATACCCTATGACCAGAATACCGAGGGCAGTAAAAAGGTGTGGCAGAAAGTTAAAAAATTGGGTGATAAGGCTCTGGGTAGCAGCGACTTCAAGGGCATTGATTCCTAAGATGAGCGTAATGAGGACAATCACCCAATAAAAGAAACGACCCAAAAGAAGGGTAGGAGAGTAGGTGATTCCTCCTCTGGAGAGGATGCGTGTCAATCCCCACTGCTCACTGACCTTATCAAACTGGATGGCTTTCAAAAAACGAGACAGAATTATCTTAACAATCCAGGCGATCAAAAAACCTATGAGGAGGATGGTGATCATCGCCAATAAGTTTGGTAGAAAGGTAAGGACCTTTCCCAAAAATCGATTAAAGGAATCCACAATGGTTGCCTTCCAGATTTCGCTCATCATACTCACCTCCTATGTCCTATTCGTGTTCGTTTTGCATGTCTGGGCACTAAACGCAAGACATGGCCACGGGGTTAATCGCTTGATCGATGGATTCGTCCCTCTGTCCACCGCTCAACGAGATAGGGTTTCATCTGTTCAAAGGTTTGACAAAGCGATTCAATCTCTTTCTCTACCTCCACTGCCGAACTTTCAATATTCTCCTTTACAAAGGAGGCCACCTTCCCTAAATAAAGGGGAATCATCGATTTCAGGAGATGCTCACGATGAAAGAGGCCTCGATGATAGGGGATGGCGAAATCATAAACGATACGAACCCAAAGATCCTGAGGAAAAGAGAAAGCCTCATCGGATAATTGTGCTATGGATTTCAGCCAACGAACGGTCTCAGGGGGAATAACCTTTTCCCAAATCTCCATAAGGTCTTTTACTCCCAGTCTGAAGTTCCGAATCATCCGTTCCACATTCACCGAGATGGGCTCCAATCCAACCTCATATTGAAACCCAAAGGTAGGAACCGGCTCCGATTCTTTCACCTCCTTCCAGAGAGACTGATAATTTCCCATCAATCCATAGACAGAAGATACAACCTGGGTGAACATGGGCCCCAGGTCACTTCCAGGATCCTTAGCATCGTGAATCTTAGCCCCCAAATAGGACTGACAAATCTTAAATCCTTCCGCAATGGCGAGCGTGGTCATCCAAATATCAATTCCGAACCGAGCCACATCCGTCTCCCACACATCTTTAGTGAGGTAAAATTTGGCCAACTCCCCGGAAAAGCCAAAATCTCCTCCAATGGGCTGGCGGACCCTCTTCCCATAGAGAGCACGAGTCAAAGGATAGACGATGCTATTGGTGATCGTCCCATCGAACTTATGCCGGGCATAAAGAGGGGCTACATAATCGAACCCTTCTTCATAGATCGGCCTTAGAAGTAGCTCAACCCATTCCGGAGTAATCGACCTCAAATCCGAATCCACCACGGCACAGGCCTTTGCTTTAAGTTCCTTGGCAACTTCGAAGATGGTCCGAAAGGCACTCCCTTTTCCAGGAATCCCGTGATAAGGGGTAATAATTTTATGAATCGGATTAACAGGGTGAGAGATAAGGACTGCCTTAAAATCTTCAATCTGGACTTTTTTCACCTCATTTGGAGTCCCATCGGTGGACCCTCCATCTGAGTTCACCAATACCGCTTTGACCTTTGGAAAATATTTGGCCAGGCCTGCCATTACCGCTTGGGCAACCCGACCAATGGTGCGGGCATTATTATAACTCGGAATCCCCACCAAAAGGTCAACCTCCTTAATCTCTCCCAATTGCTCTTGAAGTGATTTCTCAGAATTCATATCCAGCAGTTTTTTAATAAGTCCTCCATCCCTTCCTGACGAATTTTCCCCATCACAGTCTCCCAATCCCTTCTAAACCCCAAATACTTCATCCATACCTCATCCTTCTTGCGAAAAAGGAGCCCCATGTTGGCCAAACATTCCTTTGTTCTTTTCCAATCCATCCTCCCCAGATAATTTAGACCGAGGAGGAGAGAGGTGAGAATGGCCTTTGGATAGAGCGTCCAGTTCAAAAAATATCCTGGATAAGGATTGAGGTTGATGGGCAATCCGGCTTTGAGCTTTTCCCTTTCATAGAGAAATCGTTCAATATCCCCTCTCAATTCCTCATGGTAATAGGGAGAGGTTCTTTCAGGATGGAGGTGTTTGACTCTGAGCCTTTTATCGAAAAGAAGATAGAAGCCCAGCTGGTTTGCATTAATGAGGTAATCCGTATCCTCTCCCCTCGGAATATAGGGATCGAATGGGAGGATACTGAATAGCGTGGAAGAGAGGACAAGGTTTCCCCCTAAAATCATGGGCGAAGAAAAAAGTCGATCTTCCGATCTTAGTATCTTCTCCCAGACTCGATTCATCCATTTGTTCTTATTCCACAAAAATCTCCACCATGGGTTTGGGGAGGAGAGAAGAATGGAACCATCCGGATTAACATAAAAACCCGCTTTCCCACTTACCAACTTTCCATTCCATTTCTGGTTTAAATATTCACAGGCAATTTCTAAAAAGTTTGGATCCTCGATGATTTCATCAGAGTCGATAAAGACCACCACCTCCATGGAGAGTGCTTGAGCCAGAAGGAGGCCGGTATTCCGGATTTTCGAAAACCCCTTCAGGTCAATCAGAGAATTAAATTTTTTAAAATTCCTTTGTGTGAGATATTCTCTTAACTCCCCAAGATGAAAAGAAGAAAAGACCAGCGTTCTTTGGGATCTCAGAGGACCTATCTCGTTCTTAAAAGAACTTTCCAGTTGAAAAAGGGTGTTTCCATTACTCCCTAAAAGATCGAAACAAACAGGAAGGATAAGGGTAAAATCCTGATCTTTTAAAAGCCGAAGACTTTTTATAGCCCTTTGGGCTAAACGGAGGCCTTCTAAATTAGGAAACTCTTCCAAACCCCTCAATCTGAGATAGACAGGAATGATGACCGCCTTTCTCATCACCCCTTCTTCTGATCACTTTCCTTCGCAAGGGAGGCCGGTTGATATAATGCGCTCTCAAGATTCTTTACCTCCCGCTTCAACTCCCTTGATCGAAGAGAAGTCTTTATGGTCTTTGGAACTAAGAAGAGAAGGGTGATGAGGATACCTGTCCCAAAGGATCCTAAGATTGTGTAGATCAGCGAGGTTTCAAATCTCCAGACAAGAAACTTTATTGCAATAGGAGGGGCCGTTGAATTCTGCACTGCAAAGATGGCGATCCCAATAATGATAAGTAAGGCTAACCAATAGAAAAATTGCATCTGTTTTCTCCTTTCCGGTTAAGTTTCGATTTATAGGATTAAGAAAGAAAATCCTTTAGGGTAAAACCCCTATGTGTTGCAGAGTATTTATAATAACCTCATTCCAGGCAGAAGGGCCCTTTCCCTCAACCCAGACTATATTTTTAAACGGCACCTCTGGTAAAATATTCCCTTTCCCTTTAAGGAAAATGGGATGTTCTACAGCGGATAACATGGGAAGGTCATTCAGGCTATCTCCAATTCCAACCGTATAGATGGAGAAAAACTGGTTCTCGTAGAGTTCCTTTAAGATTTCAACGGCCTTTCCTTTGTCGTTCTTCCCAAAAATATGATGAAACCTTCCTCCCCAAGCATAACCCATCCCCCTCTTTTTGATCTCCTCTTTTACTATTTCAACCTCCTTTTCCCCACCCTTGATCAAGAAAGGTTCATCATATTCTCTCCTCTTGGCGAACCTTGTTTCTTCAGGGCTCAACCCGCAAAGGGAGGTTAATTCTTCTTCGGTAAGATCAGAAAAACCTATGATTTGAATCCCTGTCTCTTGCCTAATCGATTTTAAGACCTCAAGGATAATAAGATAAAACGTCCCCAATTCGAGAACCACATATTCCTCTAATTCCCGATCATAAGGGAACTGGAAAGAAAAGTAATCCTTAGGAATAAAAATAGCCCCTCCATTCTCTGAAATAAACGGATGATCGTTCTCCATCTTTCTCCGGTAAATTTCGATCTCCGCTCTTGTTTTACTGCTTGAAAGGACCAGGGGAATTCCCTTCTGCTGGACCACCTTCAGAGCGGGTAATGCCTCTTCAAATGAATAGGTTTTTGAGTCAAGCAAAGTCCCATCTAAATCTGTAAAAATGATCCATTTAGGTGTTGTCGTCATCGACTGCATTCTTCAACCTCTCCAAAAAATCAGGGATAGCGGAGGTCACCCGGCTCCAGTTGGGAATGAGGGGGATGCTGAGGGGATCTTCAACAAAGGCCTTGCTTGCTAACTCAATCCCTCTGGTAAAGGTTTCCACCGCGACCCCTTCTTCATGACGATCAAAATCGAGACCATTGATCGCTGCATCATCATGATATTTAGTGATGGCCTCTTGAGCCATCCTCAGGTAAGTCGCTTTGAGGGTTTTTAAAATGCTCTCTGAAAGATCAATCCCTTCGCTGGCTAAATTCCGAAAGAGGTTTTTGGCTATATCGATGGACATTCTTAGGAGCCCCTTCCCAGGATCCTCGGAAGAAAGTTCCTGATGTTTATGCTCGTAGTTATCAGTTAAATCGACCTGACAGATTCGTCTGAGCGAACAGTTTCGAAAAACCTCTGCAAGCACTCCTACCTCAAGCCCCCAATCCCAAGGGATTCGATTGATCCGAGCCAGATCCACGATCATTGAAAATTCTCCGGCCAGAGGGTAACGGAAACTATCCAGATAGACCAGAAAGGGAAGGTAACCCAAAAGCCGTTCAAAAGACCTTATCAGAGGGGTCACAAAGAGACGGGTCACCCTTCCATGCATCTTCTCCGTCACCCGGGCATAATACCCCTTACAGAATTCGTATCCCAAATTTGGATTGACAACAGGATAGCATAACCTGGCTAAAAATTCCTTATCATAGTTCAAGATATCACAGTCGTGGAGAACAATCACCTTACTTCTCTCACTGGCCAACACATAACCGAAGGCCATCCAAGTGGAACGTCCTTTCCCATCCTCTCCCGCCGAAATATCGTTCTCGTTTAAAATATCATAAAGGGCTTGAACCCTCGGCCCATCATTCCAAATCACCACGGTCTCTTGAGGAAGAATGGAGAAGAATTCTTTGGCATGTTCGAATTCCTTTTCATCTGCCCTTCCCAGGGTGACGATCACCTGATTGATGAACCTCACTTTCTGAATTTCAGAAACGATGGTTTTAAGGGCCCTCTCTTTTAATTCCGAGTAGAGAGAGGGGAGAACCAGGGCAATGGGATTGTGTCTGGAATAGAATTCCAATTCCATCTCCATCCGTTCCAAATTCCCTTTTTTTAATCGATGAAGGGTTGTTATCATTCCAGGCTGAAAAAAATCAGACATAAAACGAACCTCCTTATTTTACTCCTCGGCTCACTTTATTCACCAAAGGCCTTTTTCTCAATAACTCTTTTCCCAGGATGATGCTCCGGCGTCCTGACTTCTTCACCAATCTCCCAATCTCTCGTAATGATCTCCCACTCCGATAACTTGCCTCCCTCCCTCCTTCCCATCTCTTGGCCAGATAGAAATCCCTTTAACTCTTTTCAAACGTCCTACCAGAAATTGAACCGACGAAATTAAGGCCTCAGCCAATCTTCCATGAGAGATGACTAAGATCCCTATCATGGTCCATCTCTCCTTTTTGATTTTAAAGATAAAAGTTCCTGAACCGTTTCCTTTAATTCATGGAAACGGAGCGGTTTTTCTAAATAGGAATTGGCACCCCTCGCCATCGCTTTATGATGGACCTCTTCGCTTCCAAAGGCTGTGATCACAATGATGGAGGTTTCGGGTTGAAGTTTCCTCACGCCTGGGATGATATCCAGTCCTGTCAAACCAGGCATTCGAATATCAGTAATGACAATATCAAAAATTTCACGAACCAAAATTCGGAAGGCTTCAGAACCATTACTGACACAATCTGTGTCAAATCCCTCCTCATCAAAGAAATTTTTCAGTAAAGAACGCATCTCTTCATCGTCCTCGATAATCAATATACGTTTTTTCTCATCGTCCATAATTAATGGAAATAGCAAAAAAAATGCCATCACCATTAAAATAAATTTTCTTTAATTTCAATTAATTAGGCCAATTTTAATTAAAGAAAATGCTGATGATCGGGGAATAATGAAACAATCTGTGGCAATATGGGACAAACTCAAAGGAATTTCTGTCGGATACTTTAAAGAAATTTATGAAGTAAAGTCTTGCAATCTTACATTTGACCTCTTCCCCCTCCACCCGTTTTATTACCCGGCTTATCGTCGCATAATGGAAACCCAGATGATCCACAATCTCCTTCATCGTATAACCAAAAGGGATTGCCCTTCTCCACAAGAATCGCCTTATATCTTTCTTAAAAAAGATGACCCACCCTCCTATATATCTGATTGAACCCTTGAGTATAGACCCCATTCAACTTTCTCATCCCTCTCAATAAATTCCCGCCCGGAGTCTCAATCAAAAGATGATAATGATTCTCTATGGGATAAAGAAAAGGGGTCAAGTCTTGAAATATAAGTTTAATTATGGTAAAGAAGCAACAAATGGCAAGACCTTTGAGGATAGAATATCCTGGAGCAGTATATCATATAACTTCCCGAGGAAATGCAAAAAGGCCTATTTTTAAAGATGATAGAGACAGAAAAAGATTTCTTGAAATATTAAGTTCTGTTGTTAAAAGGTACAATTGGTTATGCTATGGATATTGTTTAATGGATAACCATTATCATTTGCTGATAGAGACTCCTGATGCAAATCTTTCCAAGGGGATGAGGCAATTAAACGGTGTATATACACAGGCATTTAACAGGACACATAAAAGTGTTGGTCATGTGTTTCAAGGGAGGTATAAAGCAATATTAGTGGAGAAGGAGAGTTATTTACTTGAACTATGCAGGTATGTAGTATTAAACCCTGTAAGGGCGGGGATTGTTAAAAGACCGGAGGATTGGAGATGGAGTAGTTACATCAGTACAGTAGGTATTAAGAGGCCACCTGAGTATTTAACAGTGGGCTGGATATTTGGGCAATTTGGTAGCAATAGGAAGAAGGCAAAGAAGAGCTACAAGGATTTTGTAAGAGCTGGAATTAAAGAGGAAAATCTATGGAAGAATCTCAAGGGGCAGATACTGCTTGGAAGAAGGGAGTTTATTGAGAAGTTCAGGGACTTATTATTAGGGAAAGAAAAGATAGGAGAGATACCGAAAGTTCAGAGGTATATAAGCAGACCGAAGATTGAGGAAATAATCAAGAAAGAGAGGATAAAGGATAAGGGGGTAAGGAATAGGCAGATACACAAGGCAATAATACAATATGGATATTCACTAAAAGAGGTGGCAGATTATCTCGACATGCATTATACCACAATAAGCAAGGCATTAAAGGATGTGGAGTCTGAAAAATGATATTTCAAGACTTGACCCCTTTGCTTCATTCTACCTTTCTTCTTTGCCTGCGGATCGCCTTATCCACTTCAACGGCGATCACCACAGAAAGTGCCACCAGAAGAATCCTTCCCCACTCCTCGAGGGTTAAGGATTCCGTACGGAAAACCCACTGAAGGGCAGGAAGATAGATAACTGCAATCTGGGCCAGAAATGCAGCAATCATGCTATAAAAAAGAAAGGGGTTGCTTAGAGGACTGATCCTAAACACCGACCTTAACTCAGACCTCGAATTCCAGGCCTGAAAGAACTGAAACAAAACCATCGTCGTGACCGCAATGGTTCTTGCCCGCTCCAGAGAAACCCTCTCTTCAAGGGCTGATACAAAATTGAAAATCACCCCTGCAGAGATAATCAGTCCTACCAGAACACTCCGCTCATACATTAGCCTCGACATGATGCCTTCTTTGAGACTTCTCGGTTTTCGCTTTAAAACGTCCTTTTCTCCAGGCTCAAAGGCGAGCGCTACGTCCTGAAGTCCATTTGTCACTAAGTTGATCCAGAGGAGCTGGGCTGCAACATAGGGAATGGGAATATCCATGATCATGGCAATAAGGATAGATACAATGGCGGCAAATCCAGTGGGAATGAGAAAGAGTGTTACCTTCCGGATATTATCAAAAACCACCCGTCCTTCTTCGACCGCATGAAAGATGCTTGCAAAATTATCATCGGTAATCACCATGTCAGCGGCTTCTCTTGCGACATCGGTTCCGGTCTTTCCCATGGCTACTCCGATATGGGCGGCCTTCAGGGCTGGAGCGTCATTGACGCCATCGCCTGTCACCGCAACGATCTCGCCATGTCTCATCGTTTGCTGAACAATCCTCAATTTATGCTGGGGCGAAACTCTGGCAAAGACTGAAACCTCTTTAACCTTGGCAAAGAGCTCTTCATCACTCATCGTCTCAAGATCTCTGCCAGTAAGCACGGGGGAATCTTTATGTCCAATTCCCATCATCCTCCCGATGGCCTTTGCGGTTACGGCATGATCTCCAGTGATCATGGCCACCCGAATCCCTGCTTCATGACAACCCTTGATAGCCTCGATGGCCTCAGGTCTTGGAGGATCGATCATCCCTTGCAATCCTGCAAATGTCAAATCCGATCCAAGGGTTTCGTGGGTGAGTTCCCCAAATTCCTGGGGAACCTCCTTATAGGCCATGGCAAGCACCCTCATTCCATCCTGGGCAAAATGCTCGGCAGTCTTAAGAATCTTTTCCTTATCGAGGGGAGACCCCTTAGGAGATTGTCTACACATTTCAATTAGCTTTTCAGGAGCCCCTTTTGCAAAAACAAATCTCTTCCCATTATTTTGATGGAGGGTGGCCATAAATCCCCGTTCAGATTCAAAGGGGATGATCGATAATTGGGGGTATCGCGCCCTCTCCTCCTCTGGTCTAAGACCAGCCTTCATCGCTGAAACGATCAAAGCAGCCTCTGTGGGATCTCCATCCACCCGATACTGACCATCTTCCTCATAGATCCTTGATTCATTGCAAAGCAGTCCTATTCGCAGGACCCCACAAACCCCATCCAGTGAAGAAATTTCGCAGGTCTCCCAATCCTGAAGGATCTCTCCTTCTGGGTCATAACCGCTTCCTGTGACCTCGTAAGAATGTTGAGTATCGTTGACCACCTTCACCGTCATCTCGTTCTTCGTTAAGGTTCCTGTCTTATCGGAACAGATGACGGAAGTGCTTCCAAGGGTCTCTACAGCAGGAAGCTTTCGGATAATGGCATTTCGTTTTGCCATCCGGCTAATCCCGATGGCCATCGTGATAGTCACTACAATAGGTAATCCCTCGGGGACAGCAGCAACAGAGGCGGCTACCGCAATCTTAAATATTTCTCCAATCGTTATCCCGAGGGCAATACCCATAACGGATATGGCCATCGCACTTCCAAGAACGAGAAAACCGATAAAATGGGCAAATTGGGTGATCTTTTGTTGAAGAGGGGTTTGAGTCACGGAGATTTCTTTTACTTCCCAAGCAATCTGCCCAAGCACTGTCTTTAGGCCTGTCTCGACAACGACTCCCTTGGCCCTTCCGCTTACGACCACTGTTCCCATAAAGGCCATATTCGTTTGATCGCCAGGGGTAAGGTTTTCTTCGTGGATTGGACCTGTCTTTTTTTCCACAGGAAGTGATTCCCCTGTCAACGCTGCCTCTTCAATTCTTAGTTCCATTGTTTTAAGGAGTCTCAAATCGGCTGGAACTCTCATCCCCGAGGCTAAAAGGACAATATCCCCAGGCACCAGTCCTTCACTGGGGATCTCTTGTTCTTTCCCTTCCCTCAGGACTTTGGCCTTGGGGACGACCATACTATGTAATGCCCTGACACTTGTTTCAGCCTTATATTCCTGGAAATAGCCAATGATGGCATTCATGATCAAAACGGCTACAATGACTCCTGCGTCAATATATTCTCCAAGAAAAATAGTAACGATGGCTGCCACAATCAGAATATAGATAAGGGGACTTGTGAACTGATGAAGAAGAATTTTTAGTTTACTGATCGCCTCTGCTTCAGGAAGTTTATTCGGTCCATGAGTCTTGAGTCGGTTCTCTACCTCAGAATTCAAAAGACCGCTTTCTGAGGTCTTAAGTCTCTCTAATACTTCTTTCTCTTCTAACCGATACCATTTCATTTCGATATCCTTCCTGAGTTTTTAGGATGACTATAAGAAAATTTATCTTAACTGTAGTTTAGCAAAAATTTATAACTTATTGAAATACAATGCATTTTAATATCTCTACTCTGTCATTCCCGCGAAAGCAGGAATGACAAAATTTGCTAAACTACAGTATCTTAAGTTT
>FWPV01009226.1_pt1 | contig 16808 bp, 22 predicted proteins | sample 2228371 | NCBI WGS metagenome assembly FWPV01 (sample SAMEA103939776, study PRJEB20133) | metagenome | reverse complement strand
ATCCTGAATCAAAATGAAAAATTGTTTTTCAGAAAACCTGCTGAAGGATTCATAAGTAATAAATTCAATCCGGAAAAAGGTCATTATGGTATTGATTATGTGATGAGTGAAAATAGACCTATTTTTGCATCAGCCGGTGGTTATGTGGTTTTTTCATCTTATACGGCAGATTATGGTTATGTAATCATAATCAATCATAAAGAAAATTATGTAACAAAGTATATGCATTGTTCAGCCTTACTGAAAAAGGAAGGTGACTTTGTTTATCAGGGAGAACTGATTGCTTTGAGCGGCAATTCCGGTACAGAATCTACCGGTCCTCATCTACATTTTGAAATCTGGAAAGACGGAAAACCCGTTAATCCATTAGAGTTTTTAACAAATAATTAGGAGAATAATTTGAAAACCAACTCAAAAGGAAGTCCTATGGAAGAAGTAACAATCATTAGCAGTGGTGTTGTCATCGAAGGTAAAGTTTCCAGCAATGGAAATGTAAGAGTTGATGGAACAGTAAAAGGTGATATTGTTGCACAAGGCAATTTAACCGTTGGAGAACATGGAACAATTCAAGGGCAGCTTACAGGTGATGTTGTCTCTATCGGTGGAAAAGTTGAAGGAACTGTAAATGCAAAAGACAAACTTGTTCTGGAATCTAAAGCAGTGCTTAAAGGCGATTTAATAACTAAAATATTAGTTGTTGAGGCAGGTGCGATGTTTGAAGGAAGAAGTTCTATGGGTAATCAACCAGCTTATAAACCCGCAACTAAGGTGGAATAAAATTGGCATACAAACCGGAAAATGATTCTGGTTTTGCAAAATCGCTCCGCGAGGTTGGTCCTTATTTAGGGCTTGGGTTACAACTAGCAGTTACAATAGTGGGTTTAGTTTTTATTGGAGATTGGATTGATAGAAAATTTAACTATAAGTACGTGTTCACCTTAATTTTTGGTTTTTTAGGAATCGGAATTGGCATTTACAATTTGATAAAAACTGTAACTGAATTAGAAAAGAGAAAAAAACAAAAATGAAGCTGAATAGTCTCTTTTATGCTCTGCCATTATTGTTCTTTATTTTACTTCTGATTTGCAATTCATTTGGTAAGCTGGAACCAATTACTTTCAACTCCGTTCTATATGGATTTTTAATCGCAAGTTTAAGTTTTGCAATTGGTATCATTTCTATCAAAATCGGGCTGGATAAAAGCGATAAGACTTTTCTGATTGTTGTGTTTGGTGGTGTAATTTTAAGGCTTTTTGTTGTATTAATGCTGATTATCCTGAGCCTCAATTTCTTGTTTGTTAGTCTCAATTCGTTTATCTTTACAACCTTTATTTTCTATTTCTACTATCTCATAGTAGAAATTTATATTCTGTCACAAAAAAAGAACATCAAAATCAAAACAAAAAATGGTTGATAGTACTTCAGCACATATAGCTGTTGATAGCTTGAAAAATGTTCAATCCGAATCAGGTAGTGATTGGATACTCCATCACGTTATGGATGGAAATTATCTCGATTTCACCCCTTTTTTCAAGATTTATTTACCTCACTTTCAATTATTTGGATTGGATATTTCGATAACCCGGCACGTGGTTTTTATGTGGTTGGGTGCAATTTTATTGTTTTTTGTTATGACCCGGGTTGCAAAAGCATATAAAGAATCGATGATTCCAAAAGGATTTACAAACTTTTGGGAGTTGTTTATAATTTTTGTTCGGGATGAAATTGCCAAACCAACCATTGGTAAAGGCTTCGAAAAATTTCTTCCTTACCTTTTGACAGCATTTTTCTTTATTCTCTTTGGAAATTTTCTGGGTTTAATTCCATTTTCGGCAACTTTTACGAGTAATATTTCAGTTACCGCTACTTTGGCGGTATTTTCATTTTTAGTTATTCAATTTGGCGGTATGAGGAATAATGGCGCCTTTGGATATTTCAAAGGTTTAATTCCACACGGTGTGCCTGTTTTTCTTTTGCCAATAATGATAGTTGTTGAATTTTTAGGATTACTTGCAAAGCCATTCGCATTAGCGATACGTCTTTTTGCAAATATGACTGCGGGCCATATAGTAATTTACGCACTTATCAGTTTGATTTTTGTGATGCAAAGTGTGGGATGGGCTGGTTTGGCAATCCCGATGGCTTTGTTCATTTATGGATTAGAAGTTTTAGTTGCACTCTTACAGGCTTATATTTTTACAATGCTGTCATCCCTTTTTATCGGGATGGCTGTTCATCAGGATCATTAAAATAAATTATAACAATAAATCTAATTAAAGGAGAAAGTTAATGGACTTTGCATATTTAGCTGCCGGATTAGGAGCAGGTTTAACCATTTTTGGTGGTGCATTGGGTATCGGTAAGTTAGCTGCAGCCGCAATGGATGCAAGCGGCAGACAGCCAGAAGCTGCCGGCGCAATCAGAACTTCAATGATTATTGCTGCTGCGCTTATCGAAGGTATTTCATTATTTGCATTAGTTATCTGCTTTATATTGGCAGGTAAATAATTAATTCCAGGAGTTGGTTTTTCTGACTCCAGTTTTATAATTAATTAATTAAAATAATATGATTGCAAATACAATATTTGCTTCTGTTGCTTTGCTTGTTTCTGAAGGCGAAAGCGGAGGTGGAGGTTTATTATCAGTTAACGGAGGTCTGGCTTTCTGGACAACTTTAACTTTTATCCTATTGCTTTTCCTCTTAACTAAATTTGCCTGGAAACCAATTCTTAATGCTTTAAAACAACGCGAAGACGCAATTAAAGATTCTCTTGAACAAGCTGAAAAAGCTAAAGATGAGGCAAAGAAAATTTTGGCTGAAAATCAGAATAGTCTTGCTAAGGCAGAAGAAGAATCAAGAAAAATAATAGAACAAAGCAGACAGTATGCTGAAAACCTTAAAGAACAGATGATTAAAGAAAGCAAAGAGCAGGCAAAAAAGTTAATTGAAGAAGCCACTGCGGAAATTGATAGAAAGAAAAATGCCGCCTTTGATGAACTTAAAAATCAGATAGCAGAAATTTCAGTACAGGCTGCGGAAAAGATTCTTAAAGAAAATCTTGATGCAGAAAAAAATAAAAAGATTGTTGATAAATACATAAGCGAGATTAACAAAAATTAATTATGGCTGAATCAAAAGTTGCAATAAGATATGCCTCTTCATTTTTGGAATCCTCAATCGAGAAGAATAAACTCGATTTGGTTTCTAAGGATTTTGAAATCGTTTATGATGCTTTGCAAAAAAGTGATGAGTTGGTACGGTTTATTAAAAGTCCTGTTATTAAAAATGAAACTAAGCAATCAGTACTTACTGAAATCTTTAAAGACAAAATAAGTAAGGAATCTCTCGATTATTTGTTATTTGTTGCATCAAAAGGACGCGAAGATATTTTAACAGAGATTCTTGAAAAGTTTTTCGATTTAAAAGATGATTATCAAAAAGTAGCAAGAATTCAGATTACAACATCTTATGCATTTACTGCAGAACAGCAGAAACACTTTGCAGAAAAATTTGAAGCACTTCTTAATAAAAAAGTAATTTTATCATTTTCTGTTGATAACAAACTGATTGGCGGATTTGTAGCAAAAGTCGGAGACACAATTTATGATGCCTCGGTTGTTCATCAACTTGAGTTACTTAAAAAACAATTTTTACAAGGTAGTATCAATTTTAATTAGACAAAGAATTTATAAAGGAATTTCAAATGGCAGAAGTAAGACCTGATGAAATATCAGCGATATTAAGAAAACAACTTTCAGGCTTCGAAAGTGAAGTTGATATTTATGATGTTGGCACCGTTTTGCAGGTCGGTGATGGAATTGCGAGAGTGTATGGACTTTCACAAGTAATGGCAAGTGAGTTAGTTGAGTTTCCTAATGATGTTTTTGGAATGGTTTTAAATTTAGAAGAGGACAGCGTTGGCTGCGTGCTTTTTGGAGACTCAACTCTGATAAAAGAAGGTGATAAAGTTAAAAGAACCAAGCGCGTTACTTCTATGCCGGTTGGTGAGGCAATGCTTGGACGTGTTATAACTCCCCTTGGTCTTCCGCTTGATGGAAAAGGTCCGATAAATACTTCTGAATTTCTTCCTATCGAAAGAAAAGCTCTTGGTGTTATCCAAAGACAACCTGTTAAAGAACCACTTCAAACGGGAATTGCAGCTGTTGATGCGATGATTCCAATTGGAAGAGGACAAAGAGAGTTAATTATCGGTGACAGACAAACAGGTAAAACTGCGGTTGCTGTTGATGCGATTATTAATCAGAAATACACTCATACCGAGGAAGCCAAAGCATTAGGCATAAAACCGGTGTATTGTATTTATGTTGCAGTTGGTCAGAAGGAATCAACAGTTGCCCAGGTAGTGGCTAAGTTAAGAGAACACGGCGCAATGGATTATACAACTGTTATTTCTGCTTCGGCTTCAGAACCGGCACCACTTCAGTTTATTGCTCCTTATGCTGGCGCAACTCTTGGTGAATATTTCAGAGATAACGGTAAACACGCACTTTGTATATATGATGATCTTTCCAAACAAGCTCAGGCATATAGAGAATTATCACTGTTATTAAGAAGACCTCCCGGAAGAGAAGCATATCCGGGTGATGTGTTTTATCTACATTCAAGATTACTTGAAAGAGCTTCTAAATTAAGTGATGAACTTGGAGGCGGAAGTTTAACTGCCTTGCCAATAATTGAGACGCAGCAGGGAGACGTTTCTGCCTACATTCCAACAAACGTTATTTCAATTACTGATGGACAGATTTATCTCGAATCTAATTTATTTAATGGTGGTGTTCGTCCTGCAATAAATGTCGGTATCTCAGTTTCACGTGTTGGTGGTAATGCTCAAATTAAGGCGATGAAAAAAGTTGCCGGCAGTTTAAAATTAGATCTTGCCCAGTACAGAGAATTAGAAGCTTTTGCAAAATTTGGTTCTGATCTTGACAAAGCCACACAGCGAACCTTGGCTAAAGGTTCAAGGTTAGTGGAACTTCTTAAGCAGGGACAGTATGCTCCAATACCTGTTGAGAGACAGGTTGTAAGTATTTATTTCGGAACCAGAGGTTTTCTGGATGAAATTCCTGTTGCTGATGTAAAAAGATTTGAATCTGAAGTGCTGGAATTTATAGAAGTAAAGTATAAACAAATTTATGATGCTATTAAAAAAGACAAAGATATAACCAAAGAAACTGAAGAGTTGATTCAAAAAGCAGGTAAAGAATTTTTATCCACATTTAAGAAAAGTGCTTAACAGAAATTTAAATGGCTACGTTACGGGACATAAAACAGAGAATCAAAGGTGTTAAAGGCACACAGCAGATTACTAAGGCCATGAAAATGGTTGCTGCTTCTAAATTAAGAAGAGCAACCGAGAATGTTTTAAATGCTAGACCATATGCAAAACGTATTTCTACATTGCTTTCTCATCTGATTACGGAAGAAGATTTAGCTACCAATTCACTGTTGACAAGCAGAGAGGTTAAACGAGTTGGTATAGTTGTATTATCTGCTGATAGAGGGCTTTGTGGTGCTTTCAATAACAACATAATCAAGGAAGCAGTCAGATATATCAATGAAGATTTAAACAGTAATGGTACAGACTATCTTCTTTATTGCATTGGTAAAAAAGGATCAGATTTCTTTTCAAAGCGGGATTACAAAATTGGTAAAATTTATCCGGGAATATTTTCCACTTTAAGTTATACTACTGCTCAGAAAGTTGTAGAAGATTTGTTGCAAAAATATAATGACGGCACTGTTGATAAAATCATTGTGATCTTCAATGAGTTTAAATCTATTATCCAGCAAAAGATTGTTGTTGAACAATTTTTACCAATACCACTTCTGAATCCTGAGAGCACAGGTGATCTTAATGATCATAAGGGGCATGTTCTGCATAATTATATTTACGAACCGGATCAGAAATTTATTTTTGATTACTTAATACCTAAGCACCTGAAGGCACAAATGTGGAGAATGCTGTTGGAATCCAATGCCGCTGAATTTGCTGCGAGAATGACTGCGATGGATAATGCAACCACTAATGCAAAAGAACTGATAAGGACACTTAATCTTACCTACAACAAAGCCAGACAGGCTGCGATCACCAAAGAGATACTTGAAATTGTATCCGGTGCTAATGCATTGCGTGAAGGTTAATTTATATTAATGAAAATGATGATGTGAAAATGATATGTTTGAAGAATTATCTCTAAAATTAGAATCAGCATTAAAAAAAGTTACAGGTCAGGGAAAACTTACCGAAGCTAACATCTCTGATACATTACGTGAGATACGAAGAATCCTTCTGGATGCAGATGTTAATTATAAAGTCGCTAAGGATTTTATTGATAACGTTAAAGTTAAAGCTCTTGGCAAAGAAGTTATTGCTTCGATTTCGCCCGGTCAGCTAATCACAAAAATAATTTATGATGAACTCACATCACTTCTTGGTGGCGGAAACAGTGAAATAGCTTTAAATCCTTCCGGAATTACAACTATAATGGTGGTAGGATTACAGGGTTCCGGAAAGACTACTTTTTGCGGTAAACTTGCAAAACGCTTAAAGGAAAATAAAAGAAAAGTATTACTTGCCGCTGCAGATATTTACAGACCCGCTGCTATCGAACAACTTAAAATGCTGGGCAAACAAATTGAAGTTGAGGTTTTTTCACTTGAGGAAAAAAATGCTCAAAAGGTTGCTGCAGAAGCAATCACTTATGCGAAGGAAAAAAATTATAATACGGTAATTCTGGATACTGCCGGAAGACTTCACGTTGATGAAGATATGATGAATGAAATTTCGGATATTAAACAACTAGTAAATCCAACGGAAATTTTATTTGTTGTGGATTCAATGACAGGGCAAGACGCAGTAAATTCTGCTAAATCTTTTAATGAACGTGTGGATTTTAACGGAATAGTATTAACCAAACTTGATGGTGATTCAAGAGGTGGTGCAGCACTTTCAATTCGCTCAGTCGTTGGAAAACCTATAAAATTTATCAGCAATGGTGAAAAACTTGATAATCTGGAAATTTTTTATCCTGATAGATTAGCTTCCAGAATTCTTGGTAAAGGTGACGTTATCTCCCTTGTAGAAAAGGCTCAAGCCACTATTGATGAGCTGGATGCGGAGAAGCTTGAAGAGAAACTAAGGAAAAATAAATTTGATTTTGATGATTTTCTTAAGCAAATTAAACTCATCAAGAAAATGGGTTCTTTGTCATCACTGCTTGGAATGATTCCCGGAATCAGTTCACAGATAAGAAATGCACAGGTTGATGATAAAGCACTTGTAAAAGTGGAAGCAATAATCAACTCAATGACAAGAGAGGAAAGAAGTACTCCTAAAATTTTGAATGGCAACAGACGCAAAAGAATTGCAAGGGGAAGCGGAACATCCATTCAGGATGTTAATCGTTTGATAAAACAATTTGGCGAAATGCAAAAAATGATGGGTAATCTTACAAAAAGAGGATTGCCCGGCTCTTTCAAAAACTATAAATTTAATTGAATAATTGAGATAATATTCGGAGGTTACAACTTGGCTGTTAAGTTAAGATTAAGAAGAATGGGAAAGAAAAAACAACCCATCTATAAAATTGTTGCAGCAGATGCGCGTTCACCACGTGATGGTAAATTTATCGAAGCTGTTGGTTTGTATAATCCTTTAACAAATCCTCATACAGTTGATATAAAGGAAGATAGAGTAAATTACTGGTTAGATAATGGTGCACAACCAACTGACACAGTAAAAAGTCTTTTGAATCAAAAAGGTATTACTCTTAAAAGAGATCTTGTAAAGAGAAAATTTTCTCAGGAAAGAATAGATAATATATTAAAAAACTGGCAGAGTAAAAAAGAAGCTGCTCAGCAAAGTAAGGCTCAGAAGAAAAAACTTTCTGCAAAACAGAAAGCAAAGCTTGAAAAGCAGGCTTCGGAAGAAAAAGCTGCCGAATAGATTTCCTTTTTCGTAATGGTGGTACAGCGGAAGTTACGGGTGTTACTTTTGCTTTTGAGTAATTAAAGTATTAATCACTTTTATTACTCTGTACTAAATATAATTTCACCCGACTACATTTAGGAGGCTTCTTATGATGAAGGAATTCATTGAATCTGTGGCTAAGTTTCTTGTAGATCATCCCGAAGATGTTGTAGTAGAAGAGACTATCACAGAGGAAAAAAAGCACTTACTCTCCTTAAAAGTTCATAAGGATGATGTAGGTAAAGTGATTGGTAAGCAAGGAAAAACCGTTCAGGCAATACGTACGATTCTAAGTGCTGTGGCTGCAAAAGAACGGAAAAGAGCCATCTTAGATATTATAGATTAGAAATTTAGTTTTTTGTTTGATAGATTATCATCTTATTGCAAGGATAGTTTCTGCCGGAAGGGATGGATACGTTAAATTTTTTCCCCTGGCTGATTTTGATGTCGAAACTCTGAATGATAGAACAGTTTATCTTGATTTTTGGGGAAAGAAGAAAAGATTTTTTGTTGAGGATGTTTTAAGGATTAAAAATTCTGTCTTTATCAAATTCTTAAATTTTGATGAAGATAGAGAAATTGAATTACTGATAGACAGAGAAGTTTTTTTGATGAGAAGTGATGCGGAAACTATTATTAAAAATGATTTTATGATTGAACAATTGATTGGGTTTGAGGTTTTTAGAGAGAATAAAAAACTAGGTGTTATTCGCGATACCTTTAAAACACCAGCTAATTATGTTCTTGAAATACTGGATAGTACAGGAAATGAAATTCTGATACCATTCGTCAAAAATTTTTTTGATGAACTGAATTTTGCAGATAAAAGAATTTTACTTAAGAAAGATGCAGCTGTATCAGATGATGAGAATTGATATAATTTCCGCTGTGCCAGATTTGTTAACCAGCCCTCTTAATACAAGTATTCTTAAGAGAGCACAGGATAAAAAAAAAGTTAAAATAAAAGTACATAATCTAAGAGATTATGCTTTTAACAAACATAAACAAATAGACGATAAACCTTTTGGTGGTGGCGCCGGAATGGTGCTTAAGCCCGAACCGTTCTTTGAGTGTATTGAAAAACTTAAAAGCAAGAGAAAGTACGATCAGATTATTTTTACAACACCAAAAGGTAAAATTTTTGATCAGCAGTATGCAAACAAACTTTCTCTATCTAAAAATATTCTGATTATAGCAGGGCATTATAAAGAAATTGATGACCGTGTACGTGAGTATTTTGCAACAGATGAAATTTCAATTGGAAACTTTGTGCTGACTGGCGGTGAACTTCCTGCATTGATTATAGTTGATGCGATCGTAAGATTGATTCCAGGTGTTTTGAATGACAGTGAAGCAGCATTAAATGATTCTTTTCAGGATGGTGAAGTAATTGAAGCACCATATTATACGCGTCCTGCTGAGTACCGGGGACTGAAAGTCCCTGAAGTTTTACTATCAGGTAATGAAAAAGAAATAAAAAAGTGGAAACACGAACAATCAAAATTATTAACTGAAAAGTGGAGAAATATTAATAAACGGAGTACGACATGATTGATTTAAATAAAATAGTTGAAGATCAGGTAAGAACTGATATACCTAAATTTAATCCCGGTGATCATATACGCGTTCAGGTAAGAGTTATCGAAGGCGATAAGGAAAGATTACAATCCTTTGAAGGAGATGTGATAAGCGTGCGTGGCTCCGGATTAACAAAAACATTTACTGTAAGAAAAATCTCTAGCGGTGTAGGTGTTGAAAGAATTTTCCCTTTCAATTCTCCTAAAATTGCTAAAGTTGAAGTTCTTAAAGAAGGTAATGTTAGAAGGGCAAAGCTCTATTACTTGAGAAATTTATCTGGTAAGGCTGCCAGAATTAAAAGTAAAAAAGTATAATTTACAATTTGATAAGCCGCTTAAGGCGGCTTTTTTTATTTATGAAAATATTACTTCCGCAAAATATATTCTCAAAAGTCTTTATATCCGAGTTAAAAGAAAGTAACGCTTTTGAGCTTCAATTTATTCCATCATCGCTTGTAGCAAAAAATCTGGTGCATAATCCTGAAGCAATAGGATTGATACCTACTTTAGATTTACTGAATCACAAAGATCTTTTTGTTTCTTCAGAAATCGGAATCTCTTTTAATGCATTGTTATCAAATTCTTATCTGCACTTCAAAGAAGGGCAGGAAACTGTTTCGGAAATATTCCTGAGAGGTGATGTTTCCTCAAACGAAGTGGTGCTTAGTAAAATTTTGTTTAAAGAATTGTATGAAGTTGATGTAAAGCATACTTTAGTAACGGATGAAACTCCACATCAAAAAGATAACCTGCTGATTGTAGGTGATGAAAATTATGAGAAGGAACTGTTCCTCAATGGTCTGAGTTTTTCAGAAGAGGTTATAGAATTAATAAGCGCCCCTTATGTTAATTTTGTTTTAGCTTCATCAACAGAAAGCAGCATAAAGAAATTTTCATCAGAGCATAAAAAAGATTTTGAAGTTGGTCATTCCGATGCTTATGAAGATTTATTAAAAAATTTGCCCGTAACTTCTATAGATTTTATTTCTGTAAATATGCAGCACGTTGTGTTCGATTTTGAAGATCAGGATCTGGAAGGAATTAAATCACTCCTTCAATTACCTTATTATCACGGAATCATTAAGGATATGCTGGAAGTTAAGTACGTTTAGTCTAATACCCCGCTATTTTTTTTAGCTTTGAAGTGTTGATGAAATTATAAAATTGATTTCTTTTTGCAATTACCTCGTTATGTGTAAGATCGGAATGAATAAATATCAGGCGATTGTTCATCAAATCATCTTTCTTCACTTTATTTTCTTCATCATTATAAAACTGAATTTTATTTTTATTTAAAAATCCCATAAGGGATTCGGTTTCCTTTTTAGTACCTCCATCATCTGTATAGATATTTATAAATCTACCGTTAAAACCCGTAATCCAGTGGATGAACTTATCTGTTTGTGAATAAAGAGCATCAAATAAAATGACATCCGAAATATTTTTTGTTAATCCGCCGTGCATTAAACAAAATGAAATTGCTCTGTAGGCTCCGCTGTGACCAGCTAATACGACTTTCCCAACTTTATCAGTTTTAATTTTATGTTTTGATTTAAGAAAGCCGACAATATCGCTTATCAGATTTTTAAGCCCATTTTTATCTTCCAGCTTTCCGCCAAAAGAATCCGGAGCATTTTTAGGACCTTCAGGAAAAATAAGAATTGCGTTCTTTTTGCTGTTAGCAAATTGCTCAATCAAATTAAACTGAACGCAGGCACTATCAATGTTATTGTACCATCCGTGAAGATAAAATACAAAATCAGTTTTTTCTTCAGGGCTAAATCCATTTGGTATAAAAATCATTACACTGCTGTCACTGTAATGATTTTCAGCAGAATAAAAATTTCCGTTATAAGTGTGTCCGTTTGCTCTTTTGGGATGTGGAAATGGTGCAGAAGAAAATTGTTCTACAAAAACCTTACCTAAATTATTATATCTCAACTGAAGATCCTGAGAAACAATAATTTCTGATATCAGTAATAAGATTATCAGAACTTTGATATATGATTGCATACTTTAATTAAAATAAAAAATTAGGCCATCTCATAACTCTTTTTTACAAGAGAGCCGCGAGCTTCATCTTTAGAAAAACATAACAAATACGTAACTTGAAGGGTCATTAGCACAACTAATAAAAGTCACTCTGAACTGGTTTCAGAGTCGCTATTTAAAACATATTGGGCCTTTTGATTCTGAAATAAATTCAGAATGACACTTGTGCAACAGACCCTGAAAGTTGTGGCTACCTTGTGTTTTAGACTTTTGAGACAGCCTGCTGAATAATTAAATCTCAACGTGACTGACGCTTAAAACATTCGGATTCTCGCTTATTGTTTTAAGCATATCTGCTGTAACAGCCGTCTGCAATTTAAGAGTACAACAAGCAGCAATACCCCCCTCAAAAATTATATTTTCAATTTCTTCAATATTGATATTTCCGCTTCTGATAACATCAAGCACGCTTGCAAGCACACCAGGCTTGTCATAATGTTTAACAACAAGCTGATAGTGTGCATCAGTAACTTTAGCTCTGTTTACCCAGTGATCAATAACTCCGCTGTGAACAAAGTGTTTAATTATGTTTATTGTCTCCTCAGCAACTGCATCCTGTGCCTGCTCAGTGGATGCACCTATGTGATGAGTTACATAAATATTTGGATTGTTCTGAAGTTTTGAAGATACCTCACCGGATTTGGCTTCTGGTTCACCTTTAAATACATCACAGGCATAACGAATATTTTTTTCATTTATAGCTTCGAGCAGATCATCTTCAATAACGATATCGTGACGTGAAGTATTAATCAGATAAGCTCCGTTCTTCATATAACTAAACATTTGCTTGTTAAATAATCCTTTTGTTTGGGGGGTTGCGGGCAGATGTATTGAAACAACATCACATAAAGGTAAAAGCTGATCCATTTCACTAAAATCTTTTATCTGAACTCCCTCAATTCTGGAAATATCTTTTCCATAAACATTCATTTCAAAAGCAAGTGCGCGCTTTGCAACTTCCTTACCTATATTACCAACACCAATTAATCCAAGAGTTTTTCCTTTTAATCCTTTACCTTTTGAATATTTATCTTTATTCCATATTCCCTTATTAAAATCTGAAACATTATCAGGAATAAATCTGTCAAGAGAAATCATCAGTCCCATTGTCAATTCTGCAACTGCAACTGCATTCATACCGGGGCAATTTGTAACATAAACACCCTTTCTATTTGCCGCAGCAATGTTGATGTTGTTGACACCGGAACCAGCGCGTATTATCAGATTTAGTTTTTTGCTGTTGTTGATTGTTTCTTCATTTACAACTGTTGAGCGAACAACAACAATATCAACATCCTTCGCAGCTTCAGGAAGATCCTTTTCGCCAAGTTTTGGATTATAAATTACTTCAAGATCAAGATCTTTCATTTGCTGGATATATTTATCCGGAAATTTGTCTGCTACTAATACTTTGATTTTCATATTAACCTCTATGATATTATTAATTTTCAAATGTCATCCTTAGCAAAGTCAAAGGATGATCTGATTTAAATTATAACAAAGTCGCTCTTCGACATTGCTCAGAGTAATACAAAGTCTACCTTAAAGTTTACCAGGAAACGATTCTACTAATTTTACCTTTAAATCCGGGAATGAGTCAACAATTTTAATTTTAACATCAGGAAAAGATTCTACTATTTGCCATTCACCGCATTCATCAGCGAATGAGTCAACTATCTTAACTTTTAAATCAGGGAATGATTCTACTATCTGAATAGTTAAGTCAGGAAATGAATCAACAAATTTTATTTTACCATAAAGCTGAATATCATTGAATGTACAATTATCAAAATCTATTTTGCTTTTGTCTTGAGCATTAAAGTCCCGATTTAAAAGAATAATTAGGAGGATAGTGAACAAAATATATTTTAATAAAATTTTCATTTCATTATGTTATTCCCATGGAAGTGGGAATCTATAAAGTATAAAATAGATTGCTTAGTCGTAAAACTCCTGGCAATGACTTTGTGTAAGGATTCACTTTAACATAGGAATTTTAACATTCCATTTTTTTGCATTATCCATAGCTTGCTTATAACCAGCATCGGCGTGACGCATAATACCCATACCGGGATCATATGTTAAAACTCTTTCCAATCTTTCTTCTGCTTCTTTGGTTCCATCAGCAACCACGACCATTCCCGCGTGGATTGACTTCCCAATTCCCACTCCACCACCGTGATGGACAGAAACCCAGCTTGCACCACCAATTGCATTTAATAACGCATTAAGTATTGGCCAGTCTGCAATTGCATCACTGCCATCAATCATACCTTCAGTTTCTCTGTTGGGGGAGGCAACAGAGCCGCAATCGAGATGATCTCTTCCGATTACAATCGGAGCTTTAACTTTTCCTTCTGCAACAAGTTTATTAAATATTTTACCCATTTTAGCACGCTCACCGTAACCAAGCCAACAAATACGTGCCGGTAGCCCCTGAAAGTGTACTTTTTTCTGAGCCATATCAATCCAGTTTAACAGCAGTTTGTTTTCAGGAAATGTTTCTTTAACTGCCTGGTCAGTTACATAAATATCATTTGGATCACCGCTTAATGCTGCCCAGCGAAACGGTCCTTTGCCATCACAGAAAAGCGGGCGAATAAACTCGGGCACAAAACCGGGAATATCGAAAGCATTGGCTACACCGTTTTCTTTTGCCTCTCCTCGGATATTATTTCCATAGTCAAAAGTAATTGAACCACGTTTCTGGAATTCCAGCATCGCTTTAAGATGCTTTACTAAAGTTTTTCGGGAGAGAAAAATATATTTTTCCGGATCTGATTTTCTTAGAGCAATAGCTTCTTCAAAACTCATTTCCATTGGCACATAGCCGTTTAGCATATCATGTGCTGAGGTTTGATCAGTAACAACATCAGGAATAATTCCACGCTTTAATATCTCGTGATGAACTTCTCCTGCATTTCCAACCAAACCAACAGAAATTGCTTCGCCTTTATGTTTTGCATCAAGAACAATCTTTAATGCTTCATCAAGATTATCAGTTATCACGTCACAATATCCGGTATCAATTCTTTTTTGTATTCTTGCACGGTCAACTTCAACACCAAGAAAAGCTGCACCATTAAAAGTTGCAGCAAGCGGCTGAGCTCCACCCATTCCTCCCAAGCCTGCAGTTAAAACAAATTTGCCTTTTAATGATCCACCAAAATATTTTCGTGCTGCTTCCGCAAATGTTTCGTAGGTGCCTTGTAATATCCCTTGTGTTCCAATATAAATCCAGCTTCCGGCAGTCATTTGCCCATACATAGTTAAACCCAGCTGTTCAAGTCTGCGGAACTCATCCCACGTTGCCCAGTCTGGTACAAGCATAGAGTTTGATATTATAACTCGTGGTGCATTAAGATGAGTTTTAAAAATTCCAACTGGTTTACCGGATTGAATTAAAAGTGTTTCATCATTCTCTAAATTTTTTAAGGACCTGATAATTGCATCGTAAGCTTCCCAGTTTCGGGCTGCTTTTCCTTTTCCTCCATAAACAATTAATTCTGCCGGATTTTCTGCAACATCGGGATGGAGATTGTTCATCAGCATTCTCATTGCAGCTTCCTGTATCCAGCCTTTGCAGGAAATTTCAGTGCCTGTTGGAGCAATTATTTCTTTTGTTTCTGTTATCATTTTAATCTCTGAAATGCTTTTCTAATATATTATCATACTGTTTGAACAATGATTTGTAAAGCCACTTTTTAAAGAACCAGCTTTTATTCATTTCTTTCTTCATAAATTCGGAGTTTTGTTTTAGCTGATGGGTTAATCTTATCTTTTCATCTTTTGTAAATTTAACAGTGCCATCTGTTTCATTAAGTTTTGCAATTATTGAATTGAATGCTTTTTGCTCTGCAAAAAATTTATCATCGCCAGACATTTGTTTTAAAGCCTGTTTACAAAAATTTATTAAAAGTTTTTTTTCGTTTTTGTCAAAATCAAAATTATAGTTAGCGAATAGTTTTTTCATTTTCTCCTTTATGATTGTTGAATGATAAAATTCTTTCTCTCATTTTTTGATAACCAGGTTTGATAACGTTGTATATGTAATGTAATCTGTCCTTATAAGGAATAAATGCTGATTTCATTGCATTAATTGTTATCTTTTCAAAATCATCAAAACTTAAATTGAAATATTCTATTGCAGTTAAAAATTCTTTAGTCATTGTCGTATCACTCATTAAACGGTCATCAGTATTTAATGTAACACGAAATTTTTCTTTGAAGAAGATTCCAAATGGATGGTTTTCTAGTTTATCAACAGCGCCTGTGTGCAGATTGGATAACAGACAAATCTCAAGCGGAATTCTTTTATCTAAAACATATTGTGCAAGGTCACCAAACTTTATTACGCTGCCATTAGAATCCAGAACAACATCCTCAATTAACCTTGTAGCATGCCCGATTCTATGAGCTCCGCACCATTGTATTGCCTGCCAAATTGATTCTTTTCCGAATGCCTCCCCGGCATGGATTGTAATATTAAAGTTTGCTCGTTGAATGTATTGGAAAGCCTCGATATGTTTTTTGGGTGGATATCCGCCTTCTTCACCAGCAAGATCAAATCCAACCACTCCATCATTTCTAAAATTAACTGCAAGCTCCGCAATATCCAGAGTATCTTTCATATTTCTCATACCGCATAAAATCAAACCAAATCCAACACCAAAATCTCTTTTCCCTTTTTCCAATCCCGTTAAAACTGCATTTACACTCTCTTCGTAATATAGTCCTTTCTGACGGTGATACACAGGAGCAAATCTTGTTTCGACATAAACAACCCCATCCTGTTTCATATCTTCCATCATTTCATAGGCAACACGCTCAAGAGATTCTTTTGTTTGCATTACAGCAGTTGTATGTTCAAATCCCTGAAGGTACTCAACAAGATTTCCTTTATTGGCTCCTCTGTGGAACCATTCTGCTAATTCTTTTGGATCTTTGGTAGTGAGTTTTTTATAATTAAGGTCCTGGGCAAGATCAATAATTGTCTGTGGTCTAAGACCACCATCAAGATGATCGTGAAGTAGAACTTTGGGGATAGTTTTTATTATTTCTTCTGTATTCACGAAAATCCTCTTATTCTTTATCAAAAAATATCTTTTTAGCCCTGCAAAATCAATTTTGGTAAATTTTTATCATCTTTCTTTTATTATAGATTTTTTAATAATAATTGTATCTTTGC
>FWPV01009225.1_pt1 | contig 16811 bp, 17 predicted proteins | sample 2228371 | NCBI WGS metagenome assembly FWPV01 (sample SAMEA103939776, study PRJEB20133) | metagenome | reverse complement strand
TTAGCAGTCGAGATTTATCTGCTAACAAGTTGAGACTTATCTGTTATCAATCTATCTTTAATTGTTAGCAATTGATCTTTAACTGTTAGCAGCCGAGATTTATCTGCTAACAGGAAATCTTTATCTGATAGCAATCGAGATTTAACTGTTAGTACTCGATTTTACCTGTTATCAATCGATTTTTAATTGTAAACAGATAAATCTCAACTGTTAACAGTCGATCTTTAGTTGTTAGCAATCGAGATTTAACTGTTAACAGCCAAGATTTAACTGTTAGAGATTGATCTTTATCTGTTAACAGTTTAATTTGGATAGATAGTCATTTGAATAGAGTGATGAAAAATGTCAGATAGTTGGAGAAGGTATTGAATGTTTTTCGTTTTATTTATTCTTTGTTTCGGTTGATTGTTTCGGATAGGTAGAATGAGTCATGAGAGCCAAAACGATGAAAGGAGTCGCGAAGATCTTTAGAGGTACTGTTAAATTTCTCGAGGTGGAACTGAGTAGCATTCTTTTGTTGGATGTTGTTTTCTGTTTCTGAGAAAGGAGAGATAAAATCTTCTTGATTCCAATTCGTCTCCTTGATTTTTCGTAATTTTCCGATGTTGGCATTATAGACTTCAAGACCCAATGGGTTAAGATTTCCTGAAACTCGATGGATGAAGTGTCTCCGGAACAAATTTATGTCATTGGTAATTTCGAAGAAGGTTTTATTCCCGATAAAGCTCTGTATTTCTTCATCGACGATACCTTCAAGAATCTCCGAAAGTTTTTCGTGATCCATATCTCCAAGACGCGTGACGAAGTTGAGAAATCCTTCCGAGTTTTTATGAGGATGTACCGGAGCAACGGTAAGAGTTAGAGGGAGGGAAAACGATATAAGTTCCTTTGATCGGGAACTTTTCAAAAATCGAAAGTTAATGGGTTCCATGGAGATAACTTTAATTTTTTGGAAAGGCCACTGGATGGTACTCCGACTCACCGAGACTTCTTCAATAAAGAGTCCCGTTTTAACTATAAACTTGTTCGCCGGAACGGATCGACACCGAAAGACTGGAAAGAGTACCGCGGTACATATGGCGAATTCGGGACTTGTGAGAAAGGGAATGAGATTCGTCTCCAGAAAAGATTTCATTTCAAAGAAAGGGAAGTTTATCTCCGTTGATAACAGAGATAAGATATCTCATTTTTAAAACAGAAGACGACAGAAGAAATCTTCTTTGAGAGACGGGCTAGCTTTTTTCCAGATATTACGATGATTTTGGCTACCTCATTCAGCGGGAAAACTTTGACCGAAAAATGAATATCTTTTTGAAATAAGTTCTTAAAAAATGAAAAGAAAAATCTGGAATACAAACGATAAAATATCGTGTCATAAAAACATGACAGAAAAGGGACTGTATCGACTGGCTAGTGAGCTCTATCTTACGGATGAGAGTGTCTTTCTGATTAAAGTTAATGGGGAGGAGTATTGTTATGTCAACCGGCGAGAGGAGGTTTGCCCATTTCTGGAAAAACTAGCGTCATGTCTTTTGAATGAATTAACGAATTCGGATGATGTTAGGTTAGGTCGTGCTCGAGTGTTTCGACGAGACAATGGAACGGATATAATTCTTATCAAACAAAGATTGGGCTACCTGTTTAATGGATTCGAGGTTCCCATTTACACGTTAACGTATGTAGAGATTTTTAGTGGAATTGTTCGACAGAAACCGAATGAGGCGATTCGGTATATAAGCAAACCGAGGGTACTTCTTGATTTTGGAGGAGTTATTGATGAACTCAAGTCCTTTTTGGATGGAAAGTAAGGTTTATTTTCCGTTTATAAGGAGAGACGGGAGTTGTTTTCCAGAAAGAGATAACAAATTCAACAAGAATACAAAGAAAATGATATGGAAATGTCATTATTCTCGTTATCGAAATTCGAAAACGAGAATGAAGTATAAGATTATTGGGAGTCTGATGTTTTTATATGGAGTGATGTTAGAAGGAGAGATGTGTAAGATTGCCTTTCGTCTCGATGATATTCAAGATTTTTGGCTTGGTGAAGCACAACGACAGGTCATTGACAAATTTGTGGAATATGATGTTCCTCTTACAGTTGGAGTTGTTGCTAACTTCTTTGGAAGTGATCCTCAAATTGTTTCCTATTTGCAAAATGTAACAACAAACTATCCAATTGAGGTGGCGGAACATGGCTGGAACCATGAAGACTTTACTCATTACTCGTATTCGGAACAGTACAATAAACTGAGTCAATCTCGATCTCGAATTCGGCAGTCATTGCCTCAGGCGGATCTTGTAACGTTTATTCCTCCTTTCAATGCATTCAATGAGGAAACACTTTCGGCCATGTCGGATCTCGGTTACACTCATCTCAGCTCATCAGTGGGAATTGATTCTGGACCCTTTTCTAACACGAAGCCGATCTATCATTATCCCGTTGGGGCCTCTACAGACTCGTTTAATAATAACCCTGTCGGTGTACCAGCCAGCCGAACCTTGGAACAGATACAAACTCAAATCCAAACCTATGGATGGTCCGTGGTCATGTTACATCCCCAGGAATTTAATAACAACACGACCATGCTTTTCGAGCTCTCCATTCTCTTAGAGCAGGTTAGGACTTTGGGGTGTTCCTTGTGTCTTTTGCGATACATGCACCTTCCACCAGATATATTTCCTGAAGGTCCATTTCCATGTGTCTCGACTTCCGGACAATCAGCTCAAACAGGAACAACCGGATCGACAGGATTGACAGGATTGACAGGAACAACCGGATCGACGGGATCGACAGGATTGACAGGATTGACAGGAACAATCGGATCGACGGGGACGCGAGTTGGAGTTACATTGGCGGGCGTCGACGATACGTCCAGATGAGGAATCTTCTGCAAATGTTGTCGAGGCTCCATTGAGATGGATTGTATTGGTAATGCTGTATCTCTATTTCTTCATGTAAGCGTTTAGAATATATATGTCTCAGGGAGACATATATATTGAGAGAAGTTGTCATTGAAGTTGGAGTTTCTCAACGGGGTATTCTGACGTTGAAAGGTATCAGACAGATTTATTTTAAGGACGTTTTCTTTAAAAAAGAGAACGTTCGGAAAGGAAAGGCAAGATATTTTTTTTTTCGAATTTTTATTTTTCTTTTGCGTTGATTTTTCTTCCATGGGTTTGTCTGGATTCGTATTCACGACTGCAAAACTTAAGAAAAATTAGAGGACAGTTTTGTAGGGAGAACAGGTCCAAAAAAATCGGAAATGTGTCTCAAAAAGAGGGGGGATTTTGATGGAAATAAACTTAAAAGGAGAGAGAAATAAACTCATATCGGGAAAGTATCGTGAAAAGAACTGGAACGAATGGGGCAGACAGGTTCCACAACTGTTGATAGTGATATGGACGGTGAGGAGTGGGTTGACATGTTAAGGTTGTCGTCGGATGTGTTAAAGGAGTCCTCAGAGATGGAAGTGGAAGATATTATAAAGTGGGCGGAGAATCGGGGTGTCACTCACTATGCGCACTGGTTTCAACCGTTGTCAGGGGGAACGGCGGAGAAACATGAGAGTATTTTAAATAGGGAGGAATTTTATCAGAGTGAGACGGATGGGAGTTCATTTCCGACGGGTGGTCTTCGGAAGACGTCAACATCTCGGGGATATCTTGTGTGGGATGGGACGGACGTTTTTATTCGGACGCAGAGGTCTTCGGATGGGAAGAAATTAAGAGTGTTGATTTTGCCGTCGATATTTTGTTCATATGAGGGATATGCTCTTGACTATAAGATTCCTCTTCTTCGATCGGAGGAGAGACTGGCTTCGGCAGCGTCGAGAGTACTATCAGCACTTGGGTATTCTGAGGGTCTTTCGGTTTCGTCAACACTTGGTATTGAACAGGAGTTTTTCCTAGTGGATAAGTCTCTGTTTGAACGGAGGTTGGATTTGAAGTTTTGTGGGAGGACGCTGTATGGGAGGTTTCCGTTACGAGATCAGAGTTATGAGGATCACTACTGTTCAATGATACCGGGAAGGGTTCTTTCGTGTCTCGAGAAGGTGGAGAAGCGTTTGGAGAGGATGGGAGTGGAGATGAAGACACGTCATGCGGAGGTAGCACCGGGACAGTATGAACTCACACCCGTCTATCGAGAGAGTCCTCTTGCGGTTGACCAGAATTTTCTTCTCATGGAGACGTTGAAACAAGTTGCGTTGGAGTATGGTCTTGTGTGTTTGTTTTCTGAGAAGCCCTTTGAGGGTCTCAATGGATCTGGAAAGCACTGTAACTGGTCGCTTCGAGCGGAATTGTTGGGTAATCTTTTCGAGATTCCGACGGAATCGGAGAACGGAGAATATGAGCGATTCTTTCTGTTTTTGGCGGCGGTGATTCGGGCGGTACATTTTCATGGTCCCCTGTTACGGGCATCTATCTGTACACCTGGAAATGAGAACCGCCTGGGAGCGAATGAGGCACCGCCACCAATTATGTCCATCTATCTTGGAGAGGCCCTGGATCGGGCTTGTCAGGCGATTCTTGACGGGTTACCCGTACCTTATTTGTCGAGGAGAGAAATTGAGTTAGAATTGAAGGAACAGCCGAAGGTGATGGGGGCCTTGGAAGATCGGAATCGGACGTCTCCATTTGCCTTTACGGGAAACAAGTTTGAGTTTCGAGCTGTTGGGGCGAGTCAGAATTGTGCCGGGCCCATCTGTACATTGAACACGATTGTGGCCGAGTCTCTCGATTGGATTGCGGATCAACTGAAACTGGGACAAAAACCTATGGAACTGGTGCGCCAGATTCTCGCGGAGCACTATAAGGGAGTGTACAATGGAGATAACTATACTTCGGAGTGGCAAGAGGAGGCTCAGAGACGGGGGTTGTTATGTAGTTGTCTTGGAGATTCTCTTTTAGCGTATCGGGAGGATGATGTTTTTCAAAGAATGAAGGTGATGACATCAAAGGAACTGGAGGCACTGTTTTCTGTGAGAGAGGACAACTTTGTTAAGACGACACTTCGTGAGTTGAGAACGGTAAATATGTTGATTTCGATCGTGGTTCCCCATCTCATGAAGTTTTTCAACGAACTGTTTAATCCTGAGATTTCCAGTGGAAGACAGAGAGAGTATATTACACAGTTGGTCAATTGCACAAACAATCTTCTCGATGTGTCGAGAAAGATAAGTGATCTTCTTCCCACGATTAAAGACCGAGAGTCAAGTTCTTTTGCTCGGAGGACTCTTCTCGTTACGGCTCGGGATCTTTTGAATCAGGCCGAGTCTATTCTTCCGGGAGACGTCTTTCCATTTCCATCATATGATCAATTGCTTTCTCTGTAAATTTTTTTCTTATTTGTTATCTTTCGAAAGATAACAAATAATAGGATTCTTTCTAAGGGTCCAAGGGAAGAGTCCCAAGATAACATGGTGCTTGAAAGGTTTTCCCTTTAACGATTTGATTTAGATAAGTTCCATCAGAGGACAGGAGGGGTGATATTTCAACAAGATCAAAAGGGGTTGAGCGTAGAACTTTGGCTCCACTGCGCTCTAACCAGGAGATACAGAGGGAGGAGAAGGCCTGACGACAGGTCTCAGGACTGTCAGGTCCCGTGGCATTTTTAAGAGGGGCAAATTCCTCTTCCCGGTTAACTCCAAAGACAAGAAGAGAAGAGGCGAAGGGGAAGATATCAAAGATGAACTTTTCACGTTTGATTCCGATGATGTCTTGTGTTTTTCCGAAGCCGTCAACAAGTTTCTTTCGGGTGAAGTGATATGGAAGCTCAATGGAACTTGCAAACTCGAGGAAGTCTCTTGTAAACAGATGAATACAAATATTACCCAAGGTGTAATTTTCTTTTTTTCATGTTACTTGACAATTCAGAATATTCCACAATTCTAACTTTACCGACGGAGTCTAAGACAACGACACCGAGACATTCATCGGGAGACTTCTTTGTAACAACTTTAAGTCCACACTCGGCGTTTCGACAAATGAAGGCTCCAATAAAAGTGGGATCGGCAACTTGACAGAGAATATTATCAACAGAGGACACGAAAAGTATATCGACACCTCTTTTCTTCATGTTCTGAAGAAGACCATGTTTCTTTAAAGAAAGAAACATTCCCCCATTGCCGTTGGGAACGGAAACATCTTTTATTGGTTCTCCTTTTTCGGTGAGTCCGGGAAGGTCCTCTTGACGAAAGAATATGACATTGGAGGGAGAGGGAGAAGTAGTTATTTTTCTTAAAAAATTTTACAGTTGAGTCGGTAGTGGCTGAACTTGTCATGATATACCATGGAATTGTGGAGTCCGTCATAATTTCAAGTTTTAAGATCCGCTCTGCGTACAGTTGATAGAGAGTTTTACCAGACGGAAGTCCCAGATCAAACTGGCCTTTCGGGAGAGAGGAACCAAGACGTGTTCCTTGACCTCCTGCAAGAAGAATTACCCCGACTCGTCCTTGTGAGATAGCATGAAGGCCCACCTTGTACCAGGAAGATGCTTGAGGATTGTCTTTCCAAAGAACTTGATCCAAAGGATATGGATACATTTTGTCAAAAAAGAAGATGTTATCGAATTGGAAGAGTTTGTCATCTTTCTCCAAAGATGACATGTCGGAGTTTCAAAAATTCTTCAGACCGAGTTACTTTCTCCAACCGAGAAGAAACAGAATACCAAGAAGAATAATAATAATAATCCAAAGAAGAGTGACACCAAGAGTTCGACCAAAGAGAAGAAGAACGAGAAGAACGAGAAGAATAAAAATGAATACGAACCAACCGTCCATGTTTTAAGATAGATTTTTTTCTTTGAGAGAAGATGAAGATGTCGAGTTTCGACTTTGTCTTTAAATCGAAACTCGAATTAACAAGGAAGACAGAATCGTCTTTTTCGAGGAGACCACTTATTTAACTGAAATAAGTTGGGATGATTACTAATCGAGGCGATTGTGGGGATGGTGTCGGAAATTTTCAGGGGTTTCTGTTTAATTTTTTCCTGAAATGAGGTGGCCTGTTCATTCGTGATATACGAAAGTTGAAGAAGAAGGTTAACCAGAGTGGGAAGATAGGCCAAGACGAGATGTTGTTTATCATCACCATCAAAATAATTTCGACGAGAGGAGTGTTCAATGATAATCATAGCAAGAGCAATAATATTTAACAGGTTAACCTTGTGAGTTTGGAACCATTTTGTCGCAAAACGTGGAGCTGTTGATAGTTCCAGATTCTCCATGAAGTGTTTTTTTCTCGAAAAGATTTGTTTATGTTTAAATAAAATCTAAAGAATAAAGAAAATATGGAGGTCAACATCGAACTCTTTTATCAAGTTCTTCTAGCGATGCTATCCCGATATAATCCCAACAATCTTCCGGACCAGATTTTGCATATCTTTATCGAATTTGAATTGAGTGATCCGGATCAACCTGACTATGTTCATCTTGCGGGTCTTCAGCGTATTGTTGAGACTCTTAATATTCCATCTTTTCTTATACAGGAGGATATGTTTCCGGAAATTCAAGATCCTCGGATTCGCTTTTACCTGAGAAATCTTTCGAAAAGGAAGATTCAGGGGTATATTGTTCAATAAGAGGAAGATTGATTGTGATCCAGGGGACCTGAGTTTCAAAGATTTGTTTGGCTCGAAGAAGAAGTTCGGAGGGTGTCAGGGATCCCGTGATATCAGCTTTAAAGCGGAACTGAGTGTTAGTGAGGTGAGGATTGACGTATTCATAATAGAGACTGGCAACGGGAGACCACTTTGCATGTTTCTCGGCGGTTCCCAGACTAAGATAAGCTTTGAGGGAGAGGCGTTGTCCTTTTTCAAGGGAGATAATTTCAATATCAGGTTTGACTTGAATATTGGGACTACTGGAGATGAAGTGAGAACTAAGGACGGTTAGGGGACCGGAGAGATTCAAAGTGAGAGTAACATTTTCGATGTTTTCTGAAGAAGAGATTCGGATGGGAATGAGACCCAAACGAAATGTGAGAAGTTCATCAACAAGGTGTGACTCGTTACAGATGATTTCCACCGTATCGATAGCTGGAACTTCAATCTGACTTGCCAGAATTCGGCGGAAGAGGTTAGCAAGTTGGAACGGATAGTAATAGGTGGAATAGCCTCGGGGATTGGCGAAACGAGAGACTGGAAGAACGCGAAGTTCCTGGATTGGAGAGACTTCCGGGACAAAACAATCAAAGTCAAATGAAAACGATTGCATATCAGCCGAAACGCAGAATGAAGAGATTTGTATCATGATATCAAGAGTCTGGAAAAGATTGGAATTGAGTTGAAAGAAATCAAATTTAAAGATATCTTAGATGTCTATAAAATTCAAAGAATGGTGTTTGAGCGAGACCTTTATGATAGACTTGGAGTTGAACCCTCGGCGTCTCCGGAAGAGATTAAAAAGGCCTATCGGAAGCTGGCTCTTCGATATCATCCGGATAAGAATCCGGATCCGGAGGCAAGTGAAAAGTTTAAGGAAATTTCTCAAGCTTATGAGATTCTCATTGATGAGAATCGTCGGAAAATCTATGACACCTATGGTATGGAGGGTCTTTCCGGCACTCCCGTTTCCTCTCCGGAGGACATCTTTGCTCAAGTCTTTGCTGGAATGCCCGGCTTTGCTCAATTCTTTGCTCCTCGTCGAGCGAAGGGTGAGACAAGTATTTTCAAGGTCCCCTGTTCTCTTGAAGAACTCTTTTCGGGACATACCAAAACTCTTGTTCTCGCTCGAAAATCTATCTGTAAGTTATGTTCTGGCTCCGGACTTAAACCGGGGGCATCCTCTCTGAAATGTCAACAGTGTGGCGGTCGAGGAGTCCAAATTCTTCGACATCAGTTGGCATTTGGAATTTTTTCACAAACTCAGGTGACTTGTTCAGTTTGCTCAGGTCTCGGAGCGACGATTCTTCCTCAGGACTCTTGTTCCTCATGTTCCGGAAGTAAGATCTCGATTGAATACAAGGAAATTTCTCTTCCTCTGAAAAGAGGGACTCCTAATGGATATAAGATTATTCTTGAAGGCGAAGGTGACACCTGTTCGAATGGAGAGAGAGGAGATCTTGTCTTTATCATTGAGGAAAAGAGGCATGACATCTTTACTCGGAAACGTAACGACCTCTTTATGACACTCAAGATTAATCTTATGGAGGCTCTCGGAGGTTTTCAACGTCTTATGAAGACTCTTGATGGTACAACTCTCTTCCTCACGGTTCCAAGTGGAACTGTCATTTCTCCTGGAACGATGAAGAAAATAACGGGGAAAGGGTTTCCCATTTTTAAGGACTCCTCAAAATATGGAGACCTCTATCTTACGTTCGAAGTCGAGTTTCCTTCTCCAGATTTTCTCACGGCTGATCGTCTCCGGAAATTGGCCTCCGTCCTTCCTCCTCGAGAGTTGGTCCGTTCCACAAAAGGAGCAGAACCGGTCATTCTTGAAAATGTCAAAGAAACTCCCTCGTCAAAACCTTCGGAGAAGGAAGAGGAAGAGGAGGAAGAGGAGGGAATGCCTCCCTCTTTTTCTTCGGAATGTGTTCAACAGTAGTTTCCACTTTCAACTTTAGTGACAATCTTTTGTCAAGAGATCGATGTTCTGAAGTTATTGACGTCAGAGAAATGGAAAAGGAATTTGACATTTCTCTGATTCGACTCGATAAATGGACTTGACTTTGATGAGTAGTAAGGGAGGGAAGATCCAATGTCAACATAAATCTGGATTTCTCGACATAGAGTTTCCTATCTTCCGAAGTGGAAGATTCTATTTTTCTCCCAATTTGGAAGGGAAATCGTCGAAGTTTTCCCTTTGACTTGCGACATTTTTTCTCGGAATGTATTAAAATCATGCCTTCAAAGAAGCACTCCTCCAGTACGAGCACGTGTGAAACAGAAACATTTACTTTTTCCGAGGACTTTGATTTTACCTTTACCATTCCCATGTTCAAAAGGAAAAAGAGAATAAATCGACCTCTCATGGAAGAATGGGGAAGAAAACGTTTCGACCATCTTCGGAAGAAAAAGAAAGGACCTCACTATCGATATGAAAAGCTATGCAAGAGAGCCCAAGACCACTATATTAAGGAACGTTGTAAACGAGATGGGCCGTCGAAGAAGAAGAAGAAGAAGAAGTTTCAGGGACATATCTGACAACAGATAATGGCATCGACGAGATTCAAGTTACATCGAAAGAGAAACTGATACGCCAACCAGGGGGAGGTTCGACTGAAAGTTGAGATGATCTTAATATAATCGACGATCTCCTTTTCATCTAAAAGAACCTTATTCGAAAAAGAATCTCTTGGAATGAGACGAGGAATATATTTTCCATCAACATGTATCAGGAGCTTCTCCCAGATCTCGCGTCGATCATCTGTTAACGGAATGTATCGATCAAGGAAAGAATTTTTCACTTGACAATAGGCGAAGGAGGAAAGACTCGGTATCGAAAACATTTCTCTTTCCCTCGAAACAGAAATGTTTAAAGATAATTCCTTCTTCCTTCTTTTAAGAGAGGTATTCTTTCAGAATCGGTCGGATTTGTTTATATTCTCGTAAAATAACTTCTCGGGCTTCTTCGATCGGTAATAATTCTGTACGCATTGTTGAAAGTTGATCTGTGGCTAAGAAGTGAAGTGTGACCCAGGCTCCAGCGATTGTCAAGTCAAGCAAATCTTCCGAGTCAAAGTAGCGAGAAAAAATTTTATCAAAATAGGCGATATAATAGGATCCCAATACTTCCCGATATTTCTCTCCACATGCTCTAACCGCAATTTCCCATGAGGAAAGTACATCTAATCGTGACCGTGGTCCTGCCGCTTGGATGTTGGAGATAGCTCCCCTGACTCCTCCTCTTATATTTGAAGTACTTTCAACATATCTCTTGATCTCAAGACGTCCATCTTTATAAAGATGTAAAGTGTATGATATGAAGTACATATCGGTATAGCCTTCGGGAAAGTATGTTGTTTCAACGACTTCACCGGTTTGGTACGGCGTAGAACTGAGTTCGGGATATTGTTCCGGAAGAACTTTAATATACATAAGTCCAATAGGTTGGAGATCATTGGTGTAATTCAGAAATGTCTCATAGTGATAAATTACCGGGTGTCGGGTACATCTTATGATTTTTTCCCGTTCTTGCTTCGTTAAATTTCGATATCTCTTACTTATCTTTCCCGCTTTCAGAGTAACAGTGGGGTCCGCCTCCCAAATCAGACGGCGAACATCTAATGGCAAGTCTTCAAATTGCATTTTTGTTATTGTCAGATTTTTTTTCCCGAAATGAAATTCAGAAACTGTGAAAGCAAAGGAAGAAGATCTTGGAATGTAAGATCATTATGTCCTCGAGAAGGAAAGAGATAGAAACGATATAAATAGGGAATCCGATTTGACAGTTGACAGCTGTGAAAATATGGGACAATTTCATCATTCCATCCATGACAGATGAGGACCGGATTCTTTACACGGGAAATGCGATCGATATTTGAAAAGATATCGAGACTCGGAATCAAAGCGAGAAGATTCGAGACAATCCGAACAATCGACGTAAACGGACTAATCAGGATTACTCCAGCATAGTCGGACGAACTCAGTTGAGAAGCTAAATATATCGTTGGGCCAGTCCCAAGACTCTTTCCCATGAGAATGATTTTGTTTGACGGAACTCCTCTTCGCCGGAGCCAGATATAGAGTAACAGAATGTCCGAATAGCACTTCTTCTCACTGGGACGGTACTTGTCTTCCGTTCTCCGAAAGAGACAAAAAGATTGTCGATTTTTTCTTCGAAGATCGGCGTCACGAGAATTATACGGACCATAACCAGAATAGTCCCAAGCAAGAATGTTAACATTAAGTTTTTGAGACAGGTCCTTCATCCGAGGATAGATCGATCCCAAGTCCTCAGCATTTTCATGGCTATAAATAATTGTAAATGAATCCTCCTTCGATGAAGATAGAAAGAAGAAAGGAATGTATCGATCATCTGGAGTCAAAATTCGGGAAAGCCACGGTTCCGCCAGAGTATAATTCGGAGGATAGGGTGGATAAAAAGTTTTTTTTTCAACCAGGAATTGCATTTCTTTCTTTTTAACTTAAATAACTTCGAATAACTTCCGTTCGAAGTTATTTAAGTCAAAAACTCGATATCATTCTTTTTCTTTTATAATGGCATATTATCAGAAAGAAAGGGGATATTGGAAGAGAAAGAAGACGTCGAGAGAGAAAAAGAGAAAGGTGGTGCCTTTTTATTGTTGTATCTTTCGTCATCCTTTCTCGGATATATTGACATGATCCAATATCCCAAAAGAATTAGAATAATAATTGTAACATAACATCCTATCACCATTAGAATTGTTGCCAAACTTACAAATGGAGAAACGAGGACAATTGTAACAAGACCCATACACAGAAAACCAAATGATATGTACATCGCCTCTTTGTAACTTCCATAAGTCTCCATATTGATTTAACAATGAGAATCTGTATATACCTCTCATCGAATCAATTTCAAAGATAAGATCTAACAGTTAGTCATTGCGAAACCTTGGAGTCTTCAGATACAGAAAGTGTAAGATAATCCTTTAAGACTCAATCAATGTTAGATGGAAGGTTAAGGTGTGAATCTGGGATTTGTAATTTTTGGGTGTTTCGAAATTAATTAAAAAATCGTTAAAAAAAAATCGAGATTCTACCAAAAATACAATGTCGAAACCAGAGTTACCTTCAGAAGAAGAGCTTTCCAAAAAGAATGTCCAGGAGCTTCGGGAGATTCTTCAAGAGAGAGGCATTAATCCGACACGTCTCGCACGTAAGGAAGATCTTATTCGTCTGATCCATAATTCGGAGCAGGCGGAGGTTTCACTCGAAGGAGAAGAAGAGGAGTCCGAGGAGAAGGAGGAAAAAATCTCACCGCGTCCCGTTTCTCCTCGACTTCCAAGTACGGGAGTTGTTCCCTATGTTCCCTCACCAAGGCCGCCTCAATCATTGAGTCCTCGATACGCGGAAAAGATTCCCACGCTTGACAAGGAAACTCTCCAAAAACTGACTCTTCGAGATCTTCGGGGTATCGCGGCGGAATATAACATTCGACAGAGTGGACGTAAAGATGAGCTCATTGAACGCATTCTCCAAGTTCAGCGGGGAGAAGCGGGTCCGGAAATTCGTCGCGGTCGGGGACGACCTCCAAAGATCGTCAGTCCTTCGCGTCCTCTCAAACAAACGCCAAAAGTTCCTCGACCGAAAGGACGTCCCAAAACTCCTCGATCTCCCCTCACGGAGGGTCAACTGACTGCAGAGCGTCTTCAACGTCACACCGTCGAGGAACTTAAGGATCTGCTAAGACAGAAAGGAATCTCGACCAGTGGTAAGAAGGCTGAACTCATTGAACGTCTTCTTCATCCACCTCCTCCTCGTACTCCCCGTCGAGGTTCTCGTGAGGTTCGAACTCCATCTCGTAGTGCTCCTCGAAGTCCCGTTCCCTCGCGTCCGCCTGAAGAAGTTCCCAGTCTCACCTCAGGCTCTTCTGAACAACCTCCCCCTCTTCCTCCTCTCGTGCCGAAACCGTCAGATGTCCCCGCAATTCCCCCAATCTCGTCGAAACCAGCGGAAGTCCCAGCGATTCCTCCGGTCTCAGCGCCAGTTAAAATGGCACCGGGACTTCCACCGTTTCCGGCTTCACCAGGTCGACCTTCGACTCCAAAGGGACCTTCTCTATCTGGTGGAATTCCGGCTCCTCGTCATCTTCCCACAGTTGTTCCATCTCGATTTCAAGCTCCCACGGGTGAAATGCCACGTCTCTCCTAAACTTCAAACATCTCACTAACTCATATCATTCCCATGTCTCGAGGGAAATGATATGAACATGTCCCGAAATCTTAGTCAACTTCCTCAACCGTCGGTCCAGATTTCGACTCTTGAGAGAAAGACGCTTCCCTAGTGAAATCTGATGACCCATACAGTTGACTCATTATTGGATGAATCTTGGACTCAATCTCTTTCTGTTTATTATTGTATTCCTCCATTGTTGCTTCGGGATGACTGTCGAGCCACTGTTGATGATCATCAAGTTCTTTTGAAAGCTTTGACACCTCCTCGGATTTCAGTTTCGACTTCAGAGACTCCTCATTTAGACTGTTTCTCATCGTGTAAAGAAAGTTTTCATACCGATTTTTCGCATCAATTCGTTTCTTAAACTGTTCGTCTTCATCTTTCATTCGCTCGGCTTCCTCAATCATCTTCTTAATCTGCTCCTCAGATAGCCGCTCTCTTTCATTCTTAATTGTGATATTACTCTTATTTGAAGTAGCCTTGTCCTCCGCCGTCACATTAAGAATACCATTACTGTCGAGATCAAAAGTGACCTCAATCTGAGGAACACCCCGCGGAGCCGGCGGTATTCCTGTCAGTTCAAACGTTCCCAATAGATTGTTGTCACGTGTTCGACTCCTCTCTCCTTCAAACACTTTGATCGTCACCGCCGATTGATTATGACTCGCTGTTGAAAAAAGTTGGCTCTTCTTTACAGGAATTCGTGTGTTTCTCGGAATAAGCACAGTCATCACTCCCCCAGCCGTTTCAAGACCCAAGGAAAGAGGTGTCACATCAACCAGAATAACCTCATTGAGATTGGAGTCCTTTACCCCCAAGAGAATGGCCGCTTCAATACAGGCCCCAATTGCCACACACTCATCCGGATTGATTGACTTGTTCAGTTCCTTTCCTCCAAAATACTCCGAAAGCATCTGTTGAACCTTCGGTATCCTCGACGACCCTCCTACAACAACAATCTCATCCACTTGACTCTTCGCAATCTTCGCATCTCGAAGCACCTTCTCCACCGGCTCGAGAGTCGCCTTGAAAATGTCCATACACAACTCCTCATATCTTGCTCGCGTTATCGGAATCATAAAGTCAATTCCCTCATGCAGAGACTCCACTTCTATCGTCGTCTGTGTCGTCGATGAAAGTGTCCTCTTTGCTCTCTCACATGCCGTCCTCAGTCGTCGCAGAGCTCGGGGATTGTTCCGAAGATCCTTCTTAAACTTCTTCGAAAACTCCTGCACACAATATTCAACCAGGCGGTTATCAATGTCTTCTCCTCCAAGATGTGTTGACCCTGACGTCGCCTTGACCTCAAAGAATCCGTCATCCACCGTCAATAGAGATATGTCATGTGTTCCTCCCCCAAAGTCAAAGATAAGAATCGTCTTCTCTCCTTGACCCTTCTTATCCAATCCATATGCCAATGCACTCGCCGTCGGCTCATTCAGAATCCGCAATACCTCCACTCCAGCAATCCGTCCAGCATCCTTCGTCGCACTCCGTTGTGAATCATTAAAGTACGCCGGAACCGTAATAACCATCTTCTTCACTCGCGCCCCAAGATAATCCTCTGCTACCTGTATCATCTTCCCAATGACCATCGCCGATATCTCCTCCGGATAAAATCTCTTCTTCTCACCTTTAAATGTTACCTCAATCATCGGCTTGTCATTCGGCCCCTGCACAACCTTAAATGGCCAGTGTTTAATATCTTCCGACACAGTGGAATCTGAAAACCTTCTCCCTATCAAACGTTTGGCATCAAATACTGTGTTTTCAGGATTCATTGCCGCCTGATTCTTCGCCCCATCTCCAACAATCCTCTCTGTCTCTGTAAATGCAACCACTGACGGTGTTGTCCGATTCCCCTGTTCATTTGCAATCACCTCAGGTCGACCATTCTTCCAGACAGCAATACAACTGTAAGTCGTTCCAAGATCAAGCGCTATTGGATATTCAACTTCTCTTGTCGTCATTTTCCTGCCAATCCAAACCACAACAACCCTGAAATCAATTTTTATTATTTCCAAACCTTTTCCTATCCTAATCCCTTGCCAAGTTTAACCTGGATTTCCAAAGCTCTCCTCCTTTTTGACAGCACTTCGATATTAAATTTATTATTGATCGAAATAATAATATCATCCTCCTTAATGCGTTACAACAGAAAACGAAAAAATAAATCTCGAATCTGAAATAGAAGTACGTTCTCTCTTTGATATCTTAGTCAATTTCCCTCAGGCACCCCTTAGAGATCTCCTCATGATACTTCCTTATCATGAGGTGAAAAACTTTGTCAACATCTTCCCATCTATCTGTAATGATAAGTCCTTCTCGATTTCAATGGCTCAAAAAAACATTGGTGTGTCCGACAAATAATTTCTATTCACACTTATAGGTCTTGGATTTCTATTCACACTGATATATTTCGAATTTCTATTCATGTTGATACGACTCCAAACACTTATATAACTCTTTCTATCAACACTGATACAACTTTAATCTATCAATGTTGATATGACTTTAAATCAACACTGATACAACTCCAATCTCTATCAACATCGCTATATTTTGGATGTTTATCAACATTGATATGATTTGGATATCTATCACTTGATAGAACTCCAATTTTTATCAGCTTGATATGTTTGGATATCTATCAACTTGATAGATTTTGGATGTTTGTTTATCAACTTGATAGAACTCCAATTTCTATCAACCTGATATATTTTGGATATTTATCAACTTGATATGTTTTGGATATCTATCAACACTGATACATTTTGGATGTTTGTTTATCAACCTGATATGCATCCAATTTTTATCAACCTGATATGCATCCAATTTCTATCAACCTGATATGCATCCAATTTCTATCAACTTGATATGCATCCAATTTCTATCAACTTGATATGCATCCAATTTCTATCAACCTGATATGCATCCAATTTCTATCAACCTGATATGCATCCAATTTCTATCAACCTGATATGCA